>Ga0209121_10002620_pt1 | contig 18117 bp, 21 predicted proteins | sample Cruoilmetagenom3_FD_187292 | JGI IMG/M metagenome (GOLD analysis project Ga0209121, IMG submission 187292) | Oil polluted marine microbial communities from Coal Oil Point, Santa Barbara, California, USA - Sample 3 (SPAdes) (version 2) | ecosystem: Environmental > Aquatic > Marine > Oil seeps ... | reverse complement strand
GTTCACTTTTAAGGTCTTCGAGCACTACAATTGGCATCTTAGAAATCGGATCAACGATGAGGCCTTTTATACTCATTTTAATTTCCATTAGTCTTTCCGGCCACTGCTAAATATAAAGCTGGAGGAATACATTGTCAAGAAAACCAAAGTGAAGCTCAAAAAACAAATTTGATTTAATCAATAAGATTTTAAATTTTTAGCTTATCTTTTTTATTTTTTCTACATTCTCTGTCATTCCGGCAAGGATTAGAATGTCGCCTTTTTTTATATTCTCCTCTGCAGAGGGCATGGTAATTGTTTGAGGGGGGTATTTTCTTTTGATAAGGAGGACATCAATTCTGTAAACAGTTTTAAGATTTAGTTCCTTCAAGCTCTTATCCCAAAATGGAGCAGGGGCTCCGATTTCAATTATTTTGTAGCCCCCTCCTATGTCCGAAACCTTATTATATTGAGAAAATTTTAACTTTTGCACCAATCCGGCCGTGGCTTCTCTTTTCATAATTTCATGGTTATAAGCTTCTATTGCATCTTTTCTTTTGACCACACCCATAAATTTTTTATCTTTTAATACAGGGATTTCTTCGACATCTTCGCGGCCAAAAATTTTCATTGCCTCTTCGAGATTACTTTCATAGCCAATCTGAATACCGGTAACAGCAAGGTCTTGAGCGATTACAAATGAATCGACGACTTCTTTTTCAAGCAAAAGCTTTTTCAACTGATTAAGGGAAAAGCAGCCGATATGATTGTTGCTTTTATCAACAATCTGGAAAGAATGATATTTACTTATTAGAGCCTGATTGATAATTTTGCCCGCACGCTCTGTATTTAGAAAAATTTGGCTATCATGGCTCAGGAAATCTTTTACAGCAAGAGGCCTCATGATATTTATCTGTCTTCCTTCTTTTAAGATAATGCCTCTCCTCTTCAACTTCATGGTGTATATGGATTCTTTATGGAGGCCGACCGTTATAAATGAAGCTATAATACACGAGAGCATGAGTGGGAGGATGATTTTATAATCATTTGTCAATTCAAAGATGATTACGATTGCCGTCATGGGAGCATGAGTGGCGGCAGCAGCCATTGCTCCCATCCCAACAAGAGAAAATGCCCCCGGAGAAGAAATAGCAGTTGGAAAGGCCGAATGAAAAACAGAGCCCACCGCGTTTCCTGTCATGGCTCCTATGAAGAGAGACGGAGCAAAAATGCCTCCGGAACCTCCAGAGCCTAACGTTAAAGAAGTACTGATTATCTTTACAAATATGAGAAGAAAAGCAATCCATAAACCTAAATTGTTTTTTAGACAGGAATCGATTGAATCATAGCCAAGACCCAATGTGTGAGGCAATGCTAAACCTATACATCCAATCAGGAGGCCTCCAAGAGCCGGTTTAATAACAGGGTGGATGGGCATAGCTTCAAATTTATCTTCTAAGTAATAGAGAGTTTTTATGAATATTATAGCTATTAACCCGCTGGCTATTCCCAACAGCACATAGGGACCAATTTCTACCACATTTATGAGAGTATATTTAGGGACTGTAAATGCAGAAAAATCTCCTGTTATAAGCCTTGAGGTCAGAGTTGAGATAACAGAGGCAATGATGATTGGACTAAATGAATATATGCCGAATTCTCCAAGAATAACCTCTACGGCAAAAAGCGTTCCAGCAATAGGAGCATTAAAGGTTGCACCTATACCGGCACCGGCGCCTGCAGCCACCAGCGTACGCATTCCTTTTTCACTTACATGAAAGATTTGGCCAATAGAAGAGGCAAGGCTTGAGCTGATCTGGACTATGGGGCCTTCGCGTCCAACCGATCCTCCTGAACCGATACAAATGGAAGACGCTAAAGCCTTTATAGCAACAACCTTGCTCTTTATTCGTCCTCCTCGTAAAATCAAGGATTCCATGATTTCAGGAACACCATGGCCTTTGGCTTCTCTCGCTCCGTAGTAAATGATAGGTCCAATAATTAATCCACCAAAGGCAGGAAGTAGTATTGTTAAATACCATGGTTGAGAGGAAACAGAAGAAATTATACTTGGAGCTCTCCAGAACTGATTCTGAAAGAAGCGTATCATGATTTTGAAAAAGATAGAAGCGAGTCCAGCCAAAAAGCCAACAACAACAGCAAGCAGAGCGAGGCGCATGTGTTCGTTGAATTCAGAGTCTTTTAAAAACAATTTCATTTTTTATAATAAAATCGTAGATTTAAAAGCAGTCTCAAAATAGTTTTAGCTGGCATTCTGAATCTTCTTCATGTGTTTCTTCATCGAACAGCATGATTTTTCCATACGAACCGTCATAACCAGGAATAGTTTTTACTCGGATATTTCTCATTCTTTTTATTCCAAGGCTAACCCTTTCTGGAGTAAAGTTGCTCAATTGAGGGATAGGAATTTCCGTTAGAATTTTATATTCATTTCCGAATTCGTGAATAAAGCGAAAGTAAGTTTCCCAGACACTTTTGCAATTTCCTGATCTTTCTGTTGCCTGGGCAATAATTTCATTCAGAGGAATGAGATTTTTAAAAGTAATTTTACCTGGAGGTATATCCCCTGATTCTCTATCTGCCAGTTCTTCGACTCTATGCATAACTCCAATGGTAAGTTTTTTGCCACAATGGGGGCAGATATATCTATTTTGGATAGTTTGCTCGGGCGAGAAAACAATCCCACATTTTCGATGACCATCGTAGTGATACTTTCCTTCCTGAGGAAAAAATTCTACAGTATAAAGGAATTTATCGGGATTTTTGCTTTTTATAGCTTCCACTAATCCTTTATAGCTGAAATCTGTATCGAAAACGTTGGCTTCTCTTCCCATTTTCGATGGAGAATGAGCATCAGAATTTGAAACTAAAGTATATTTATCGAGCCCTGAAATTCGCCAGTTCATAGGAGGGTCAGATGATAAGCCTGTTTCAAGGGCAAAAATAAAGGGGGTCATTTCCTCAAAACATTCTTCTATGGAATCGAATCCTGAGTTTGCCCCTAAGAGGGAAAACCATGGAGTCCAGATGTGAGCAGGAATAACAACGCAGAGAGGGCAAACTCTCGCTATCATTTTGACAAATTCCCTTGCATCCCAGCCAAGTATAGGCCTGCCGTCAGAGCGAAGGTTACCGATGGCTGAGAGCTCCCCGTTGATTATATCTACCGATTCGAAATCAGGTGCAAGAAGCAGAATATGGATTTTTCGTACTTTTCCTCTCTTTGAATATATGAAGCTGATCTCGGTAGAAAGGATGAAAGAAACATCTTCTCGAGAAATGGGTATAGAATTCAAATATCCGTTTTCTTGAGGGAGAATATTTTTTAATCTAAAGAAACCATTTCCTGCGGGCTCTAATTTTTCTTTTGCTAAGAAGAGCCACTCAGGGTGTGTGAAATCACCCATGGCCAGTAGAGATATGCCCTTGATTTTAGCCCAATAAGCCAGGATATCAAGAGTCATGTCCCTCGATGTAGCACGAGAAAATTTAGAGTGAACGTGAAGATCTGCCACAAATTTCATGAGAGTTTAATTAGAATCATAAAATATAAATCTCATATGATGATCTAATGCATCTTAGCGGAGTGTCTATTTTGTGATAAATTACCAAGAATAAAAGAAGTTAGTAAAGAAGGTGCATTAAATCTTCATATTACCCAAGTAGGAAGTTTATGAAATATGCATTAATATTTCAAGGAAAATAATAAGAATTAAAAAAACTGTGAGTATTATATCCCAGGTTAATTGGACAAATTCACATTTAAGAATCCAAAAATCCGTATAACATCCAAAAAGTTGGATTAAATTTTATTTTTGGTAAAAACATAAATTTATTAATCGATTGATAATAAATAGGTTACATTTTTTCATCATAAGATTAAAATTGGCACATTTTTTTCTGAATAAATATTATGAATTTTTGTAATATTATGAGACAAATTAAGGAGGTGATAATCAAATAAACTTTCATCACCCATAAAAGAGCTGTCTTATTTGATTGATTCTGATTTACTTTACTTCAAAATCAATAGCTTTCTTGAGCGAGAGCCCTGAAATGTTATCTTTAATATCAATCGAAAGAGTATAAATCCCTGGTCCTAAATCTCTTTGTTCTTTTCTTTCCTCTATTGTTTCTCCTTTTTTTGTTTTTATAAGTACTGTCTTTTTCATAGGAAGAGGTTGACTGACGAGAGGAAAGTTATATTTCTGTGAGGCATATCTAATGATTTTTTCTTCTCCCTTAAGAACTTCATAATTGATATCGATATCGAACTGCTTTTGTTCATCAGGCTTAGTCCCAAAAATAAAGAAAAAGATGTCCAGATTTTCTCCAGGAGAAAACACTTTTTCGAGATTTGGTTCGATTTGAAGCGCAGAGTATGTGAAGAATTCCTTGTGAACTTTTATTATGCTTTCCGGAGAGCTAATCTTCTGGATATTTTTTGAAAAAAAGATGGGTGTTGTATCGAGGTTTTCGGTAAAAGACAGAGAATCGGGGAGCGATAGCTCAAAATACTGAGTTCCAATTTTTTCTAATTTTTTAGAAGCAATAGCCATGGATAATAGATAATCTCCAGGGGGAAGTGGATAACCCACAGTATATATCTCCTCTTTATTGGGATCATAAGAAGCGCTTTCGATTGAGAGATTAAATGGTATATATATTTCTTTTACGAATTCTGAATCTTTGCGGTTAACTTGAATAAATATGTGGTTTCTTGCTTGAAGCTCTGCGGACATAGGCTCAGAAGAAGATTCGGATTTCTGTTGTTTTTCTTCTTCCTCTTTGCCTTTTTCTGGAGCCAGCACAATGGGAGCAAAGCCAAGGTCTGCGTTCTTAACTTTAAATATAAAGATAGAATGTATATTACTCTGGGCCGGAAGATAAAGATTCTCAACTATTGTAAAGGGGATATCTAAGTGAGGCTGCCGTGTTTTCATCCCTTCCTGGAATATAGTTTTGACTTCTTTCGGAATGTAAATAGGCTTATTCTCTCCTTTTTGTTTAGCCTCCTTTTTTTCCTGTGTGCTAAAGCCTGTAATAACAGCAAAATTCAGCACGAATCCGAGGATAACTGCTTGAATCATGAGTTTTTTGAATTTCATTTTTCCTCCTCAAATATCTTTAAGGCAAATTTCATGCCAGTTTTACCTTTCCCTTTGGCATAAAATTATTATTTTTATTTTTCACCGAAAACGTAAAACCTTTTTACGTCACAATGAATAAGTAATATACCAGAAGTTGAGTTTTTTTTCTATAGATAATTTCGTCCGCTATTTTTTTTGTTTCTGGTATTTCGCTACAGCAAGCTGGTGCTCTTCGAAGGTGCGGCTGAATTTGTGGCTGCCATTATTTCTGGATACGAAGTAGAGATATTCTTCTTCAGCAGGGTAAAGTGCGGCTTCGATGGAGGCTCTTCCGGGGTTTGATATAGGACCTGGAGGAAGGCCTGAATAAAGGTAAGTATTGTAAGGAGATTCTAACTTCAAATCTTTAGTATACAGTCGGTCTTTAAAGCTTCCCTCTTGTTTGAGGACATAAATTATTGTCGGGTCACAGTCAAGCTTCATTCCTATATTGAGTCGGTTATGAAAGACAGCAGAAACGAGTTTTTTTTCCTGTGGAAGTGAAGTTTCCTTTTCTATCAAAGATGCAAGAATAACTACTTCCCTTACGGTCATTCCAATCTCATCTGCTCTTTTTTCCCATTCGTCATTAAAGACATTCTTAAATTGTGAGACCATAGCAGAAACAATTGTTTTTTCGTGAATTCCCCTGGGAAAATAATATGTTTCAGGAAAAAGGTATCCTTCTAAATCCCTGGCTGTCCTATCAAAAGAATAAACAGCTTTCGCATCAGAAGAGGCAGTAAGAAATTTTTCTGGATCGAAAGAGGGGAGAATTCTTAGATGGTTAGCGATTTCTTCTCTTGTGAGTCCTTCAGGGATTGTAATTGAATGAAGATAGACTCTACCTTCGGTAATCAGGCTCAGGATGTTTTTCTGTGAAGAAGGTGTTTCAAAGGCATATTCACCTGCCTTAAGGGTTTTTTTAGAGAAAAATATCTTGTAGCCGAGCAAAAATGTCCATTCTTTCCTTATGATTTCTTCTCTCTTTAAATTTCGTGCTATATCCTGAGCTCTGTCTCCATTCTTGACTTCAAAAAATATTTTTTTCGAAGGAGTCTTTGGTAAAGAAGAAAACTCTAAAGCAAACCAGAAAGTGAAGAAGATGAGGATGAATAGAAAAAGGATAAGAATCTTCTTAATGATTTTTCGAATCATTAAATTCCACTCGCTTGCTTTCCAGATAACTTGAAAGGATGATACATGCTGAAATCTGGTCTTTTAAGTTCTTTTTTGTTCTGGGTTTTAATTTCTTTTGATGGCTTAGGATTTTTACACTTTGCTTTGTTGATAGTCTCTCATCCCAGAAGATGACAGGAATATTAAGAATGCTTTCCAGCCAGTTTCCAAATTCTTTTGTTTTTTGAGCCTGTGAGCCAAAGCTTCCATCCATCCGCAGAGGAAGACCTACTACTATTTGTGTTATTCCATATGTAGAAACGATTTTTTTAAAATATTTTTCGTCTTCTTCTTTGCTTCTCACTCGATATCTGCTTAGAGCATGCCCTGTAACAAGGAGTTTATCACTAACAGCCAGGCCGATGTTCCTATCTCCATAATCTATTCCCAGAATTCTCATATAATTACACTCTCCCTTCCTCTTTTTTTCTTTTTATGCTTTTCAAATCCGAATTCAATAAGCTTATCTAAAAGCGAAGGGAAAGTAATACCGCTTGCTTCCCACAGCTTAGGGTACATGCTTATTTCAGTAAAGCCAGGAATTGTGTTGATTTCATTGACGAAGAGTTTTTCTGTTTTATCTTGAAGAAAAAAGTCTACTCTGGCCATTCCGGTGCAGCCGATGGCTTTGAAAGCCTCGATAGCCATCCCCTGAATTTCTCTTACGATCGAAGATGAAAGTTCAGCAGGAATTTTCAAATTAGTCTTTCCCTCAATATATTTATCCCTGTAATCATAGAATTCCCTGAAAGGAATAATTTCTCCTGGAAGAGAGGCCTTCGGGTCATCGTTCCCCAAGATACTGCATTCTAATTCTCTCCCTTTGATTGCATCTTCAACAATAATTTTTTTGTCATACTTGAAAGCTGTATTAAATGTCGATTTCGTCTGAGAATATTCTTGAACCTTTGTTATTCCAACACTCGAACCTAAATTTGCCGGTTTTACAAAAAAAGGGAGATTGAAACTTTCTCTGATTTTAGAAAGAATGGCATATTCATTTATTATCCACTCAGATTCCAGGAGACTAACAGAGCTGACGACAGGTAAATTTTTCATCTTTAAAATTATTTTTGTAAGAGCTTTATCCATGGCAATAGCAGAAGCCGCTACAGAGGCACCCACATAAGGAACATCAGCCATTTCTAAAAGGCCCTGGATTGTCCCATCTTCTCCAAATGGACCGTGAAGAACAGGGAAATATATATCGGCGGATAGGGCTTTGTTAAAAAGCCTCCCTTCCCAGGGAAGAAAAGAGGAAAATTCTTCTTTATTAAATTTTGGGGGAGAAAGTAAAGGGGAATCGACGATTTTCCACCTGCCTTCCTTATTTATATAGATTAAAAGGATTTCATATTTTTTTTTATCTAAATTATTATATATTGAGGAAGAAGATACGAGTGAGACCTCATGTTCTGCAGAATGACCCCCAAAAAGAAGAGCAACTTTTATTTTTTTGTCATATTTTTTCATCTGTGGTCTGTGGTTAGATCAATTATTAATTTTATAGAAATGAAAACAGGGATACAATACCTATTCTTAATTTTATCGATGGCGATGCGATTAAGCGGTTCTTGAATTGACACATTTTATGTTGTTGATTATAAATAAAATCAAAGAAATGACAGAAAAATTAGGGTATAAGAAAATCCGTACACGAAAAGAATGGATACGGGAGAAAAAAATATGGAAATATATTTTGTGTCCCGAATTTAAATCTTACAGGGAATCTTTAAGACTTTTGCTGGCGTTAAATTTTACTCTCTTTTTCGAAGGGATGGTTATTATCGCCCCTGTTCGAGGATTTCTTCCCTTTTTCCCTTTTGTCATTCTGACTTCGAAACTGCCAAATCCAGAGAAAGTAACTCTTTCTTCTGATCTTAGAGAACCTTTGATTCCTTCTATAGAGCTATTGAAAGCTTTTTCTGCTTGACGAACACTTATCCCCGCATCTTTTGACATTCCAATGATAACATCTCTTTTATTCACAATAAACCTCCTTTTCCTGATTTGCTTGTTGAATGCTTCTTTATGTTAGAAAGAACATTTATTGATGTCAAGTATAATAGAAAAATTAACAGGAGTTTCCCCAAAAATTTTAGAATTTGTTCTCGCAATTTTAAAGCTGTTCTGGCATAATCCATATGTGGCCTCCTCAGTAAAATAACTTTACGCAAGCTTTCGAGCTTGGTCTCATGAGGCCCCATTTTTATTATTCCATTTGTGACTTTCTCTAATTGTCAGATATGAAATAAGTTAGACCTTTTTTGTCTTAATTTTTGGGAAAACTCCTGGCATTTTTCAGGTTGACAGAGTAAATACGAGTCAATATAATATGGAGAAAATTTTAAAATAATATTCTTTCAAGAGGTGTAATAGTGAGAAACTTTTATTTTAGAATTCAAGTAATTACTTTAATTTCATTATTAGGCATTCTGTTCATATTTTATCCAGAGGGATTCTGTTCAGAATTCTTGCAGGACGATCAAGTGCAAGAGCAAGAAATCAAGAAGGCGAAAATATATGAGGATATTTACCCTCTTATATCTGAATCTGATCTGTATTGTTCTTTTTTTGTATGGAAAGGAGCAAAGCCCGAAATAGAGATTATAGGAGCTGAAAGAGAGTATGAAAAAACTCTTCTGAATGACGGAGATATATTCTATGTTAATAAAGGCAAAGACGATGGTCTTGAAGCGGGACAGGTTTTTTTAATAGTGGAAATAGGCTCCAATATCGCAGATTTTGGTCCGATTGCATTTAAAAGAGGGAGGGCAGTTGTAGTTGATCTTGAAGATCATCATGCCTCGGCAAAAGTGGAGAAGTCCTGCGGGAGCGTGATGGTTGGCTATTTTCTTATACCCTTTGAAGAAAAAGAAGGACAGACGGGGAAAGATTTAGGATATGATGTATCCCCTTCCAGTATCAAGGAAGGAGTGAAGGGACAGGTTATTTACCTGCAGAAAGATTTTAACCAGATAGGCAAAGGTTATTGGGCTTTGATAGATATCGGCGAGCAGGATGGCATTCAGGTGGGACAGCAGCTGGTTATCTATAGAATAGTAAAAGAAGGAACTCCTGTTCAGGTTTTTGGAAACATAATTGTAATCGACACTCAAGAGAGCACTTCCACTGTTAAAGTTCTTTCATGTAAGGATGTAATTAGATTGGGTGATCTTGTACATGTAAGACCATCTGAGTGAAAGGTTTAACAGGTAAAATCACTTTATTAAAAGGCGGGCGTAGTTCAGGGGTAGAACGTCTGCTTGCCAAGCAGAAGGTCGTGGGTTCAAATCCCATCGTCCGCTCCATTTTATATGACTTTTTTTGAAGATAGAAAGGCGCGGTACCCAAGTGGCTAAGGGAGAGGTCTGCAAAACCTCGATTCGTCGGTTCGAATCCGACCCGCGCCTCCAGATTCCTCGGGTCGGGAGAATAAGGGGTCAGGTCTCAACACTTGACATTTCCATCAGTTCCATCAGGGATACTTCTCATGTTGTTCTTTTCCCAAAGCTTTTTCAGCCGCATCTTTAATCTTCAAAATCCTTTTATCCGTCTTAATTTTATTCTCAAATCTCCTGGCAGCTTGAGAAACAGCCGCATAATCAATATCAAACAGCTCACCTATTTCATTCAAAGATAATGTTGAATACTTTTTGATTAGATACAATGCCAAGTGACGATAAATATTACCTTTTCCCTTTCTGAAGATTTCATTTCTCTCTATTTCAAAAACCTCAGAAATTTTGTTAATTATTTCCTCAGCCTTTAACAAGTCCGATTTAATTACCTTGGTTTCAGTTATTTCCCTCTTCTGGCCTATGGATACTATTTTTTCCTTTATCTTTTCAATAAAATCAGCACTGCCTAGAACAATCCCTTTGTAGGAGTTTTCCAGAGGGCTTTTCATATCTGTTTTTTCAAGAACAAATCTTTTGTACTTTTTTGCGGCTTGTTTTAGATCATTATCCAGTTGACTTAGTATAAATGACGTATCGAGTCTCCCTATAATAGGCATTCTTACTCCAATATATTCTAAATAGCTACTCCATTTGTATTGTTCTATATTCTTGACCATCCCTGCTCTTAATGGATTCAGGTGGATATAGGCAGAAAGTTCTAAAGCATAATTATCTTTATCAACAAGGATTGACTTATATCTTCCCTGAAATATCACTCCTACAATTTTATACTTAGCCTTAAACCAGTTAGTATAAGAAGCATTAATATAATGCATTCCGTCCGTTATGTTAGCATGAGGAGTCTTTACGAACAGGTGATAATGATTCTCCATAAGGCAATAGGAATAGCAAATGAAAGAGTATTTCTCGAAGGCTTCATCAATTTTGTCCAAGAATACACTTTTGTCTCTATCTGAATAGAAGATTTTTTCTTTTCTGTTGCCCCGTGCAGTTATATGATAAACCGCATTCTCAAAAGATAATCTTAAAGGTCTTGTCATTATAAAAGCAGGTTAATGTAAATTTATTTTAATGTCAAATGTTGAGACCTGACCCCTTTCTTTCCACTGATGTTCAGACAAATTATTCTTCATCCCCTAACAACCATTTCCAGGCCGACATTATTTCTATTTTAATTCCCTGTATATTTAATTCTTCTTCCTGATCATAAGTTAAAATAAGCCCTTTGCCTAATCCCAATTGCTTACAGCACAATATCAAACCACCCAACTCCCTTTCTCTATTTTCTTCGTTTAATTCATAACATACCTGGCAAGCTGAGAATCGGCCATTTTCATTGATAACAAAATCACACTCTTTTTTCTCTTTAAAATAAAAAATTTTATCTGTTTTTTTTCTCATTTCTAAAAATACAACATTTTCTAATAATTTTCCTAAATCCTGTGAAAAAACCCTTTTTGCCAGACCTGTATCAACAAGATAAATCTTGGCTGGATTTCTCATCCTTTTATAGCTAGATTCTGCAAACTTTCTTGTTTCAAAAATAAGCATACTTTGAAGAAAATGTTTATAATACTTAAATAAACTATCTTTGGAAAAAGACAATCTGTCTTTGTACTGCTTATAGAAGGAAGTTATAGAAAACTTTTGTGTAAAAAACGAGAATAATCCATCCATTAAAACATCTAACAGGGGAATATTATTAATTTTATATTTTTCCACCAAATCCTTAAAAAACATGGAACCAAGATATTCCTTTAATATCTTCTTTTTCTCAAACTCATTTTTAGTAACGACAGTCTCTGGGAATCCACCCCATCTTAGATAATCCGAGAAATGCTTCTTAATAAGGATTTTTTCGGGTCCATAAATAAAATTCTCGTCTATAGTTATATTCTTTGCCTTTAAATATTCCCGGAAAGAAAAAGGGCTTATTTCTATACTCCATGCCCTACCCCTTAAAGAAGTATGAACTTCTTGCGGCATAATCTTAGAGGATGAACCAGCAACAAATACATTTACATTTTCTCTTTCTGTAACTCGACGACAAAATCTTTCCCACCCATTAACATTTTGTATCTCATCAAGAAGAAATACCTTCCTTTTGTTAAGCAGATTGGGATTAAGTTCTAAAAAAGCCTCTTTTAAAAGTTCAAAATTACTTAGTTCAAAATTTACTAATCTTTCATCCTCAAAATCAATGTATAATGATTCATCCTTGGCTTCCTTAAATAAATCATAAAGAACAAACGTCTTGCCACTTCTTCTTACCCCATATAACACCCTCACCTTATTTAGTTTATCTGGGAAATACACCTTCTCTCTTTTTATGATTTTTCCTATCTGATTTAGGATAAACTCGCGATTAGCCAATATTATCTCTTTCAATCGTTCTTTAGAGATCATAATTATATCCTTTTTGAAAGGACATAATATCGATTATATATCCTTTTGTCAAGTATAATTTGTTTATCTGTCATTTAAGAATTAAAAGTGCACTATTTTATAAGGTAAATTTAGAGAGAACTATTTTTTTCCTTTTTCTGAAATGTCAAATGTTGAGACCTGACCCCTTCTGGTTAGAACCGATGAGAATTACCATGTTACCTTCCAAACAGACGGAAACATTGTTGAAGTTAAATATTCCCATATTTGATATATTAATTTATTCCCCATGCTATCCCGATCATCAATCTTTGCTTGCCTTTCCTTCTCATATCATAAATCCATAAACAGCATTCTCTACCTCAGGACAATAATTTTTCGAAACGATTTTGAAAGATTCTAAGTTTAACTCTCCAGCCATCGTTTTAAGCTTTTTTGCGTCAGATTTTTGTGCCCTTAATTTGACTTCATAAGCCTCTTTTTTATCCAGAATGAAGTCAATCTCTACTCCGCTTTTTCTTTGATAGTAGTTAAGCTCTCCTTTCATCCTGAGATTTTGAAATATGCTGTTTTCAAATAGCTTTCCCATGTCCAATTGAACGATATTATTGGCAAGGCCTGTATCGCACACATATACCTTTGGTCTTTTTCTAATCTCTGTATCTTTTCCTTTCGTAAATGGCCTTATTCTTTTTATAAAATAGGTGCCTTCAAGAAAAGATATGTATTCATTCAATGTGGGCCGGGAAATGGCTAATTCCCTTGAAATTTTTTGAATATCCAACTTTGACCCCATACGTTGTATCAAGAAAAGGATCAAATCTCGAACGGCTTCATTTCGTCTAAAGTCTCCGAGTTGAATAATTTCCAGAAGGAAAAATGAGGAAAAAATCTCTTTCAGCGCTTTTTTCTTCTCTTCAACGTTTCTTTTTAAAACGACTCCAGGGAATCCTCCAAATAGAATATATTCTTCATATAAAGGAGCGATTGTTTCAAAAATTGGTTGAGTGATGTCCCTGGCATCTTCAGGAATTTTTAGAGAAACTTCTTTGAATTGAAGAAATTCTGAAAAAGTTAAAGGGAAAAGCTCAAAGATATACTTTCTTCCAGAGAGCGATTCTTGGAAGAGATTTTTTAAGTAGAAACTCGCGGAGTCTGTAAGGTAGAATTTTACTTTATAGTGGTCAATAAAATATTTAACAATCGAGGGGAGGTTTTTTACAAATTGAATCTCATCCAAAAAGAGAAAGGCCTTTTGGCTAAAGTCAATTCCCAGGAGCTCAAACGAGCCCTTGATTCGCTCATAGTTTTCTTCTTCAAAGTATTTTCTATTTAAGGGATTCTCTAAATCTAAGAAGAGTTTATTTTTTGTATCAACCTGGCCATAGATATAATTGAGAAGCGTGGTTTTGCCCGTTCGCCTCATACCAGTAATAATGATTGCTTCAGAAGAATTAAAATAGGGCTTTATTTCTTTAAGAATAAGCCTTGGTTTAATCATGAGACATTATTTATCATTTAGTAGTACTATTTGTCAAGTATAATTTACAAAAAGCATCGCTTCTTGTCCAGAGCTGACGGAGGGGCTTCTGAATTAACCGCCAAAAAAGAGCAATTGCAAGCCTTTATCCTTCAAAATCCTGCCTTTACCAATTCCACTCGCCTATTTCTGGCCCGACCTTCCTCAGTCTCATTGGAAGCGGCCGGAGCCGAAGGACCCACACCAATAGGATGAAGCCGGTCTGTGTTTATACCATACCTGGAGACAAGTGATTCCACCACAGCCTTGGCCCGGCGCTGGGAAAGATTCATATTATAGTCCAGCGCACCGACATCATCTGTATGACCTACCACATACAGGTTGTTTTTTTGGCATTTCGCCTCATAAAAAAATAGGGACAGCTTGTAGTCCCAATTAAATGTTGAGACCTGACCCCTCCTGGAGTGCCCGTAATTTTTTTTGAACACAAGAACTAATTTTAAAATCAGGTATTTTTTTTGCCCATTCTTTTGCTTTCCTGAAACTAAACGACTTCGTAAGATGCAATTCAGGAAAATAACCAAATTGTTTTTTCTTACGGGTTGATAAATATAAACAATCAACTAAAGCTTTTTCAGGTTCTGCTATTAAGAAACTCCCTGTGCTTTTGTACCAACCGAATCCATCAAAAAATGAGGGTGCTATACGATGAACAGAAAAAGTGCCTATCTTTGTATGAATTATCTTTGTATGACACATTGAAGCAAGAGTGGTTATTTGAGGAATTTGCTCAATTATTCCATATAGATGCAATGCACTTATAAATGAAAGATACACAGGATGTTTAGGAAATAAAAAAGGAATAATAGTATAGGAACTCAAGTTTTGGTTACCTGTCTCTGTCCAAATGCCCCTATATATTTTGAAAATCAGCCCTTGTTTTTGAAGAAAATTAAGTGCCTGTGTTGTAGTAGACAGGGATTTTCCAGAGATAGCAGCTAATTCATATGTTGTAAATACTGGTCGATTCAACTGCTTGATAAATATTAGAATAGACTGTTTAGGCATAATTATTTGCGTAGTTCATCGATAAAATTAGTCACCTTGAGTTTAATCTCATCCCATAAAGAGGGGGAATTATATATAATCTGATCTTCAGAAGACAGGTAAGAAATTACCGTATCGCGAAACTGTTCAAAACTAACCTCAAACACGTTCTCATAGGCCTTTGTTAATTTAGCACTACTTATTTTAATTTCTTCTGTCTTATGAGGGATATATTGAGAACTCAAAGTATACAAATCAAAAATGTCTCTTGCCTGGATTACTAACCGTGTTGCAAGAGCCTCTATCTTCTGGATTACTGCAGATGAAACATCATAATGTGGAACTAATAAAGGTGGTAGTTTATACCCCCGCAAAACAGTATCTGAAACTGGTTGGATAACAACCTTTCCTTTAAATCCTCTACGCGAAAATTCAACCTTAGTGAAAAGGTCTTCTCCGGCAGAGGTTATTAAATGAATCTCAAATCTTTGAGTAGTTTCGGTTTGCTTTGCTTTACTAATATCTGGAGGAACTGCCTTTTCTATTCCAAAAGGTCTAAGACTGTCCTGAAAAGAGACAGATTTTAATATCTTCATAACTATTTCTTTAAGCGTCTCGACTTCTATTCCCTGGGTATCTAAATCCATATCTTCTGAATACCGAAAACTATTGAAGAAAAAACGCAAATTTACTCCGCCTTTGAGAGCATAGTATTTTAGCGTTACCTTTCTACCCAGCCACCTTAAGAATCCTAAATGGAATACTTCTCTTAATTGTAATGAATTGTATATTATCCTATCCATAATTATGTATTTTAGTTTAGTTGTATCTAAATTGCAATACATAAAACTGCTTACCTACATCACTTGTCAGTGTCAAGTTAAAAATGTAATGATCAGAAATAATTTTCTTCCCAAAATAAAAAAGACGGTTATTTAAACCGCCTTCTTATGATTCGCTCAGAAAAACTAAAGAGTTTTAGTCCATCTTAATTTCTTCCTTCTTTGCCAAAAAAGGGGACAGTCCCACTTCCAAAAGGAACTGTCCCCTCTGTCCTGTTATCTTTAAATTGAATCTTCCCTATTGCAACTCCTAAATTCCTGGGATCAGGTGTCCCGAATGTTTTTAAAGGATTCCATGTACGGCTTACCTTGAGAAGCAGTATAACTTCTTCCCCAACTTCATCCGGAATAGAATACTCATAGGTTTTCCACGCGCTCTGCTTTAATGTCAACTTGCCCAGCAGTTTTTTGTGCTTAAAAAAATCTTTAACAATGTAGATCTCGACTTCGACTGGCTTTTCCCCTGATATCTAAGTGCGAAGCAAGCACCTGTTACATATACCATACAGGAACAAACTTGACTAACGAAGAATTGACCTTTAACTCACCACAAAAACCCTTAGTGAGAACTAAGGCTCTTTCAGGTTTATACTGAAAAAGTAGATTTCTAAACCCTCGAGAAATTTTTGGTGCTGAAACATTAGAGTATTTAACTTCAATCGGCACGATTTTTCTTTCTATTTCCAGAATAAAATCCACTTCTGCTTTGGCTAAAGTTCGCCAATATTTAATAGAAGTGTCGGGGTAATTTATTTTTAACTGAGTAAAGACCGCATTTTCAATAATACTTCCTGCATCCGGCCTGAATTCAATTTTATTAAAGTTATTGAGCGCATAATTTCGCAAGCCAATATCAATGAAGTAAATTTTAGGGTTTTTTTTCAATTCAGTAGCCTTATTGCTGAAAAATGGTCTTAAAAGGCTAATGATGTAAGTTTCCTCAAGGATTGAAAGATACTGTTTTATTTCCTTAAAGTAACTTTGCGAATCGGTACAGAGACTGTTATAATTAATCAAATTGCCAATCCGGCTGGCTAAAAGACTTACAATTGTTCTAAACTTGGTAATGTTATCAAGCCTCAAGAGTTCAATGATATCTCGACTTACATAGGTCTCATAAATGTTCTTTAAAATAGTTCTTTTGGTTTCAGAATCATCTGTCTTAATAACCTCTGGATAGCCACCGAAGATGGCATATTCTTCAAAATATTTTTTAAAATCATGGCCGAAGATATCTCTTTCCAATCGAAAAAATTGACCAACTGCGATAAAATCTCCAAGCTTTTTTGCTCTTTCCTGATGAACATTATCAAGCTGTTGGGATTTCACTTTAATAAATTCAGCGAAACTTAACTGATAGAGATAAAAAGAGAACATTCTGCCGACTAAAAATTTGCCTGTCTTCCCGGTTAATTCTAACGAAGAAGAGCCGGTAATAATAAACTTAATATTTTCAAAAAGGTCATAGAGCAGCTTCAACTTCTGCCCGCCGTCGGCAAGATACTGAAATTCATCTAATAAAAAGTAGAACCGCTCATTTTGTCTATTTCCAATGAAACTCTTAACAAAATCCTTTGGAGCTAAAGAAAATTTCTCTAAAATCTCCCGGTCTTCAAAAGTCAAAAATACGATATTTTCTGGATTGATTTTCTTTTCTTTTACAAGATACTCCTGAAGCATCTTTAAAAGTGTCGTTTTTCCTGATTGGCGGGGACCTTTAATGGCGAAGATTTCTCTGCGGTCAATCCATTTTATCAATTTATCCATCAAGGTTCTTTCAAAATAATTGTTTACCTTCATCATTTAAAATTTAATTTTTAATAGCATTGAACTTAATTACTTTTTAATAAAAATAGCATAAATAATAAATTTGTCAAGTATAATCTGTTCAATGTCAAATGTTGAGACCTGACCCCTTTTTTATTTTTTGTTAAAAAATACATTTCGATATATAATAGTTTTGATTAATGAAAGTAAGGCAAATAATAAGAATCATTGAACAGGATGGATGGTATGTAGTGAGAAGCAAAGGAAGTCATAGACAGTTTAAACATCCAGATAAGAAAGGCTTGGTTACTATTGCTGGGAAATTGAATGACGATCTTGCGAAGGGAACATTAAATAGCATCATAAGACAGGCAGGTTTAAAACAAGGAGGTGAAGGAAATGCTTAAATACCCTGTAATAATCGAGAAAGCTAATGAAAATTATTCAGCCTATTGTCCCGACTTGCCAGGTTGTGTAGCAACTGGAGCAACGATAAAAGAAGCCGTCAAGCAGATTAAAAAAGCTATTCAATTTCACCTTGAAGGAATGAAAATAGAAGGATTATCAATTCCTGAACCATCTGCAAAGATTAAATACATTGAAGTTACAGTTTAATTATTAGGGTACTTAATTTTTTAATCTATCACTTTACTTTAATGTCAAATGTTGAGACCTGACCCCTTTCCTGTTATCTTTAAATTGAATCTTCCCTATTGCAACTCCTAAATTCCTGGGATCAGGTGTCCCAAATGTTTTTAAAGGATTCCATGTCCTTGAGACTTTAAAAAGCAGTATAACTTCCTTACCAACTTCATCCGGAATAGAATACTCACAGGTTTTCCACGCGCTCTGCTTTAATGTCAACT
>Ga0209121_10002619_pt1 | contig 18120 bp, 15 predicted proteins | sample Cruoilmetagenom3_FD_187292 | JGI IMG/M metagenome (GOLD analysis project Ga0209121, IMG submission 187292) | Oil polluted marine microbial communities from Coal Oil Point, Santa Barbara, California, USA - Sample 3 (SPAdes) (version 2) | ecosystem: Environmental > Aquatic > Marine > Oil seeps ... | reverse complement strand
GCAGGCCTGCCCGACCGGCTGTGCGGGGCAGCTCAGCGCTTTGGCGATCTCGCCATAGGTCAGGGTTTCGCCGTAAGGAATAGCCGACATCGCGTCAAAAACGCTTTGCTGGAAATCCGACCCGCGAGGGGCGAGCGGCAGGTCAAAACGGGTAAGGTGTCCCGCATCATAGGCCGAAAGCTGGGCCACGGCTTCCTCAAGCAAAGATGAGGCCTCTCCCCGTGGCTCTGCGTTCCAGTGCAGGGCAAGAATGTTGAGACCGTCGCTCTCCACGCCCAGTTTGCCAAAGCGGGTTTCAACGGTTGCGATGCTGTTCATCGCCCCTCAATCCGCCACGCCAGCAGGCTCAGGAACGCCGCCGCCAGAAGGTAAATCCAACCCGCCGCCAAGGGTTTGAGCCGCACATCCTGCACAGCATAGGCCCCGCGGGCCACAACACCAGCCCAGCCGCGCCCCGCTGCCACGCGCCCTTCGCGCACCACGCGCAAGTCCGGCATTCCGGCAGCTAGCGCAAACTGCCCGCCGCCAGCGTTTTGGACCATCGGCGCCAATAGTGCGGCGGTTGCGATCGGGTCTGCAAATTCTATCGGCGTGGTTGGGCCGGTAGCGACAACGGTTTTGGCCTCCCCTTCCGAGAGCCGATAAACCCCGCTTTCGGTGGCGATAAAGCCGAGCCGCCAGCGGCCCTCGTCGATTTGCTCAAACGCCAGCACCTGTGTTTCGCCAGAGGGGGAAACCACGATCAACTCGCCAACCTCGCCGTCAAGCATTTGCCGCTCGACCACCACATCCATGCCTCGGGCCGAAGCGCGCAGCACGTTCTCCTCAAGCTCCGGTTCTTTCATCAACCAGTGCGCCAAGCGCCGGAGCAGCTCCCGCTGCGGCCCACCACCTTCAAAACCCCGGCTCCAGAGCCACGCCTGATCAGAGGCCAAGAGCGCAAGCCGCCCCTGCCCCATGCGCGCCAGCTGCAAGAGCGGCCGACCGTCTGGCCCCTCCATCACCGTGTTGCCCGCAACGGGAGCCACTTCGACAATCCGCATCCAGCGGCCCCAGCTTGGGTCTTCACCGTCAAGCCCCTGCCCTTCCAGCCCCTCCGTTACCGGATGCCGCCGTCCGATTTCGCTCACCTGTGGCAAAAAACCTTCTTCGATCACACGGCCTGTCGGTGCCGCTGGCAGAATATCCCGCAGGGGCGAACGATACAGACTTTCGGCGCTGGCAAAAGCCGGGCCGGAAGCAATAAGCACCGCCCCGCCGTTTTGCACATAAGCCGAAACATTTTCGATATAGACCTGCGGCAAAACCCCTTGCCGCCGGAAACGGTCAAAGATGATCAGGTCAAAGTCGGTGATCTTTTCAGTAAACAGTTCCTGCGTAGGAAACGCGATCAATGACATTTCTTCATAAGGCACCGCGTCAAGCTTTTCGGGCGAACGCAGAATGGTGAAGTGGACAAGGTCCACCGAGGCATCGGCCTTGAGCAGGTTGCGCCACGTGCGCTCCCCCGCGTAAGGCTCACCCGAAATCAGCAAAACCCGCAACCGGTCCCGCACGCCGTTGACGCTTAAAATCGTGCGGTTGTTCAGGCCGGTCAGCTCGCCTGATATCTCCGGCGTTCGGATTTCCAGCAGGTTCACACCAGCATGGGCAATGGTGAGGTTCAGTGGCACATCGGTATTGAGCGGCAGGTCAATGGTCTGCTCGTCGCCACCGTCAATGCTGGCGATCACCCTTGCCATGCCGGTAGAGGCGGGCGCTGCCCCTTTATCTTCAATCCGCAATACGAGCTCAACCTTTTCCCCAACTATGCCAAAGGCCGGAGCGGTTTTAACGGTGATGGCGCGGTCCCAATCGTTTGGTTCTCCGGTTAAAAGATGGTGCACAGGGGCGGCTGGCTGGAAGGGGTTATCCGCGTCATGCACCACCCCATCTGTGATCAGAAACCCACCCGCTAAACGGTTCGCCGAGACAAGACCGCTGGCCTCACGTAGGGCTTCCAGCAGCAAGGAGCCGTCCCGGCCTGCATCTTCCACATGGCGGATAATCACCTCGGGCGGTGCGGGCAGATTGGCGAGCGAGTCTTGCAGATCAGCCAGTGCAGCGCTCGTTTGATCGGGCCGTACGGTTAGGCTCTGCGAGCTGGTATCGTCAACAATAATAACCACCGCGTCGGTTTCCGGTATCCGGTTTTCCTCCCGCCAGAGCGGGTTCGCAAGGGCCAAACCAAGCGCCGCCAGAGCCAGGGCGCGCAGCAGCCAGCCTTGCAAGCCCCGCCATGCGGCAAATATCAGCAAGGCAAGCGAAACAGTCGCCAACGCGGCCAGCAACCAAAGCGGAATCATCGGGTCAAAAACAACCGAATTCACATTCATTGACCCAACCTTTCCAGCAAGGCCGGCACGTGCACTTGATCCGACTTATAGTTGCCGGTCATCACATACATGATAAGGTTGACCCCGAAGCGCTTGGCCAGCTCGCGCTGGCGCTCGCCGCGCAAGCCATCCCCAACCGGATACATCGGGCGTCCCTGCGGGTTGATCGCCCAGGCCGAAGCCCAGTCATTGCCGCCAATAACCACCGGCGTCACGCCGTCATTCAGGTTGCGAAACGGGCTACCTTCAATCGTGGTGAGGTTGCTCGGGGCTTCGACCCAAAGCGTGCTTTTATTCCAGCGGCCGGGGAAGACCTCCAGCAGATAAAAACTGCGGGTCAGCACGTGGTCATCCTCGATCGGGGCCAGTGGCGGGATTTCGAGCCGCGCGGTCAGCCGTTGAAGGGTGCCGCCATTGGCGGTGCCGCCGTCATAACCGCCGCCCAACTGGGCATCGCGTGTGTCAAACAGGATCAACCCGCCATTGCGCAAATAGGCATTGACCTTGGCCACGGCAGCGCTGGAAAGCGCGGGCTGCTGGTCCGAGACCGGCCAATAAAGGAAAGGAATGAGCGATATATCATCGCGTTCGATCTCAATCGAAATCGGCTCGACAGGCTCAACGGAAGTGCGCTCGAATAGCGTTCTTGAAAGGCCGTAAAGCCCGGCGCTGGATATTTCGTCAACTCGGGTATCGCCGGTCAGCACATAGGCAAGAACGGTGTTATTCGCGGCGAGCAGAGCGCGGGCATCGTCTTGCGCCTGCGCTGCCTCGCCGCCACCGAGAAGCAGCGCGACCAACGCCACCTGCCCAGCCCCGTTCAGACGACCCGAGACAAAAAGCGATGCGATAATATCCAGCGCCAGCAAGGCAAAGGCGAGTAATAGCAGAGGTGCTTTCAGCGGCGTTTCGGGCTGGGTTGTAAAGCCTTCCTGCACCACCCCGAGTGGCAGGCCATAGAGCGCTACGGGCAGGGTTTCTTCTGTCAAAAGGTTAACAGCAACCTCACGGTCAAAGCTCTGGTAATAACCGGGGGGCGAAGCGGCATCGCGGGGTCCGGCGCTCAGCGTCTCGCCGCTCACGGCTTGGGTGCGGTCCGCATCCAGCAGGTTGCCAAAACCGTCAAGCACCCGCACCGCGAGCCAGTTTTGCCCGGTGAGTTCTTCCACCCCCGCAGCGCCACCACGGGCACTCACAGAGAGCCGCGTCAGCATGTCTACAAACAGCCCCGAAAGCGGCAGGTTAGACCACTCGGCATTGGCCGTAACGTGAAACAGCACCACGCGCCCCTCCCCTTGCCGCGCGGCTGTAACCAAGGGCGTGCCGTCTTCAAGGGATGCCATGACTTTGCCCGAAAGGTCAGGCCCCGGCTGGGCCAGAACTTGCGCAAAAACCTGAACATCCTCAGGCGGGACCAAACCGGCAAAGGGGCTTTCGGCCTCAAACGGACGCAACTGCTTGGGGGTTGCCCATGTCATAGCCCCGCCCAGTTGTCGGCCACCGGCGCGCAAACGCACGGGCAAAAGCGGATCACTTTCCGCAATCTCGCGGGAGGCTGCCGCAAGGCGCGGGCCAGCAAAGCGCAGCAGGGTGCCACCCTCTTCCACCCATTCCACAATCTGAGAGGTTTCATCAGGTGAAAGCTCGGTGACATCAGCCAGTATAAGCACATCGGGCACCGAAAGCAGAAGCTCCTCCAACGAGCCGCGGATCACTTGAGACGAAGGCTCCAGTGCCTTTTTCAGATAGAAAAGCGGATCCACCAGTTGCGGACCCTCTTGACTATCGCGCGGGGTATAGAGCGCCACTTTTCGGCGCACAAGGCCGCTATCGGCCAATACAACGCCGCCTGCCGAAGTACCTTCGGCAAGGGCCATGCGCTTGATCCGGTTGCGGAGTTCAAAGGGCATGTCAAAGACCGCCAAAGTATCGGTTTCCCCATCGTCAAAGCTGGCTTCAGTGCGCCAAAGCACTTGCTCGACACCGTCGGGTGACGGACCAATGGCGACAACCGGCACCGTGAGCGGGCCAACAGATGCAACGCGGTGCACAGGCAACACCAGTTCGTCAGCCTCTATACGTGCCGGTAGCAGCGAGAGGGCTTGGGTTTGATTGGTTACAACCGTGAGCGCACCCTGCGCCTGTAAGGCTTCCGCCAAGGTCGAGGCATCATTCATACCGTCGGAAAGCCAGATGGTATCAAACGGCGCTTGCGGGTTCTCAGCTAGCCAGTTTGCAAAAGCATCTCTGTCGGCGGCATAGGGCGCGGGTGTCAGGCTTTGAATGATTGGCATGTGGTCTTGTGGCGCGGTGAAATTCAGAGCGCCCTCTACCGGTAGCGGGTCGGTTAACAGGTACAAGGCCACGGGGCGGGTCGAACCAGCCAGAAGGTCCTCAACCTTGTTTAACCGCGTGCGCCAGTCGGGGGCGGAAGCCCAGCCACCGTCCAGCAACACCAACAGCCTGCCGGAACCGGCGACCTGAGCCCGCGGGTTGAGCACCGGTTCGGCAAAAGCGATAATCGCTGCTGCAAGGGCCAAAAGCCGCAAAAGGAGCAGCCACCAGGGGGTGTGATCGGGAATGCTTTCGGGGTCCTTCAACCCAAGCAGCAAGCGCACGCCGGGGAAGCGGCGGCGCGAGGGGGCGGGCGGCACGGCGCGGAGCAGCCACCACAGAAGCGGCAAAGCCAGAAGGCCCAGAAGTAGATAAGGGTTGAGAAACCCGATCATCTATCGACCCCCAACACATTGAAAAGCCAAAGCAAAGCTACGCGCGGCGCATGGTCGGTATTGTGACGTAAATAATGCCAGCCTGCGCGGTGCGCCCAAAGGCGAAGGTGCTCGGAGCGTTCTTCCAACCGCTCGCGATATTCCTCGCGCAGGGCTTTGGCGCGTTTGGTTTCAAAATCTATCACCCCGGCCATGCTTTCGAAAATGATGCGGCCATCAAAAGGGAAGCTCTCCTCGGACGGGTCCAGAATATGGACGAGCGCGCCGTCATTGCCGGCGTTGGCCTGCGCGTGAAGCGCGGGGAAAATATCATCCTCCTGCCCCATGAAATCGGACAAAAACACCCGATGACCACCGTTTAACCCGTGAGGTTTTGGCAGCTGGCCGTAATCGGAGTCGTTGCCGATGTCACTGAGCGCAATCGCCATTTGATGCAGTTTCGTTTGGCCAAACCCTGGCCGCGCGGCAGGGGAATCGAGCAGGCTTACCCGCTCGCCCGCGCGGCTCAGAAGGCTGGCACTTGCCAGAGCCAGAACCTTGGCGCGGGTGGATTTTGGCTCAATATTTTTACTGTGGTAATCCATGGCTTTGGAGGGGTCGACCCAGAAGCCAACCGTCTGGCTGGCCTCCCATTCGCGCTCACGGATAAACAGGGCATCGCCCTGCCCCGAACGCCGCCAGTCAATGCTGGCCATACTGTCACCCGGAATCGCGTGGCGATATTGCCAGAAGCTCTCGCCGCTTCCGGCCCGCCTGCGCCCATGCGCGCCCATGGCCACAGTAGAGGCCAACCGCTCGGCATCTGCCAATAGCGGCGGCAAAGCTCCGGCAAGTGACTGGGCCTGATGCCGCAGGTTTTGCGGGGTTTGGCTCACGCGGCGGCGCTCCGCTTGGCGGCGCGCTCGGTCAGGTCGTCGATCACATCCAAGAGCGAGATATTCTCGGCCCGCGCCGCAAAACCCAGCGCCATGCGGTGCACCAGAACCGGCCGCGCCAGTGCGGCCACATCATCAATGGACGGGGCCAGTCGGCCCTCCAACAGGGCCCTTGCCCGCACCGCTAGCATCAGCGCTTGCGCCGCACGAGGACCGGGACCCCAAACAACGGCTCTATTCACCAATTCGGTGGCCGCCTCATCACCCGGGCGGGCTGAACGAACCAGATCAAGGATCATTTCGACTATCTGCTCCCCTACCGGCATCCGCCGCAGGAGCTTTTGAGCATCCATAAGGCTTTCGGCGTCAAACACCGGCTCCAGCTCCGAGCTTTGGGTGCCGGTGGTCGCCAGAATAATTTCGCGCTCGTTTTCATAGCTCGGGTAGTCTATGTCGATCTGCATCAGGAACCGGTCGAGCTGGGCTTCTGGAAGCGGGTATGTCCCCTCTTGCTCCACCGGGTTTTGGGTGGCGAGTACGTGAAACGGCGCCGGCAGGTCCATGCGCTGGCCCGCTACGGTGACGTGATGCTCCTGCATGGCCTGCAAAAGCGCCGACTGGGTGCGGGGGCTGGCGCGGTTGATCTCGTCGCCCATCATTAGCTGGCAAAAAACCGGCCCTTTGATGAAGCGAAACGCGCGGGAACCATCATCTGCCGTTTCCAGCACCTCGGAGCCCAGGATATCGGCCGGCATCAGGTCTGGCGTGAATTGCACGCGATTGGAATGCAAGCCAAGCACCGTGCCGAGCGCCTCCACCAGCAGGGTTTTGGCCAAGCCCGGTACGCCCACCAGCAAGCCATGACCACCACAGAGTACGGTCATCAGGGTTTGGTCAACCACTTGGGTTTGGCCAATAACGCGCCGCGCAATCATCGCTTTGGTTTCGGCCAGCTTGGCTGTCAGGTCTTTGATCTGCTCAACGGAAGCGGTGTCAGACATAATAAATTCCCCTATAATTTGCACCAGTTTAGCGCCCGCTCTGGATTCGTCTAGCGAAGCTGCTATCCTATGGGCATTATTTCTCCGATTCAGGCCTTTTTCATGAGCAAATCCGATCAGAATTCCGTGAAGCCCAGCGCTGACAGCCTCGCCAGCGCGGCACAAGGCTTTGCCAAGCGCGGGCCAGCGCCTGTGCATCTCTGGAACCCCGAGTTTTGTGGTGACCTCGATATGCGGATCGCGCGCGATGGCACGTGGTTTTACCTTGGCACCCCGATTGGGCGGAAGCCGCTGGTGAAACTATTTTCCTCGATCCTGAAACGGGAGGGGGATGACTATTTTTTAGTGACCCCCGTAGAAAAGGTCGGGATCAAGGTGGAGGATGTGCCCTTCATCGCGGTCGATTTTGAAGTGGCCGAGGGACCGGTCATTACCTTCACAACCAATGTTGACGAGCAAGTCACGCTGGGGACCGAATTTCCGATGCGACTCGAGCACAACCCAAAAGGTGAGCCCGCCCCCTATGTTTTGGTACGTTCGAATCTCGAAGCCCGAATAGACCGCAAAAGCTTCTACCGATTGGTAGACAGGGCTGTATCCAGACAATTCAAGGGTGAGATGTGGCTTGGCGTGGAGTCCAGCGGTGAATTTTTCCCGTTCGTGCAGGAGACTGAAATAGACTAGTTTTTCGGTACTAGCGGTAAGATCAAAAAAAGTGTTTTGATGACAAAATTGCTTTCAAGGTGGGGTAACTTTGTCTATTATGCGCAAACAATTGAATATTGATAGATAATGTGGCTTTATATTGAATTCTATGATTGAAAATCCAAAAATCCAAATTTCAAAAATCAAGGAATTCTGGTCGAAAAAATATGAGAAATCTGTTCATGAACTTGAGCAGTCGTTTAGTAATGCAGTGCGTGATGGCGGGTTTCGCCCCAAAGACGCAATGCGGGCAACACTCAATTTGGTGTTTATAATTTATAGTTCTCTGGATCTGATTTTCATCCTATTGACGATATCGGTAATCGTCTTATTGAGCGGGTCACTGATTGCCCCATCGATAGAACGTGGAATCTATGGCCTTTGGGTCCTCATTTTAACCGCATTGTCGGCAGCGGCAGTCTCTTCGGTTTTTGCCTTTGTTGTTTACCCCATCCATTTGCTCTACAATATAAAGCTTCCCGTCGCCGTAGCTTTCCTTGTTGTTTTTACGGCAGCCGTTGCCAGCCAGTTCGGGCTATTTTACTCTTATATACTTGAAGTAGAAGGCGTGCTCGATCCTTTTCTGATTTTTCAAAAAATGGTGGTCTGTATTGCGGTGGCGGCGTTTTTTATGCTGATTAGGTTTAAACACATTATTGATTTCAATGCATATAAAATCCGCCACCAGTCTGATACGATTTTCAAAATCCTTCCGGCGCATATTCGAGGCCCTTTGGTCGCAATGTCTGCGCAAGATCACTATGTAGAAATCACCACCAAAAAAGGGAAACACCTGCACAGGATGTCTATGAAAAATGCGATTGATATGGTGCCTGAAGGTACGGGTATGCAGGTGCATCGTTCGCATTGGGTTGCCTTTTCCGAAATGCACGCACTAGAAAAACAGGCCGAGCGATTTCATCTCCGCATCCGAAGCGGGGCAGAAATTCCGGTATCAAAAACCAAAGTAAATGACATACAAAATTTCTTTGATGGCAGCTAAAGCCAGTTTTTGAATTCGGCAAAAACCGAGCGGTAGATATCGCGTTTGAAGGGCACAATATGGGTGAGCAGCGTGTCTGGCTGCATCCAGCGCCATTCTGAAAACTCGGGTTCTTCCGTTTCGATGTTGACCTGATCGTCTTCGCCCAGAAACCGCATCAGATACCAGCGCTGCTGCTGGCCACGATATTTGGCTTTGCCTTTTTTATTGGTGAACAGCTTGAGCGCCACCTCGGGCGGGAAGTCATATTTCAACCAATCACCGGTTTTGGCCAGAACTTCGACAAGCTCGGGGGCAACACCGGTTTCTTCCGCGAGTTCGCGCAGGGCTGCGGCCTCTGCGCTTTCGCCTTTGTCGATCCCGCCTTGCGGCATTTGCCAGGCATCGGGAGTGTCTATCCGCTTACCCGCAAAAATTTTACCGGATTTGTTGAGCAACACAAGCCCGGCATTGGGGCGGTAGGGCAGCGCCAGAAACGCGTCATCTGTCATTGAATTTCGCCTGTAAAAAAAGGGGGCCGAAGCCCCCTGATTGTTATTGTCCGCCGAGCACGTTGATGCCTGTGATCAGGTCAATCGCATAGGCAAGCTGGTTATCCTGCCCTTTGAGCTTGGCGGCGGCTTCCATTTCAGCCCGCTCTTCCTCGATCTGCTTGCGCTCGTCCTCGGTGAGCGAGTCATTGCTGATCGCACCGCGCAAATCAGCCTCGGAACGGCGGGCACGAGCCTCTTCGGCATCGGGGTCAACCGGCTCTGGGCGCACAAATTCAACGATGATATCCGGCTCCACACCCAGCGCCTGAATCGAGCGGCCTGATGGCGTGTAATACCGCGCCGTGGTCAGGCGGATCGCGCCGTTGGTTTGCATTGGCATAATGGTTTGCACCGAGCCTTTGCCAAAGCTTTTGGTCCCGACAATCACAGCGCGGCGATGATCTTGCAACGCACCAGCCACAATTTCAGACGCCGAAGCGGAGCCGCCATTGATCAGAACCGCGATTGGCTTGCCTTCGGTCACATCCCCCTCACTGGCGCTATAGCGGCTTGAATCACGATCATTCCGGCCACGGGTGGAAACGATTTCGCCCTCGTTCAGGAACGCATCTGAAATGCTGATCGCCTCGCTCAGCAACCCGCCCGGGTTGTTGCGCAAGTCAAGCACAAAGCCGGCAACGTTTTCGATGCCACCAGCGGCTTCAACTTCGCGCTCGATCCCTTCAACCATGTTGGGGTAGCTTTGCTCGTTAAACGTGGTCACCCGCACTACGATGGTATCGCCTTCGGTGCGCACGGTGGCGGCTGTCAGTTTAATGATCGCCCGGGTGATAACAACTTCAAAAGATTCCTGATCCAGATCGCGCACGATCGTGAGGGTGATGTCCGAGCCAACCGGCCCGCGCATCAAATCCACCGCTTCATTGAGCGTGAGGCCCAGCGTTGGCTCCCCGTCCACGTGGGAAATAAAGTCGCCCGCCTGAATACCGGCCTCATCGGCGGGGGTGCCATCCATAGGGGAAACCACTTTCACCCAGCCCTCTTCCTGCGTGACTTCAATGCCAAGCCCGCCAAACTCGCCGCGGGTATCAAACTGCATATCCTCAAAGCTTTGCGGCGGCAGATAACTGGAATGCGGATCCAGCGAAATCAACATGCCGTTGATCGCCGCGCGGATCAGTTCCTTATCGTCCACCTCATCCACATAGGCCACGCGGATGCGCTCGAAAATATCCCCAAACAGGTCAAGCTGTTCATAGGTGGTGGAGGCCGGATCGGCCTCCTGCGCGATGGTTGGCAACGCAAATTGCGTGCTGGTAATCAGCCCTGCCATAATACCACCTGCGGCGGCCATCCAGTATTTCTTCATGAAATCAATCCTGTCTAGTTTACGGCGAACCACGTGTGCGGGTTCACCGGAATTCCATTTTCCCGAATCTCTATATAGAGGCTTTCGGTGCCCTTGTCATTTTCACCGGTGCTTTCCGCGAGAAACTCGGCGGAATCCGGCATCTCCCCCCCTAAAAGCCCCATTGCAGCGCCAGATTCAAGCACATCTGCCGTGCTCACGTAAACTTGTCCGAACCCGGCATAAATTTGCAACTGCTGCGGGGCCGGTTCCAGAATGACAACTTGCCCGTATTCCATGAAGTCACCGGCAAAGCGCACTACGCCGGATTGCGGCGCCCGCACCAGCGAAAGCGAAGGGGCTGACAGCACGATCCCGGGTTGGCGAACCCCTGCCCCGTTGGCCATGTTATAACCCCTTGCGAGCGTGCCGTTCACCGGCAATGGCAACTGCCCTCGCAACGAGTCAAACGTGGAATCAAGGGGTTGGCGCTCTTGGGGCAAGCGCGCCACAAGCTGTAGCGCAAAATCGTTCAGGTCGTCACTGGCGCGGACGAGTTGTTCGAGGTTGCGAACGGAATCTGTGGGGTTTGCTGGCGGTGTGCGTTCCTCCCGGATCGCCTCTGTGAGCTCACCCCGCGCTTGTTGCAGAGTTTGCAGCGCGGTTTTGAGGTTCGCCAAGGCATCCGCGTGCAGCACATTCAGCGCGTTTATCGCGTCGAGTTCCTGACGAAGGTTTTGGGCCGTGCCGCGCAGCTCCGGTGTCAGGGCGGCCAGCACAATTCCGGCGCGGACAGAAGCGAGGGCCCCGTCGGGATGCAAAACAAGAAGCTGGGTCGGGGTATTTTCCAACTTGCCAAGCGTTGCCAGCAAGTGCCCGAGTTCGGCATGGTTCCGACCCAGCGCCTCGCGTTTTTCTTCAGCCACGGCGACCGACGCCCGTAGCGCAAGCCGCATGGAAGCCAGCCCGTTTTCAAGGCTTACGATAGTATCGGAAAGCGCTGCGACCCGGTCGTCTGACGCTTCGGTTTGCGCAAGTGCTGCGGTTGCGCTTTCGATCTGCTCCGAGGCCGCACGGAGGGCAATCACCGGGTCCTGTTGGGCCAGTGCAGGGCCGGCAAGCAAGGCCAGAACTAATAAAAGGACCTTCCTCAAGTCTCGATCAATGACACGCCGGTCATCTCCAAAGGTTGCGGGAGCTGCATGAGTTGCAGCAGGCTCGGGGCCAAGTCGGCCAGCCTCCCGCCTTGGCGCAGATGTGCACCATCAGGGCCACCAACCATGACGACCGGCACCGGATTGAGCGTATGCGCTGTGTGCGGCCCGCCGGTAACCGGGTCAACCATCACTTCGCAATTGCCGTGATCCGCTGTCAGGATCATGGCGCCTCCGACCTTTTCCAGCGCGCTCAGCACTTGGGTAACGCCGGCGTCGACCGCCTCGCAGGCCTTGATAGCCGCCGCCAAATCGCCGGTGTGGCCTACCATATCGGGGTTGGCGTAGTTAACGACAATCAGATCGTATTGCTGACCGGTAATGGCCTCGACAAAATGCTCGGTCACCTCGGCCGCCGACATTTCGGGTTGCATGTCATAGGTTCTAACCTTGGGGCTAGGCGCAACATAGCGGTCTTCGGCCTGCTCGGGCTCTTCCTCCCCGCCATTCAGGAAGAAGGTCACATGCGGATATTTTTCGGTTTCGGCGAGCCGGAACTGGGTGCGGCCATGGGTCGAAACCCAGTGCCCCAGCGTGTTTTCAATCGGCTCGGAAGGAAACATCACTTCCATATATTCATTGTGCAGGGTCGAGTATTCGGCCATGCCTGTAACCGCGGCAAACTTCGGGCGCTTGTCGGTTTCAAACGCGTCAAAACCCGGTTCGGCAAGCGCGCGCAAAATCTCGCGGGCGCGGTCGGCGCGAAAGTTGAGAAAGAGCAGGCCGTCACCGTCCTGCATGCCTTTGTAGTCACCAATGGCAGCGGCGCTAATAAATTCGTCGGTTTCACCGGCCTCATAGGCGGCCTGAATAGCGGCTGTTGCGCTGGACGCGTGTTTGCCGATTCCGCTTACGAGAAGCTCATAGGCTTCTTGCACCCGCTCCCAGCGGTTATCCCTGTCCATCGCAAAAAACCGGCCAATAACGGAGCCGATTTTGGTCCCCTCGGGCAGATCGGACTCCAAATTGGCGACCTGCTCCAACGCCGATTTTGGCGGCACATCGCGGCCATCCAGAAAGGCGTGGATCACAACCGGAACTCCGGCCGCCGCGATAACCCGCGCCGCTTCCGCAATATGTTTTTGATGGGCATGTACCCCGCCCGGAGAGGCGAGCCCCGCTAGCTGGGCCACCCCACCGCTGGCTTTGAGTTGGTCGATAAACCGGTTCAGCGCTGGATTTTTGGCAAAACTTCCATCAAGAATGGCATTGTTGATCTTGGGTAGGTCCATCCAGACCACCCTTCCGGCCCCGATATTGGTATGACCCACTTCGGAGTTACCCATTTGACCCTCGGGCAAGCCTACCGCTTCGCCGCTGGCGCTAAGCGTTGCGTTGGGGAAATCCCGCATCAAACGGTCAAACGCGGGTGTGTTGGCCTGCGCTACGGCGTTGAATTCAGTGTCGGCAGACAGTCCCCAACCGTCAAGAATGCAGAGCACAACAGGTTTGGGCGCGGGTTTCGAGCTGGTCATTTGAGCCTATCACGTTGCAAAAAGAAGCTACTTGCGTCACACATAAGCCCAGAGCCCGCGCAGGGCAAGCAGTGTGCTGTTAAATAAGACGGATTGCAGGAATATAGCGCAACTGCCGAGGCGAAGCCGAGGCCACCGGCATCGCCAGACCGGTTTTCAGCCGAGCTAAAACACGCCTTTGCCGATGGGGGCATTCTTGACCGGTTGCCCGATATTCCAATCAAAACGCCCGCCGAGGGGGTAAGGCGAGCCCGCTATCCTAGGCCGCCTCGTGAAAGGAAACCAGATCACGACCGCCGGCTTTGGCTTCATAAAGCGCTTGGTCGGCGCATTTTACAAGCTTTTCAGGCTCATCATCTGAAGGTTTGCCAATGGCAACCCCAATACTGACGGTGATGTTGATCTCTTCCCCTGCTTTGGTCACAAATGGTTTGCTGTTGACCGCGCGGCGCAATCGTTCAGAAACATGTTTGGCCACCATGGCCCCGGCATCCGGCATGACCACGAGGAATTCCTCTCCGCCCATGCGCGCCACAAGATCAACCCCCCGGACATTCTCCTGAATGCGGTGGGAAAATTCCTGAAGCACCATGTCTCCGGCCTCGTGGCCCTGGATGTCGTTGATGCGTTTGAAGTTGTCAAGATCCAGCATCATAACCGCAAACTCAGACTCTGAATCGCGGGCGCGGTTGACGATTTTTTGCATATGCTGGGTGGCATAGCGGCGGTTATACAGGCCGGTCAGCGGGTCAATGACCGCCATTTTGAGGCCATCCCGCATATTGGAGCGTAATTTGTCCGAATGATGTTTTCTGCGCAACTGGGTGCGCAGACGGATGGTAAGTTCCTCCGGCTCAAAAGGTTCGAGCACGTAGTCGCTGGCGCCAAGATCCAGCGCATTGGCCGCCGTTTCGATTGCACCGTCAGAGACCACGTAAATCATAACCGCCTGCCGGGTTTCAGGGCGCGCCCGCATCGCCGAGATCAGCCGCAGGCTGTCGCCATCTTCAATATGGCGCTGATGCACAATGATCGCATCCGGCTCCTCTAGCCGCGCCATGTTCAGCGCTTCATGTTCATCACAGGTGCCTAAAATTTCTACTCCCGGCATTTTGGAAATTTCCGACCTCCAAACCTCGCCCTGCAATTTTGACGCCGGGGCCAGCATGACGGTATCTTTCGGTAGGGCATCCTCATCGAAGGATTCCAGAAATTCGGGAAGCCCCAACTCGCGCGAGGTTGTATCCCGCAACTTTAGTTCATCAAACATCATTTTGACGCGCAGCAAGTTACGAACCCGGGCGAAAAGCGCCATGTCGTTGATTGGTTTGACCAAAAAGTCATCCGCACCCACGGAAAGCCCGCGAATCCGTTCCTTCGGCGCACTGCTGGCGGTCACCATCACAACCGGAATATGTGACGTTTCAGGATTGGCTTTGAGCATTTCACACACGGTGTAGCCGTCCATATCCGGCATCATTATATCCAGCAAAATAACATCCGGCTGCTCGGTCCGCGCACTGTCAAACGCCGCTTGCCCGCAATCAGCTTCCAGCACGTCATAATAGGCGGCTGCTAATTTAGCTTTGAGAATAAGTCGATTTGTTGCTACATCATCGACGACTAATATTCGCCCCGGCATAAAACCCTCATAAATTAACCCTTTAATGGCAACAAGTCTCCCGCAAATTCGTTAACGAATCCTTCACAACCCACATAAAAGGTTACAGCACTTGCAATGATGAAATCCGAACAGGCTGAAATACTGGCGATTCAAGCACTTAGCTGGCTCGCTTCAGATGAAGAAATTTTAGGGCAATTTCTAAACACGACAGGGGCCGCGCCCGGGGACCTGCGCGAGCGGGCCAAGGAGCCCGAATTTCTCGGCTTTGTACTCGATTTTATAATGCGCGACGACGAAACGATTCTCGGGTTTTGCGAAACGTCGGGAACCTCGCCGGAGCGGGTTCAGCAGGCGCGGTTTTCGCTTGGGGGCGGCTTGCCGAATTGGACATGAGCATTAAAGGCTTACTTTTTGACAAAGATGGAACACTTTTTGATTTCCATCGCTCCTGGGGGCCGTGGCTGGACGGATTTCTGAATGAGGTTTCCCAAGACCAAACGCACCATGCGCGGCTAGCCGGAGCGTTGGGCTTTGACGTAGCCGCGCAGCGGTTTTTACCCGGCAGTGTGTTTGTGCATGATACATTGGAGGAAATTCTGGATGCTGTGATCCCGCACCTGCCACGCTGGGAACGGCAGGAGCTTGAAGCTTTTGCCATTCGGGAAACCGCCAAAGTGCCGCAAATTCCAACGGTCCCACTCGCGCCCTTATTCGATACGTTCAGGGCGCGTGGCTTCGTGCTCGGGATTGCCACAAACGACAATGAAGCCCCGGCGAAAGCCCAGCTTCAGGCCGCGGGTATTATTGAATATTTCGATTTTCTGGCGGGGTATGACAGCGGGCACGGCGGCAAGCCGGCAACGGGCATGCAGCGGGCGTTTTGCGCGGCTTCTGGGTTGGCTCCGGAGAATGTTGCCATGGTCGGTGACAGCCTGCATGACATGACTTCGGGCCGCGATGCGCGGATGACGACAATCGGGGTTTTGACCGGCACAACTTCGCGTGAGGCGCTCGCGACAGTGGCGGATGTTGTGCTTTCCGATATCGGGGAAATTGAAGGCTGGCTGAGTTGAACCACCTTCGTTTGACTTGGCCGCCGACCTATATGTCCTGCGGCTTTTTCAGGTGCGGAAAATCGCCGTTCGCGATGTAGGCCTCTTCTGCGGGGGTCGAAACGCGCCCCAGAATGGCATTGCGGTGCGGGTGGCGGCCGAAGGTCTGGATCACTTCGGTGATGATTTTATTCTGGTTTCTGAAACCTTCGCGCATAGGTTCGAGTGGCCCTTCCATTCGATCCGCAATAGCGTCTGACACCTCTTTGAGCCAGATCATTCGCTCCAGATGGTCAGGCCCTTCGCAATGGGAAATCGAGATCACAAAAAAGGCTTGCTCCCAAGGGGCAAGTTCGTTGAAATCACCGTTTTTGATGCCTTCAATCGCCAGCCTTGCGGTTTTGATATCTTGGGCATAAGCGCCCGGTGTATCCCGCCAGAGAGACCTCGGGAACTGGTCGAGTGCGATCAGGAGAGCCAGCCTACCGCGCGGGGTTTCCGCCCAGTGATCAAGCGCGCCGGTAGCGGCGGCTAGGGTCAAATCAGCAAAATCGGCAAAGATGGTCTCGTCCATGCCACCCTGCATGCGCTCGTCCCAAAAAGCGCCGTGGGTCTCCAGGCTGTCTTGGTGGCCGGTGTCGGGAAACCAGAGGTTCAGGACTTCATCGGGGTGAAAGCTGTTTTGGGGCATTTGGCACGCCTTGATATGAAATGTGAATGCTTGCGAAGCGGTTTTGGGAGGACGCTATCATGAAAACCGGTTTCTTCAAAATCGGGATGCGCGCAGGCGAAATCCGGCCCGACGGCGGATCGGCCCTTTAAGCAGCTCATTTCAGGGGCACCCTAACCCTTATGGCAACGAGGAGAGCGTTGCGGGATGCAAAAAAGGAGTCCGCGTCGGTTATATCCGGGCAACCTGCCCGGGCCGGGAATAATGACTAACAATCGCCGGGCAAGTCCTCTGAGATTGGTTGGACCGCTGAGCGCGTAAAAGTGTGGTGCCCGACGCGGTTTCTCCTGCTGGCCTCTCGGCCTTTGTCCGGCAGGTATGGGTTTTAGCAGAAGGGGGTGAAGGGGTGGTTAGTAGGGCGTGCGGTGGTTTGGGGGTGTGGCGGCTCGGTGGGCAAAGTAGGCCTTTTCGACTCAGGTCTCTTTTCGATAGTCCTCGTCCTATTGGTCAACGTTGATGACATTGACTTCGATCATTGTCAGGCTTGCGATTCTCAATAAAACTGGTGCCGTTACCCGAATCTCGGTTTGGGTAGACTTTCGCAAAATAAAAGAGAGGCTCGGAGATGTCACCACCTAAAGTTGAGCAAAAAGAAAATGCCATCGTTATAAGGATTCCGGAAGCGGTAGGCGTATTTGATACCAAGGAGGCGCTACAAGCCGCCTTCTATGACTTGAGAATGGTTGGTTTCAGTCGCCATGACATAAGTATTTTGGCTGATGAAGAAACTGTTAAAGCGAAGCTGGGTAAATCCTACTGGCGCGCGTCTGAACTCGAGGATGATCCCGAAGCGCCCAGAGCGGCCTTTGTTTCCGAAGAAGCCATTGGTGAATTGGAGGGAGCCATTTCAGGCGGATTCTTCTTTCTTGGTTCCTTCATCGCAATAATGGCGCTCTTAACTCCAGCCAGCACCGTTGCGGCATCAATTGCGGCCATTGCGATTGGCGGAAGCCCTGGTGCTGTGATTGGCGCGCTTCTTGCGCACCGGGTAGGTAAGCGTCATAAGGACTACTATGCGGATCAGATCGCCCGCGGCGGCCTCCTGCTTTGGGTGCGGGCGAAAGACAAGGAAAAGGAAGATCTAGCAGTGAAAATTCTGAAAGAGCACTCCGGACGGGATGTTCATGTTCACGCGTGGAGCAAATAGGATGGTAATCCCCCCGGGCCGGTAATCGTGACTAACAATCGCTGGGCAAGTCCTCTGAGATTGGTTGGACCGCTGAGCGCGTTGGAGTTCTGTGCCCGACGCGATTTCTCCTGCTGACCTCTCGGCCTTTGTTCGGCAGGTATGGGTTTTAGCAGAGGTTGGTGAAGGGGTGGTTAGCGGGGCGTGCGGTGGTTGGAGGAGTGGCGCAACGGATTGAGTTTCCAATTTTGAAACTCGCAATGGCCTCAACAACCTACTCGACCTCAAGTTGAAATTCCATTAGGGTGCAGCTTCCAAAACTATGGGCAGGATTATGACTCAAAAAAGTGAAGAACCCAAGACTCTTGG
>Ga0209121_10002618_pt1 | contig 18122 bp, 12 predicted proteins | sample Cruoilmetagenom3_FD_187292 | JGI IMG/M metagenome (GOLD analysis project Ga0209121, IMG submission 187292) | Oil polluted marine microbial communities from Coal Oil Point, Santa Barbara, California, USA - Sample 3 (SPAdes) (version 2) | ecosystem: Environmental > Aquatic > Marine > Oil seeps ... | reverse complement strand
TAGTGATGGGAGAATATAGAATTTGTGTTCTCTGTGTCTCTGTGTCTCTGTGGTTTCATATGTTTTTGTTTATTTACACACCACAGGTTGGACAACCTCCGGCATATTCAGAATCTACGGTAAAGAATTCTCCATCCAATCTCAATTTAAGGTCTTCTATAAGATTGGGATCGTTTGGATTAACCCTTTTCTCTCGGTTGTTAATTGAACCTATATTTAAGACCTGCGACTTTTTACTTCCGTCCCTATAAATTGTTACCCCTTTACAACCAAGGTCATAGGCAAGGTTATATATCTCTTTTACCTGCTCAGGAGTTGCCATATGGGAAAGATTAACTGTTTTTGACACTGCATTATCTACATATTTCTGAAATGCTGCCTGCATCTTAACATGCCACCCAGGTGCAATATCATGTGCAGTAACGAATACTCTCTTTATATCATCAGGGATTTCATCAATCTCCTGTATAGTGCCTTTTTTTGCAATCTCTCTCATAAGATTATCTGAATAGAATCCCACATTTTTAGCCACTTCTTGAAAATAAGGATTTACTTCCATTAATTCTGTATTATCCATAACATTCCTTATATATGCAATGGCAAAAAGTGGTTCTATTCCACTTGATGTGTTTGCTATAATACTTATGGTTCCTGTTGGTGCTATGGTAGTAAGTGTAGCATTTCTTTGAAGGGGTTCACCCTTTTCAGCAAAAAGACTCAACCCGAAATTTGAGAAGGGACCTTTTTCTTTTGCTAAATCCCTCGATTTTTCTCTTGCCTTTTCGTTTATGAATTTCATTACAGTTTCAGCAATCTCAACCGCATCACTGGAATCATAAGGGATTCTTAATTGAATTAACATATCGGCAAAACCCATTACACCAAGCCCAATTTTCCTGTTTCCCTTCACTATTTTTTGTATCTCCGGTAGTGGGAATTTGCTCATATCGATAACATTGTCAAGAAAATGTACGGCACTTCTGATAATTCTTTCAAGTTTTTCAAAGTTAATCTCTTCATTTTTCACCATCTTTGCAAGATTAATGGAACCCAGGTTACAGGCTTCATATGCAAGCAGTGGTTGTTCTCCGCAGGGATTCGTGCTTTCTATCTTGCCGAGTGTAGGTGTTGGATTATCCCTATTTAGTCGATCTATAAATACAACACCCGGGTCACCAGTTTCCCATGCCATCAATGTTATAAGGTCGAAAATCTGCTTTGCGCTAATCTTTTGAACAACCTTTCCGTCCCTTGGGTTTATCAGTGGAAATTCCTCCCCATTTCTGACAGCTTCCATAAATTTATCCGTTATTCCCACGGAAATATTGAAATTTGTGAGGATACCTTCTTTTCTTTTACAGGTTATAAATTCCATAATATCTGGATGGTCAATTCTCAGAATTCCCATATTTGCCCCTCGCCGTTTACCACCTTGTTTTATCACTTCTGTTGCAGAATCGAATACTTTCATAAAGGAAACTGGTCCCGATGCAATACCACCCGTTGTTTTGACAACATCGTTTTGGGGCCTTATATCTGAGAAAGAGAAACCCGTACCCCCACCTGTTTTATGAATTATTGCTGCATTTTTTACTGCATCAAAAATTTCTTGCATTGAGTCACCAACAGGGAGTACAAAACAGGCAGAAAGTTGTTGCAAATCTGTACCTGCATTCATAAGCGTAGGTGAATTAGGAAGAAATTCAAGGGATGTCATTATTTTGTAGAATTCTTTCTCTGATTTTTTAACATCGGCAGACGCATCATAAAAAGCATCTGCTGAAGCAATGTTAAGTGCAACCCTGTGAAATAATTGACTTGGTGTCTCGATAACCTCTCCTTTTTCATCTTTTCTCAGATACCGTCTTTTGAGCACAGTTGTTGAATTGAGAGAAATTTTAATATCATCCTCAACACCGAGTAAAACTTTTTTAAAATCCCTTAATTCCGTTCTTTTTTGTCTATAGAGAATATATGCCTTTGCTGTCTTTGCATGACCTGAATGAATGAGAACATTTTCAACTATATCCTGTACTTCTTCAACTAAAGGGGGGTTATTTTCATCAAAACGTTGGTCAAGTATTCTTACAATTATAGAACAAAGTTCTTCAGCCTTTTTTCTATCTTTACCACCAACTGCTCTGGCAGCTTTGTATATAGCATCTGTAATCTTATTAGCATTAAAATCGTATAGTTGACCATCTCTCTTTCGTATTTTCTTTAACATCGAGCCCCCTCTTATTTAGATATTTTACCCATTATAATATACAATATATAGTGATTTTCACTTTAAAAACACAAGATATTGTATAGGAATTTTTTAAGGCTGTCAAGTAAAAAATTAAAAAAAAACAAAAAAAAAGAGATTTACGTAATCTTTTTATGAAAATCATACAGAAATACCTAAAAAACCCTATAAAATACTTTAGTTTAAAAGCCTTAAGTTGCAAAAATAAATAATTTAATTTTTTACATAATTGTCCATTCAATACTTGGTTGCGATAAGGCAGAGTTCTGTATAACCGCTTTTACTGAATGAACGTTTTACAAATGGTTCGAAAGAAATGTTGAAGATTTTCATTATGAAACCAGCTATACTAAAGGGGTCGATTCCTTTAATTTCCATGATACGATATCTATTTTCTCTAAAGGTTGATTCAAGTATATTGTATGTATATGATTTCTCATATCCATGTTTCCAGTTACCAAAATGAAGGAGTTGGTAGAGTTCCCATAGTGAATACCGACCAGGTACAATTGTAATTAGATAACCGTCATCTTTTAATAACCTTTTCATTTCTGTTAAGAATGGAATCTCATCTTTGAAATGTTCCATCAGACCAGAACTGTAGATGAGGTCGAATGTTTTATCGGGAAAAGCTGCCATCCTACAATCAGCGACAACGCCGGTATCTATAGTATCTTTCAGTGATTTAATAGCCTCGAAACTGTAATCAAGGGCATAACAGCTTATATCTTTTCTTACTTCGTTAAGTAATCTCAGGTTTGAGCCAAAACCACACCCTACTTCAAGAACCTTCTTCTGTGGAATATCTATCCTATTAATATATTTATTTATTATTTTATTTCTTTCAGAAATGAGAAATTTTTCTGCCTTTGAGATTGAATAATCTTTCCAGTAATCATCCCATTTAATCATAATAAAAAGAAAACGGTACTTTTCTAATCGGGCATTTCCAAAAATGCCCTAAGTCTTCTTGCCCTCGTTGGATGCCGTAATTTCTTTAGTGCTTTTGTCTCAATTTGTCTGACCCTTTCCCTCGTAACATTAAACATCATTCCAACCTCTTCAAGGGTTTTGGGGGTTCCGTCACTCAGTCCAAATCTCATCTCAAGTACTTTCTGTTCCCTGGCACTGAGTGTACCGAGGACAGTCCTTAGTTTCTCCTGTAATAAAATAAGTGCAGCAGAATGTGCAGGTGATGTAACGCTTCTATCTGCAATAAAATCTCCCAAAAAACTTTCCTCTTCATTTCCTATGGGTTTATCAAGCGAAATGGTATCCTGTGCAATTTTATAAACACTTTTTACCTTTGAAACGGTAATACCTATTTTTTTAGAAATTTCATCCGGCGTAGGATCTCTACCGTTCTCTTGAACAAGTTCTCTTGTTGCTTTGACTACCTTATGTATAACCTCAATCATATGTACAGGAACCCTGATGGTTCTTGCCTGGTCAGCAATGGCTCTTGTGATTGCTTGTCTAATCCACCATGTAGCGTAGGTGCTAAATTTATAACCCTTCCTATAATCAAACTTTTCTACTGCCTTCATTAAACCTGTATTGCCTTCCTGGATTAAATCAAGAAAATCAAGACCCCTGTTGGTATATCGCTTTGCAATACTGATAACCAGTCGGACATTTGCCTCAATCATTTTTTCCTTAAGTTGTGTAATTACCTTTTCCCATACAGTAATCGTGTGTAGGGATCTTTGGATTTCGGATAAAGGAATAATTTCATTCTTTTCGATTTCCTCGAGCCTCTTTTTCAAAAACCCTACATTTTCTATACCCTTTTTAATCTCTTCCTTACTCTTTTTCACATTTTTAATAACCTTTTTTGTTAATCTCTTTTCTCCAAGTTTAATAATATCATCCCTTTTCATACCAAAAGAATCCTCAATCCTTTTTATTTTTCGTTCATTAGTTCTAATCTCAGAAACGACTTCTTTAAGTTTCTGAACGATACTGAGAATTATTTTTTCCTGTATCTTTAACATGGATATTTTGTTTATTATCTTCTCATGAATCACCTGGACTTTTTCTTCTTCTTCTTCTATCTTCTTTCTGTATTTCAAAGTTTTTAGACGTTTCCGAGACTTACAATACATTTTTCTGTACCTGTTTATTCCCTCAAGAAGCCTCATTACTCTTTGCTTTTCCTTCCATCCTGAATAATTATGGGGCCAATCATTAACATCCACATGAATAAACTCCTCTATTCTAATACTGTTCTCTTTAAGTTTTTGGTAACATCCTACAATTTCTTTAAGACCTAGTGGAAGGAAAAAAAGATTTTTTATAATATGTGCCCTTCCACTCTCTATCTTTTTAGCAATGGAAACTTCACCTTCTCTCGATAATAGAAAAACCTTACCCATATCTTTAAGATAAATCCTTATTGGGTCATCGATTCTTATATCAGACTTATATTTTTTGCTTTTTCCCTTTTCGGTTTTTGAAGAAGCTATAATAGTTTTTTTCTTCACTTCCTTTGATGCCGTATCATCATAGACAAGAACACCAACAGCATCCAGATACATAAATATATTATCAAGTTCCTCTGGTTTAATTAGTTCTTCTGGAAGGATATCATTCAATTTTTGAAAAGAAATTTTCCCATCTTTAGCAAATTTAAGGATTTCTTCAATCTTGAACTCTTTTTTCTTTGTCAATATTCCCTCCAATTGTTTTTAATGTATCAACAATATTCTGTTGTTTCTTTAACAAATCCTTGACTGTTACGTTTTGCCCCTGCTTTTGATGTATCTCCTCTTTGGTTTTTGTCCACCTTGCCTTCAACCCTTCTGTCATTATTCTCTTCATATACTGATTCAACATCTTTAGTACATTCTCTTCTTTTACATTAAAAATAAGTGCTGATATCCTCTCTTTTTCTTCCCTGGTGTTGATAAAATCAATAACATTTGCTGCATTAACCTCCTGGTTTTTTTTTATTCTTTCTTCAATATAATCAAGAATGTTTTTTGTTGTATCATCAAAGAGGTTTTCAGCGGTAAAGAGGTCAACAACCTCATTATATTTGTCGGGTTTCATTGAAACGAGGCATGCTAGATCATAACACATTTGGTTTAAAGATAAAACAGATGGAGTAAATTGTTCCTTAATCTTTGTTTTCCTACCCGATTCTATAAAAATGGTTTCATCCAAAGCAAGTTTTTTCGCGACCTTGTTCAACCAGAGTTGTCGCTCTGTTATATCATTAATATAGCCCAATGTTTTTTGTATCTCTTTTACAATCTTTGTTTTCTCACTGGTATTGTTTATGTTATATTTTGTGAGTAGATATCGCATCTTAAAATCTATAAAATGTTCGGCCCCATCAATGAGTTTCTGAAATGTATCGTTACCCTCCTTTCTGATTATCTCATCAGGGTCTTTCCCTCCAAAAATACTAATAATATAGGGTATTAAACCATTATTGATAAAGATTGATATTCCCCTGAGTGTAGCTTCTTTTCCCGCCCTATCTGCATCGAAGGAAACATAGATATTTCTTGTATATTTTCTCAATAATCTTGCCTGTTCATCGGTTAACGAAGTTCCTGAAATTGCTACGGTATTTTTGAAACCTGCCTGATATAATGTCAATAGATCCATATATCCTTCAACGACAAGACACTTATCAAGTTTTCTGATCTCTTCTTTAGCCTGGTAAAGCCCGTAAAGGGTGTATCTCTTTTTGTAGAGAGGGGTTTCTGATATATTAAGGTATTTTGGTGTTTCATCTCCGAGTGTTCTCCCAGCAAATCCAATTTTTTTACCTGTAGAATTATAGAATGTAAAAATGATACGTTTTCTAAATCTGTCGTAATAATTGGATTTTTCATTTTTTACAATAAGTCCGGAGGATTCAAGTTTTTTCTTTGACAAACCCTTTTTTTGAGCCGCATTCAGAAGGTTGTCCCATCCAGGAGGAGCATAACCAATTCCAAAATCCTCTATCGTTGTTTTTTTTATTCCTCTTTTCTTGAGATACGATACTGCATCCTTTGCCGAAGCCTCCATCAGTCTCTTTTTGAAAAAATTAAAGGCAAAATCGTTTATTTCTAATATCTCCTGTTTTATTTTATCGTTGTCATCAGCAGATTTCTTCTCAAATTTTATGCCACATTTATCTGCCAATATCTCAACCGCTTCGATGAAGGATACAGACTCATAGTTCATAACAAATGTAATAACATTTCCACTTGCTCCACAACCGAAACAATGGTAAAACTGCTTCGTAGGTGAAACAGAAAAGGAAGGTTTTTTCTCAGCATGAAAAGGACAGAGCCCTGTATAATTTTTTCCTCTTTTCTTTATGGGAATATATTCACTTATAATATCAACTATGTCAGAAGCTTCTCTAATCTCGTCAATCTTTTCCTGACTTAGATATCCTCCCATTAAATATCCCCCCAAAAGAGATTAAAAAGATTTGAATAGAAAATAGAATAAACTACACTATATGTATAACTTAAAATCAATTTTTTTTAAATTCTCCTGTATCAAATATTTTCGGACTCCTCAAAAAAACAAAGACCGCAAACATTTGTTATAGTATAATAAATAAATAGGGATTTTGCAACTTTTTTTATTTTTTTAATTTTACGACAGTAACGCCGCTACCGCCTTCATTCCAGTAACCAAGTCTATATTCTTCAATCCTTTTATCGTGTTTGAGAAATTGAGATACCATTTCCCTTAAAACACCGGTGCCTTTACCATGAATAATATGTAAGGTTAACAATCCGGAAAGAACAGCAGTATCGATAAATTTTGTTATCCTTACTTCCGCTTCATTTGCTAGGAGACCCCTGATATCTATCTCAAAATTTGTATCATTAACATTGATAGAAAAAATATCCTCATCCTCTTTTTTAATTTCCTTTTCTCTTTTTTTCAGAGATTCAAAGGGTGCCCAAAAATGGAATTTTTCTCCCTCAACCTTCGCATATCCATCCGAAATCTCAACGATTTTTCCAGAAATCTTTAATCGTTCTGAATATACATAGTCACCATTGGAAAATCTCACATCTGTTTTTTTCTTTTTTTCTTTTTTGTAATGTTTGAGTTTCTCTGATATTATCCTTCTCGAATCCTTGATGCTCTCTTTAGATGCTTCTGATTCCTTTATTTTCTCTACAAGATTTTCCATCTCTTTTCTTGTGGAGCGAATAATCCCTTCTGCCTTCTTTTTTGCCTCCTTTGCGAATTCCTTCTCCCTATTCTTTATTTCATTATATTTCGCATCATAGGTTTCAAGAAGGGTTTTAAGTCTCCTCTTTTCCCCTTCAACAGAAACTTTTTCGTTTTTGACCTCTTTCATTAACTTTCCAAGTGAACAGATTAATTCATCTGTCTTTAATTGATTTTCATCGATGTAAGTTCTCGCTTTACTTAAAACTTCCTCAGGAAAACCCATCTTTTCAGCCATTACAAAACCATGGGAAGAGCCTGGAACCCCGTAGGAAAGATGATATGTAGGAACACCTTTATCAATATCAAAATCCATTGAACCGTTTATCATCGATTTTTTTCCGGCAACAAAATGCTTAAGTTTTCCGTAATGGGTAGTTGCAAATGTAAGTGCTCTCTTCTCTGTTAATTTCTCCAGTGTTGCCATAGCAATAGCCATTCCCTCTTCTGGATCCGTTCCAACCCCTATTTCGTCAAGAAGGACAAGAGAACCCCTTGTTGCATTTTTTAGTGCAGTGGATATGTTCTTTATATGGGATGAAAATGTTGATAGATTCATCTCTATGGATTGTTCATCACCAATATCCGCATAAATATTGTCAATAGATGGTATTATTGAATCCTCCAATGTTGGTATGTGCATCCCAGCATAAGCCATAAGAGTAATAATGCCAATACTTTTTAAGAATACTGTCTTACCACCCATATTGGAGCCGCTTACAAGTAGAAGATTTGATTCTTTCCCCAATTCTATATCGAAGGGGACAACATTATCCTTTCCTTTTTGAATAATGAGGAGTGGATGTTTGCCTTTTCTAATAGAAAGATAGGAATCGTTTGAAAAAATGGGAACAGAAAGGTTATATTTTTCTGAAAATGATGCGATTGAGTATAGTTTATCGATATGCATCATTTCCACTATGGATTTATCATAGAATTCGATGTTTTCCCTCACCTCTTCCGTTAGTTTACCCAGTATTCTTTTTACTTCCCTCTCCTCTTCGATCCGAAGTGCTGCACATTCATTATTCATCTCTACAAGTTCTACTGGTTCTATAAAAACGGTACCCTGTGTTTGGGATATACTGTGAACAATACCGGAAATATTCTTCTTTTTTGAAAAAAGCACAGGCAGAACTACCCTCTCTGCCTTTGTTGTAAAGATATCCTCCTGTAGGGAAGCCTTCTTTACATCTATCAAATGGGTTGCAGCTTTGATAAGTCTCTTATGTCCGTTTTGGAATCTTTTCCTGATGGATTTCAATTCCTTCGATGCACTATCCTTAATCCTGCCTTCTTCATCAAAAATTTTCTCTGTCTTCTTATATATATCAGGAAGTTTTTTTAAGAAAATAGCTATCTTTGATAAACCTTTATATTTATCTGAAAGTTTGCCGAGGAAGAAACCAACCTTCCTATAATCCCTCGTAACCTTACAAATAATTATCAGTTCTTCGCTCGAAAGACTTACAGCACCGTTTTTTACCTTGTTGAGAATAGGTCTTATATCTTTATTTTGTGGAACAGGAAAGGTTTGTGTTGAATTCAGAAGGGTTCTAAATTCTTTTACAAGGGCAATAGCATTTTCTCTCTCTTCTTTTTCTTTTAAAGGAACAATGGAAATAAGAGCCTCTTTTCCAAGAATAGAAAAAGAGAATGAGGTAAGAATTTCCCTCAATTTATCGAATTCTAACAGTGTTAGAATCTCAGGGGTCCATATCATCTAAAGGGAAAAAATCTCTTTACTAACCACAGATTAATACCCAAATCGTCTGATCTTTCTTTTGGCTGCAAGTATTTTTTTCTTCTTCTTTTCACTCGGTTTTTCGAAATGTTGATGCTTTTTAATCTCGCTTAATATACCCTCTTGTTCACAGATTCTCTTAAATCTGCGAAGCGCACTTTCAAAACTTTCCCCATCTCTTAGTTTAACCGTCGGCACTACTTGATCACTCCCTTCGTTCTTAATTATATTATTATAATAACATAGATTCTTAAAAATGTCAAGGGAAAAGGGGGAAAATTTTTGAAAATCTTATTTTCCTTAAAGAATGGTTCACCTATTCAATACTCACAATAACCCTCTCATTATCCTCGTCTACATTCACAATATCAAAAGGGGCCTCTTTTTCAAGTTCGACAAAAAGTTCATTTAGATTTTCTATATCACTGATGTTTTCAAGATTAATACCATTTTCAGCAAGTTTTTCCTTTGCTTTATCCGGAAGATTAATATTGATTTTCCCACCAATTTTTGCTCCAATTTTGACCAGGGAAAGGGGAATCTTTACATTAACCTTTTGTGCACCTCCTTCAATTACTTTAACTCTCAACCATTTTGTCTTACCTGTTGTTTTTTCAGTTTTACCTTTCGTCGCTTCGAGTAATTTATTGGCTTCTTCACCTGTAATTTTTCCCTGCTCCAGCATTTTTAGTACCCTTAGCTGTTCGTCCATTTTCTCCTCCTTATGTGTTATCCATTTTTTAGAAGTTTGATTGCCTCTGTTACATCGATTTCTTCATTTTCAAGTTTCTTTAGTATTTCTGCTCTATTGTTTCTCGATATTTTTCTTTTCCTTCCCGTAAAAATATTAACAAGTGAGACAAGACCAATCACAATCAAAATTATGGGCCAATCCCTGTTCCAGTAAAAATTAATAATACCAAACTTACCTAACCAGAAAAATGTTCCAAGAACAATCATTATGAATCCAAACCAGATTTTGTTGTTCATTTTTTCTCCTTTCTTTTTATTGGAAGGACGGAAACATCGCAGGCTTGAGCCATTACAACAAGTTTACCCGTCCCTTTTTTTATTTTGCCTTTTACCTTTCCTTCTTTTTTTATCTCAAAATCAGCAGGGAGTTCAAAATTAATGTTTCCACCTGGAGCGGAAATATCAAAGTTTACATCACAATCACCGAGTAAAATTTTAAGTGCACCACCCTTCGAATCAATTTGGACATCCTCAATTTTATCAAAGCTCAATTGTGTTGAGCCTCCCATTTGCTTTAGCGAAAATTTAGCCGTTCCAATCCCATCAATAGACCCTCCTACATCCTTGATAGAAAGTGGTAAACCAAATGGGTATAAAACATCTGCACTTCCCCCAACAACCTTTACGAGAATTTTGGAATCTTCTTTTTTTGTCTTCATTATTCCACTACCAGACCTAATGTTGCATTTATCGCTGGAATGGGGTGAAAGCTTAATAGAAGAGCCCACCGATTTCAGGAAAAACTCATCCGATTTTTCTATTTCTATCTCTTTTTCACCTTCGTTGGCAAATGAGAAGACACCACCTATGGTCTCTGGAATCACTCCCACAATGGATGATACACCATCCATAATACTTTCTACAAACCTGGAAGATACCTCCTTTTTCTTTCCATTTCCCAGCGCCTGGAGTAATTTTGCTGCTTCTTCAGCTGTTATCTTTCCTTGCTCCAGCAGTTTCAAGATTTTGAGCCTTTCATTCATTTTATTCGCCTCTTTTCCTAATAGTTATTAAATATCTTTCAAATCCTAAAACTAAACCTTTTTCAACTGTTCTAATGCATCATCTACATTAATTACCCCTTTTGAGAGTTCATCGAGCACTTCTTCTCTCTTAAGAGATGCTCTATCCGGCTCCATGCCAAGACTTTTCAGCACATCGTTTAGTTTTCCCCTAACAGTAGGGTAGGATATGCCAAGTTCCTTCTCTATCTCCTTGATGTTTCCCCTCGATTTCAGAAAGAGTTTTACAAAATCCATCTGCTCCGGTCTCAATTGAAAAAGGGTGGAAAAAGGAAACCGACCCCTTATGATAACATCACATTTATTACATCCAAGTTCCCTTATTTCCAGTGCACCATTACATACAGGACACCTTGTAATCATCTACCCTCCTTTTCATTTTATGGTTTTGTGCTAATCTTGTGGTTGCTTTTATCCTTTTTAGATATCTTAATTTTCATATTAACAATATAAAGTAAAAAATTGATTTTGTCAAGTATTTTTTTCTAAAAAATTAAAATTTTTTATTTTAACCTAAATAATGACATAAATAGATGTTTTTTTCTTTCCCTATCTATACCCTTCGTGGTTTCATTTTCCCACTATTTTGCTTTACATTTTTTCCAATCTATGATAGAAGGTAATATATGATGAGGCTCAAGATATATAAACTTTCAATGGAGAGTAGGGACAAGGAATTTTACCTCTTAAATAAACTTCTGGATGAACAGATGGGCTCCGATTCCATCCTTGAAAACATAAAGAACTCTCGAAATATTGTCTATGTTGCCAATTCAAGGGATAAAATAAATAGAATAGTAGATTATCTCAATACCCAAAAAAACGGTTTTTTTAGACCAAGGTTTGTTACGATAGAACCACTCTTTGCGTTCTTATACGATACTTTTTCCCCTGAAAGGAGATTAAAAAAACATTTGCTCTCCGATGCTTATGCTAGGATTATTATACGTCATATCCTTATCGGAAAAGGAAAAGAACTCTTCCCTTCAAGTGATTTTTCCCTATCAGCCGAAACATCCGATTTTTTTCTTGATTGGTTCAAGAAGATCAAGGAATATAATCTCCGTCTGAAATATAGAGGAGTAGAAATTATATATAGAAAAGATGCTCCTATATTTGACCTTACAAATAAAGAAAATAGATTCAATGAAGGACTTTTTTCCACACTTGGAAAAATTTTCCATCTATACCAAACCTTTCTCGAGGATAATAATTTGGTTGACGAGAGTGATAAGAGATGGTGGATTATTGACCATCTCGAACCCAAAATCCTGAAAGAATACAATTTTTATATCGAACATCTCTCTATATTAAGGACTATTGAACAACAACTTTTCAAAGAAATATACAGGGAAGCAAAAACAGTTTCACTGCTCGACTTTGCATTTTCTTTTCCTGGTGCACAATTCACCACTACGGGTATTATCGGAGGGGACAAAGAGGTTATAGAACTGAAACCGCGAATGGAGAATCCTTCCCAGGTAATAAAACTCCATTCATACAATGGGAAAGAGCAAGAGGTGGAAGCCATTGCAAAAAAGGTAGATGAAGAAAGAATGTCTAAAAAGATTGTTATTGTTTCCCCTGAAATCGATAAATACGAAAAAATATTTGAGCGAATATTTCCACTCTATTCTATAGAACCACCATCCCTCAGTCAAAGGAAACTTTCCGAGAACCCGATTGTAAAAACCTGCCTTGCAATATTTGAAATTATCAATCAGCGGTTAAAAAGAAAGTCGGTTGTAAGTTTCCTTCTCTCACCTCATATAAAACTTCTCAAACAAAAAGAGAAGAGAATACTCGATACAAAAACAAGGGAAGAACTTATTGTATCGGGAGATGACTGGCAGAGATTGAAGGACCAGGGAGCGGAAATGAGAAAGGTGATAAATTTTACGAGGGAACTTATGCTTTTAGCTTCAAAAAAGGGGCTCGCTTTTATTCACTCATATCTTGCCTTATTGAATAGTCTATTAGACATCGAAGATGAAAATGACCTTAAGGCATACAATAAATTCTTTGAATTTATTGTATCTTTTCAAAGGGAGCCACTTCTCGGGACTATTGAAGCATTCGGGATGAAGGATTTCCAAAAAATCCTCTTTTCGTATTCGGAATCGGTAAAAATCCGTACAAGTAAAGTGGTAAACGAGGATATAGAGATGTTGAATATCGAAGAAATAGGGGGAATGAATTTTGACAGGGTTTTCTTAATTGGACTTGTTGAAGGTAAGCTTCCGAAGGTGCCTATGCATAACCCACTCTTCTCAGAAAAATTACTGGAAGAGATGGGGTTTCCAACATACGATATGTTATATGCACTTTCAAAATTCAATTTTGAAAGTTTACTCAAAAGTGGAGAGGAAGTTTACTGCTCTTATTATAAAAAGGATAAACAGGGCAATCTATTCCTTCAGAGTCCATTTATTAAGGGAATAGAAAAGGAGGAAACCATTTCTAAGGAAGATAGTATTGATACCCTGTTAGAATGGGAGATGGGCATAGGTGAAATCATCCATAGAGGGGAGGATTTTAACGAAGCATTCTTTACCCAGGATATGAAAAAGAGGGCATTGTTAATAAGGGATGGGATAGAAAGGAGTAGTGATGAACATAGATTAAGGAATGTAAAAGATATTTTACTGAGCAATAAAGGTTTTTTACAATATATAGAAGATAAGATTAAAAAATTATCGAGGTCCATATCACCATTTGCTTTAGAAACATACAAACGATGTCCATACAATTTCTTTTTAGGCTATTTATTGCGTCTCGGCAGGATGGAAGAGCCCGAAGAGGGACTCGATAATCTTATACGAGGGAAGGTTATCCATAAAGTTCTTGCCGATTTCTATAAGAGAAAGATTGGAACGAGGATAGGGAAGGATTTCATAAACAATTGGGATGAGATAAGAGAGATTACCTTACATACAATAGAAGAGATGGTTCCAGGGTCGAGGGATAGAATCTTGTTGAGACTGGAACTTATCTCGAATGATTATTCACCCCTGATGAAGAAATTTCTAAAAAATGAAGTTGAGAAAAATATAAATCATACTATAATGGATGTTGAATGGGAATTTTCAGGCAAGGATGTAAATATAATAAAGGATGGTGAACAATTGTGTTTCATGGGAAGAATAGACAGAATCGATAAAATCGATGATGGTTTGGTAATAATTGATTATAAAACAGGCAATAAAAGAAATCTTGCGAGTAATAAAAATATAGAGGAAGGGAACAGTTTGCAATTTCCAATATATAATTATGCTGTTGAAAAATCTCTTGGTAAGGTTTCTGAAACAACCTATTATGTTATAAACAGTGGTGATGGTGTTTTTATGGAGGAAAGAGAAAAAATTCAGATGGATGTTTTTATTTTAAATATCTTCCGTATCTGGGAAGAGATAAAGGAACTAAATTTTGAGCCAAAACCAAGGTCGGGTTGCATTACACACTGTCCATTTAATCAAATATGCCCGGAGGCAATTTAGTGTAAAGTCGTCTTAATTTGAAGTATCCAGTTGCAGAGAAGATGAGGATAAAAGAATTTTTTGAAGGGTTTCTAAAAAAGAGATTGAAACTGACGGAAAAACAGTTTGCGGCAGTAATGGGAGACAGTGAAAGAACCTTACCCGCATACAGACTTCTCGTTACTGCACCAGCAGGTTCTGGAAAAACAAGGGTTCTTGCATCAAGGTATTTGAAACTATTGGTAGATGGTGAACAACCCGAGAATATCGTTGCTATAACATTTACAAGGAAAGCAGCAGGTGAGATGAAGGAAAGGATTGTTGATTTCCTTATTCTACTCAGAGACGAGATGGAACAGGAAAATATTTCCTGTAGTCTCAAATCAATACTGACGGATGAAGATGCATTAAACAAACTAATACTCGGGATGCGGATTTCGACGATTGATTCATTTCTTTCAAGCATTATCAGACTCTTTCCAGGAGAGTCGGGTGTAAATCCTAATTTTAAGGTGATCGATGAGATTGCAGAAGAAGAACTCATCGAAAATATTATCGATGAAATAACAGAAGAACAATTAGGTAACAATAGAACAATGGGGAAATTACTGAAATTTTTTGATTTCAAATATTCCGTTGGAAACAACTTCCAGAATTGTTTCTTAAATAGTGTTAAAAAAATCGTGAAGAACTGGGAGATATACAGTGAGACAATAAAAACCATGAGCCAGAAACACCATGAAGAAATTACCAGAGTTATTCAAAATTTTCTAAAAGAGGAGATCGATATTGAAAAGAGGATTATAGAACTTGTTAAAACGGTTAAAAAACTGAGTGCGGTTTATGAAAATGGCTGGAGCCCATATAATAATTTTATTGAATTTATCACAAATAAAACTGTTGAGGAATTGAAAACGAATGAAGAAACATTTATGGATTTTTCTAAGTTTTTTTACACAGAAAAGAAAAAATTACTGAAGAACCCTTTCCCAAAAATGGTCGACCCTGCATTAAAGGAGATAAAGCAAGAGGTTGCAAAACTTTGTGATAGATGTCTCCTCGCTTTTGCATTTAATAGTGATATTGAGCATGCAAAACTTATTCCAGGTTTTACTCAATTCATTATGACGGTAATAGAAAGATTGCAAAAGGAGAAGAAGGAACTCGGTTTTCTTGGAATGGGTGACCTGAAAACCGTAACATTCGAACTGCTAACAAAACATAAAGAGAGATTTAATATTCTTTACAATATGGATGCAAGGGTGAACCATTACCTGATAGATGAATTTCAGGATACAGACCCTATCCAATGGTCAATATTTAGAGAACTAACAATGGATTGGTTTTCTGGCGAAACAGCAAAGCAGGAAATAGGTATCTGTCCAACAATTTTTCTTGTGGGTGATGAAAAACAATCCATATATGGATTTAGGAATGCCGATGTAAGCATCATAAATAACATAAAGGAGAAAAAAGACCTTTTCACAAGGAGATTTTCTCTTGTTAAGAATTTTAGAAGCAGGAAAGAAATTGTTGAATGCGTAAATAGACTCTTTAAGGATAAGATGAAGAGATTGAAAGAAAAACCCTTCTCCGTTGGATACGAAGCGATGGAGCCAAATGATAAAAAAGGTGGTGGTGATGTAATCGTCTACGAATACCCCGTCAAGGGTAGAAAAAAAGAGGAAAATATAGTTCCACTTGCAGAGAATATTGCGAGACTCCTTGCATCAGTAAAGGAGGGATATGAATCCTGGGGTGACATAGCACTCCTCTTTAGAAATTCATTGAATTTTCATTTTTATGAAAAGGCTTTTGAGGAAAAAGGTATTCCATACATATCCTCTGGAGGCAAATCCTTCTTCGAAAACAAAGAAATTAAAGAAGTGTTAAAGATATTCTATTTCCTTGAGAATCCTTACGATGACATAACATTCTCAAATTTATTCCTCTCCCCTATCTTCGATCATAAACTAAGTGATTTGCTCAAAATTGCTACAAGTGCATCTAACTCCATAGAAGGAATTGAAGGATATTCCCTCTACGATAGGTTAAAAGAGAATTTCGTAGATGCGTACAGTAATTTTATGGTATTGACAACAGAATGGCTTGATAACAGGGACAGAATTCCAATTGTTCAGTTAATTGAAAAAGCGATTATTGATACCAATGGTTATGGAATTCTCGTTGATAGAAAAGGAGGACAGAAGGATGTAAACATAAGAAAACTACTCTATCTCATCGAGAATATCTCTCTCGAGAAGATGAATTTCTGTTTCTTTATGGAAAGACTGAATAGGGTTAGAAGGGCTAAAGCAAAGAATGCAGATATCGACATTGGCACTCAATTATTTGAAGGTGACGAAAAGGGAACAATTCATTTATTAACAGTGCATAAGGCAAAAGGTCTTGAATTCCCAGTTGTCATACTACCAGAGATTAATTTGGGAAGAATTAAAAGAAAGCTCAATAGGGTATGGCTTAATAGAGAAAAAAATATCATCCTATTTCTTAAAAAATACAGAGGAATGGAAACTCCATTATTGAAAAAATATAAGGAATATGAAACCGTAAAAGAGGGGGAAGAACTTAAGAGACTATTATATGTCGCTCTCACAAGAGCAAAGGATAAACTATACCTTTATGTGCCCAGAGGCAAAAAGAGTGATAAAACGGTCTGGACGAATATTATTTTGGATGCTGGACTTCCTATAACCATTCAACCAGAAACGGAAATAAAAACTATTAAAGAAAGGGTTATCACACCAAGAAGTGATGCTCCAATCTATAGATTTGCTGGAAGAAAGAGAATGGCTTCCCTTGAAAGGGAAATCCAACCGAGTTCAATGGATAAGGAAACAAAAATATACAATATTGACAATGAGCGGGCAAAGATGAAGGGAACTATTCTGCATAAACTTTTTGAGCTGGTTGGTAATAGGACAATCAAGGAAGATTTGGAAAAAAGGTTTTCTCTTATTGTGCATAACATTGCAGGTCAGATGGATAATAGGTTTCTCTGTAATGAAGAATTATTTAATGAGATAGAGAAGGTGTTTTTAAGTGTTCTCGGAAATGAAGGAATTATGAAGGTCATTCGAGACGAACAGGGTCTGAACGAATTTCCTTATTCATTGAAAAAAAAGGATGAAAATGGAAAAAGAGTAACAATCAAGGGAGTAATGGATAAGGTTATACTGGATGAAGGAGAAGCCAGGATATACGATTTCAAAACGGATGCAATGGAAGATATGTCAAAAGAGGCATTTATTGCATATATGAAAAAAAGATACAAGAAACAGATGGAGGAATATAGATTTGCTGCACAAAAACTCTTTGCAAGGGAAAAAATAGGTGTTTTTCTCATCGTAACATCGATTCTTGAAATCATAGAAATCTGAGTTTTACGGTGTCATTGCGAGTGCCTCTTTGTGGTCTTTAATAACAGGTGAGCCATCTTGGCTCACTGCCAAAACAACAGGTGAGGCATCCTGCCTCACAGCGAGGCTGGAAGCCTCGCCTATGGAAGCCTCGCCTGTTGCTTATGCGAAGCAATCCCATTTTTCTTCCAAAAGTGTTCAATAAGTCCCCTCTAATAAGAGGGGATATAGGGGTGTGTTACTAGGGTACAGGCGGAAAATAGTAGGGCTAATATGTTACCTCACCAACAGCACTTTCTTGGT
>Ga0209121_10002617_pt1 | contig 18122 bp, 20 predicted proteins | sample Cruoilmetagenom3_FD_187292 | JGI IMG/M metagenome (GOLD analysis project Ga0209121, IMG submission 187292) | Oil polluted marine microbial communities from Coal Oil Point, Santa Barbara, California, USA - Sample 3 (SPAdes) (version 2) | ecosystem: Environmental > Aquatic > Marine > Oil seeps ... | reverse complement strand
TGGAGGAAAGCTATGGAGTTCAAAGACATCTTTCGTGAGGAACGCCACTTCTGTAACCATCTCTTTCGCCTTCTCTGCCACAAGAAAGAGGATGGGGGCAAAGATAGCGGTTTGGGCCTGTTTTTGTCTTTGATCGATTTGCCCATCAACCTCAACGTCAAAACGGTTTCTGCTGCCCAGTTGTACACCGAAGTTGCTGCCTTCCGCGACTTTTATCACTACCACGCCAACCCTCAAGAGTTTCTTGTGGCCTTGTATGATGTATTCTTGCCAATGATACGGGAGCAATACAACGGTAGAATCGCCAACCCGACGCCGATCCGTGGTCTATTGCCACGGCTTCAAGGCATCCACCCGAAAGACTTCTCGAAGTACCTGGCGGACACGGAAGACGACAAGCTGTTCTATCGCGAGTTTTCAGCGTTGTTTAACGCAAAGCCAGATTTCCTGCTGATCTGCAACGGACTGATGGTCTGGCTGGAAGTGAAGTTTACGGTTCCCTTCGACCGTAAGCAACTGCGGCGTACCCAAAACATTGCCGACCTCTGCAGTTCAGACTTGTTTGCTCCCGTATTCGGCAACCAGCCCAATCGTGTTGTAAAACTGGGAACCAAGCACCATATCCACGCCCGGCGTGACGGTGATTTCATTGATTGGGCTGATGTGGCTCAAATTGCTGAGAAACTGCTTCCGTATGGTGCTAACAACTACACCGCCCAAGCACTGAAAGTGCTTGTAGAAATGTCTGAAAAGAAGGCAGACACGGCGGCTTCACATAATACGGTGTAGCCGCCTTTGACGGACTTCGGCTACACCGGAAACGTTAGGCCACATCGGTCGGAGATCAAATATGAGAAAACCTACCTTTCTTATCCTTCTAGCCCTTGCCGCTCTCTTTCTTCCCGGCTGTAGCCCGGCTCCCACGCCGACGCCTACCATCATACCCCTGTCTCCCGCCACCCCCCATTCATCCCCGTAGAGCCTCTTCCTACCCCGATGGCACAGAGCGTATCCGGCCTGGAGAGGGTCATCTCCTGGACGAGGTGAAATCAAAGTCCCCGACCATGGCGGTGCATTTCCAGCCTTCATATCTTCTTGACACACACCAGCCCTTCATATATCCTTCCTCGGGGGTGAAGTTGTTCTTCGATGAGGCTAAGATCCACGTGCAAGCGGGAGCGGGCGGCAACGGCTGCGTCAGTTTCCGCCGAGAGAAATATGTCCCCCTGGGAGGGCCAAACGGGGGCAACGGCGGCCGAGGAGGTAACATCTATCTGGTGGTCGATCCCCATCAAAACACCCTCATCAACTTCCGGAAGCGTCGCCATTTCAAGGCCAGCCGGGGCGACCACGGGAAGGGAAAAGATCAGCAAGGAAAGGCTGGAAAGGACTTAGAGATCGGCGTCCCTCCCGGGACAGTGGTGCGCGACGCCGAGACAAAAGGACATCTGGCTGACCTGATCGAAGAAGAAGAGAAGGCTCTAGTGGCTCGTGGGGGGCGAGGGGGAAGGGGAAACGCCGCCTTCGCCAGCCCCACCAATCAGGCCCCCCGCCTCGCCGAACGGGGAGAACCAGGTGAGGAACGGTGGCTGCTTTTGGAGTTGAAACTGATCGCCGATGTGGGGATCATAGGCTGTCCCAACGCCGGGAAATCCACCCTCCTCTCCGTCTGCACCGCCGCCCGGCCCAAGATCGCCGACTACCCCTTCACCACCCTAGCCCCCAACCTAGGGATCGTGGACCTTGACGACCGTTCCTTCGTCTTAGTCGATATACCGGGCCTCATAGAGGGAGCCCATCAAGGGAAGGGGTTAGGGCACGATTTTCTGCGTCATATCGAGCGGACAAGGGTCCTAATCCACCTCCTCGATGGGGCTTCAAAAGACCCCCTCAAGGATCACGGGGATATAAATAGAGAACTGGCCCTCTTTAACCCCGCTTTGGCCCGAAAGCCACAATTGGCGGTTCTCAACAAACTGGATCTCCCCCAGGCTCAAAAGATCTGGGCTACCTTGCAGCGGGAGATGAAGCAGCGAGATGTAGAGATCCTGGCCCTATCCGCCCTCAAAGGCCAGGGGGTGAAGGAACTGCTCTATCGAGCAGCCCAACTCCTAGAAGAAGTCCCTCCTGAACCCCGGAGGGAGGAGGTGGCCATCTTTCGCCTCCCCGAAGAAGAGTTTAGAGTAGACCACGAGAACGATGGTTTCCGGGTGCGAGGTAAGAGGGTGGAGCGAGCGGTGGCTATGACCGATTGGCGGTACAGAGAGGCGATCGAGAAACTTCACCGGGAGTTGGAGGCTATGGGGGTGACCCAGGCCTTGGAGGAGGCGGGAGTCCAGCCCGGGGATACCGTCTACATAGGAGATATGGAACTCGAATGGTGGGAGTAAGGAGGATCGGCGTCCTGGGCGGCACCTTCGACCCTATCCATTATGGTCACCTAGCCGCAGCCGAGGAGGCGAGGGCCAAACTAAGCCTCCAAGAGGTGATCTTCGTGGTGGCCGGGATCCCGCCTCATAAGTTAGGTGAAGAGATAACCCCGGCGGAAGAGCGGTACGCCATGGTGGAGTTGGCTATTGCCTCCAACCCCCACTTCTCTCTCTCCCGCATCGATATCGACCGGCCCGGCCCCTCATATACCGTGGACACCATCGCCCTCCTGCGACAAAAGCGGACGGAGGAGATATATTTTATCATGGGGATGGACTCCCTAATGGAGATCGACACCTGGCGTGAGCCCCAGAGGTTGATCCAACTTTGCCGCTTGGTGGCGGTGGAGAGGCCTGGCTTCATACCCGACTTGGAGAGGTTAGAGGCGGCCGTGCCGGGGATCACCGCTCGCACAGAGATCATAGATATGCCAGAGGTGGAGATCTCCTCCACAGACCTCCAAAGGAGAGTCCGTCAAGGGTTGCCCATAAAGTATCAGGTGCCTCCCGAGGTAGAGGAGTATATCTACAAGCATCGACTCTACCTCTAGACTCCCTGGAGGCTGGGATAACGCTTCCAGAAGAGAGGGCGTAACGTTGTGAAAAGGAAAAGCCCCATGAAGATCTTGGAAACCCCCATCATAGCCACCATTCGGCGTAACCACGCTCTGGAGCACGCCACTGTTCATCTCTTGTCCCGCCGCGGCCCTTATAGGCAGGTCATGGGGAGGACTACCGCCGATGGCTTCTATATCTACGGGCCGGTAGAGACCAAAGATGTGGCCGCCGCGGCCAGCGAGGCCTTAGCCCGGCTTCGGGCTGGGGAGCATGAGTTGGCCATCCACCCTCGGTGTGGTACTAATCTGGCGGTGAGTGGCCTCCTGGCCGGCCTCTCCTCCTTCCTGGTCTGGGGCGGGAAGGGGCGCAGGCTCACCAAACTCCCTCGTCTCCTACTTGCCGCCACAGTCGCCGTCATAGTCGCCCAGCCCCTAGGTCTCCTGGTGCAAGAGCGCATCACCACCTCAACGGACTTGGAAGGAGTGACCATCAAAGGCGTCACCCGTCAAAAAGTGGGCGGAGTGGTGATCCACAAGGTAGAAATAAGTCCAGCCTAATCTATGGATATGTTTTATTTATTCCACGGCGAGGACGAGTACTCCCGCACTCTGGCCCTGGCCGAGATGAAGGCCAAGGTAGGAGACCCCTCCATCTCTGAACTCAATATCATCAGCCTAGATGGAGAGGCGCTCACTTTGGAGGAGTTAATCCGCGCTTGCGATGCCCCGCCCTTCCTCTCCCAAAGGCGGTTGGTGATCGTGCGTGACCTGGCATCTCAGTTGGAACCCCGGCGTGGGGCAAAAAAGAGGGGGGTGCCACCCTCCAAGCGACAACTGGTAGAGGGTCTCAAAGAGTACCTCCTTCAGATGCCTCAGAGCACAAGATTAGTCTTCATCGAGGGGAGGCGTATCAGCAAATCGAACCCCATGCACAGGCTGGCCTCCCAACTGGAAGGGGGCTTCGTCAGGGAGTTTAGACCGCCCAAGGGCGAGCGCCTTCGAGAATGGATCAGAGAGCGGGTAAGGGAGAAAGGCGGCCAGATTAGCCCTCCAGCCGTGGAAGAACTGACTAACTTCTTGGGGAACGATCTCCGCCTCCTGGATCAAGAGATCGAGAAACTCCTCACCTACACGGGGGAGCGCCCCATCGAGAAAGAGGATATACACCTCTTGGTAAGCCAGGTTCAGGTGGCAAATATCTTCTCCTTGGTCGACGCCTTAGGCCACCGAGATTCCCGAAAGGCCACTCTATACCTACATGAACTGATGGATGCGGGCCAGCCGCTTCTCTATATCTTCTTCATGATCACTCGCCAGTTTCGCCTCCTACTACAGGCTAAGGAGTTACAGATCGAGGGTCTTGGCTGGCAAGCGATCCAGACGAGACTGAGGCTCCACCCCTTCGTGGCCCAGAAACTGGCCGAACAAGCAGGGAACTTCTCCCGCAGCCGATTGGAAGCCATCCACCATCGACTGTTGGAGGTGGACATCGCCATAAAGACCGGCCAGATGGAGCCACAACTGGCCCTGGACCTTTTGGCTATAGAACTTTGCACCTCAAGAGCCTAGAAATGAAAACGCTCGCCAGGAAGCGGGCGCTCTATCGAATCTTTCCCTACAGAATCGTTAGGGAGCAATCCCCATAATGAGAAGAGGCACTGGGGGATTGTTTCGGCCGTGCCTCAAGACGTTATATACTTCACCTTCATAATAGGCTACGCCCGAAGACATCTCCGACTGCATAGATTTCATGGGAAGGACTTCAACACCAACATTGATTATACCACCGCTGTAAAACAGCAAGTGTTTGACAAAGAGATCGTACGCGACAAAGGGGTACTTACCAAATTGGACTTCAATAGCAATGCCCTCCTTGACAAAGTCCGTCTGCTTGTATGAATAAATCGGACTCTTAACACCCTGTTGCATCAGGTATTGTTTCTGTTCCTCGAGAGACCGCCCAATAAGTTCCTGCATAACTAAGTAGTCTGTCGTCACATAATACGAATATCTCGATTCCTGCCAGTTCCTGGCTCGAAATATCCTTTTGAATTCGCCATTCAAAGCGGTGGGGTTATACAGCAGCTTTCCCCGCATGGTCTTTTCTTTGCTGACTTTCGTTTGGAGCCCCTCAGCATCTACCTGCTGAATTACATCCAAGATTTCCTCATATGCCTCCTTGTGGTGGACTAGTAGGTACTCTTCGCCATTCAGATGCGAATGCTTCTCAACCAGTCGCATATCTACGCTTCTCGACCCCTTTCCGTGAATGGGTTTCTCGTCAGGGATAAAGATTCCGGTGGTTCATAGACCGGTTTGTCCGGCCGAATCCTCAGCCGTCCCTCATATGCCAACATAACACGCTTAACGGCGATGTCATGGTATTCTTCCACGATTTCCGAACCTGCTACCTTTCGCTGGTTGATGATTCCAGCTACGGCTGTAGAACCCACACCCATAAACGGATCCAACACTATGTCACCTTCGTTAGTGAGTGCCAGCACCAGCCGCTGAACAAGCGCTACAGGAAACTGGCACGGATGAGCCGTCTTCTCAACATGGTTGCTCTTTACATTCGGTATATTCCACACGTCGGAAGGGTTCTTTCCCTTCGGATTGCTGGAATACTTCCCTACATTCGGACCTTTGTAGTATTTCTTGCCCGGATACTTCTGTGGCACGCGCACCGGGTCGAGATTGAAGACATAGTCATCGCTCTTGGTGAACCACATAATGGTCTCGTAGCGCCCGGAGAAGCGCTTGGAGCAATGAAGCCCATGCCCGAAATGCCACACGATACGATTACGCAACTTCAAGCCATTCTCTCCAAAGCAGTCGTACAGTAGTATATCGAGTGGGATGATCTCGCCGTTGTCGACGTAGTTACCTACCTCCCAACAAATGCTCCCCTCATTCCTGAGGACGCGGCAACATTCATCTATGACTATCCTTTGTTGCGACACATAGGTATGGATGTCAAGCCTTTCCTCGTATTCTTTGCCGATGTTATATGGGGGTGACGTCACCACAAGTTGGATGCTGTTATCCGGTATCCCTCTCAAGAGGTCCATGCAATCGCCAAGGAAAAGCGTCGCGTCGTTCTCAAGAGAGAATGAGGTCTTGATCTCCAGTGGTTCCTTCGATGCAAATAGGCTCTTGGTTAGCTCGCTATTGACTTGCATGATTCCCCTCTGGCCCAGCAACTGACATTATAGAGGACAATCCAACGCGTCAAAGAGGTCACGCTACCCGCTCGCCGTGCGCACCGAGCCGGCGGATCACCACCATCACCTTGCCCTGGATCTCCACATTCGCGGGATGGACATAGATAGGCTCCAGAAGGGGGTTGGCTGGCTGCAAGCGGATCCGTTGACCCTCATGATATATCTTCTTCAGGGTGGTCTCCCCCCTATCCCGCAACCAAACCGCTACCATCTCCCCGTTTTCGGCCTCATTCTGGTGCTTCATGATCACGATGTCCCCATCGTGAACCAAGGCATCGATCATCGAATCCCCTTTCACCTCCAGGGCGTATAGCCCTTCCTCCTCCTTGAGGATGTCTCGGGTCAACTCGATGGTCTCCGTGGGAAAAATATCATCGGGGACGGGGATGGGGTCACCGGCCGCGATCCGCCCACAGAGAGGTATCTGGATCAGATCGCTAAGGCTAGCCAGTCCTCCAGGCAGCCTGAGGCCTCTGGAGATCTCCCGATCCCGCTCGATGTGGCCTTCCCGCTCCAAGATGCCCAAATTGTAGTTCACCACCGAAGTGGAGGAGATGCCCACCTTAGCCCCGATCTCCCTAATAGTAGGGGGGTAGCCATGGCGACGCATGAAATCGGCGATGAATTTCAAGATCCCTTTCTGCCGTTCCGAGAGAGCCATCTCTTATCCCCTTTCCTCCAAAGACTAAGCATATTATACCATGAACTAATGTTCTATGTCAAGGGCCATCTTGACCTCCCTAGAGAGAATAAGATATACTCCCTACGAGATGTAGTTATATCTTCACAAGGAGGTGTGATATGGCTGTCGAATTGACTTTTCACGGGCACGCCTGTTTTACCCTCAGAGGGAGCGGGGCTACCCTCCTCCTCGACCCCTTCTTCACCAATAACCCCCTGGCCGATGTGAGCGCCGATTCCGTAGAGGCCGACTATATCCTGGTCTCCCATGGCCACGGCGACCACTTCGGCGACACGGTGGCCATCACTCGATGTACAGGGGCCACAGTCATCTCCAATTTCGAGATCGCCACTTACTGTGAAAATCAAGGGCTTAAAGCCCACGCTTTGCATCTGGGCGGCGGCTGGGAGTTCCCCTTCGGGCGGGTGAAACTCACCATCGCCCATCATGGCTCCACCCTCCCCGACGGCAGCCCCGGCGGTAACCCCGCTGGCTTCCTCCTAGACATAGAAGAAAAACGGATCTACTTCGCTGGGGACGACGATGCCCTACAGGCGGTGGGGTTGCTAAATCCCAGGCTTGTCATCCCTATGCATTATGGCACTTGGCCCCTGGTGGAACAGGACCCCCACGCCTTCGCCAAAAGAGTGGAGGAGATGGGGGTTAGATGCTCGGTCCTGCCCTCGGGTCAAAAACTCACTCTATAGGCAGCGATAATAGATGCGCCCGTCGCTCTAAAGGAGAAAGAGTGGCTTCTTGGTTTGAGACCGCAGGGGTTCTGGAAAGCGTGCGCCTCTTCATGAGGGAGCATACCCCCCAAGCCTATATCGTAGGCGGCTACCTCCGTGACCAACTCCTGGGCAGAGAGAGTAAAGATATCGATCTCCTAGTTTCAGAAGAGGCCCTATCGCTAGGTCGCCAACTGGCGGATCACCTGGGAGGAAGTTTCGTCCCCCTGGATGAGGAAAGGGGAGTGGCAAGGATCATCCTCCAGGCGGAAGGGGAGCGTTACCTAGTCGACCTCTCCCAGATGCGTGGCTGCCTGGAAGCCGATCTCGCCCGGCGTGACTTCACCATTAACGCTCTAGCGATGAACCTCTTTGACCCAGAAGCCCACCTCATCGACCCCCATGGCGGCCAGCGTGACTTGAAAGAGGGGGTAGTGCGGGCGGTCTCCAAAGAGGTCTTCCAAGATGACCCCCTTCGCCTCCTGCGAGGGGTACGGCTGGCGGGGGAATTGGGCTTCCGAGTGGAGAGTCGCACCCAGAGGTGGATGCGCCACCACGCCCCTCTTGTCATCACCGTCTCCCCAGAGCGGTTGCGAGACGAACTCTGTAAGATCCTGGCCCTAGAAGGCTCCGCCACCAGCCTCCGCCACTTGCAAGGAACGGGCATCCTGAGCGCAGCCCTACCTGAACTCCAAGAGATAGAGCATCCGCTGGATACCCTGGAGAGCCTGGAAAGTATCCTTCCCGCCTTGAGAGAATGGCCCTTCTTCCCCCGCCTCCTCTCCCATTTGGCCCAACCAACGGCCGGCGATAGAAGCCGCCTCATACTATTGAAGTTGACCACCTTGCTCCACCACCTTGGACAGGCTGACAAGCACCCTCCTTCCAAGGCTCTAAACACCTCTTCCCTAGGGGAGATGCTTCGCCGCCTCCGCTTCGCTACCCTGGAAGTGCGCCTGGGCCAATCGATATCCCTGGGAAACCCTCTCGCTTGGCGATTGACCTTTAAGACCCCCCTCGATCTCTATCGCTTCTTCAGGGAGACAAAAGGAGCGGGCGTTGAGGCCCTCCTCCTATCCTTAGCGGACCGCTTAGCCACCCTAGAAGGGGATATGTCATCTCCAGAGTGGCAGGGACATTTGACCAGCACCAGGGTCATCTTGTCTTGTTATTTCGGCGAAGAAAAGACGCGGATCTTTCCCCCCACCCTACTCACAGGGAACGATCTCCAAAGACAATTTCACCTTGAGCCCGGGCCTCTCATCGGTCACCTGCTGGAAGCGGTCCGCGAGGCTCAGGTAGAAGGAAAGGTAACGAGCCAAGAAGAAGCCCTTCAACTGGTAGAGGAGATCCTGCTTCGAGAGAGGGCTGATCAGTCTACCCGCTGACGGAGGAGGTGATACCTTTGCCTTTTCCGCCCATAGATGTTAAGATAAAACGAATTGAATTCCAGAGGGGGGTTATGACTCGCCAGGGTGGACTCAGGCGGTTGCTGAAAAACCTGCTTCTAGAATCTGAGAAAGAGCCCGCACCGGTATCTGCACCACCCCCTAAGGTGGCGGCACCAGAAACGGTGAGCGAACCCCTGGAAGAAGCCCCTAACGAGGCCGAAGCAGGGGTTCCTGACGAGGATGGGGGAACCTATCTGAAGAGGTTGCGCGCCAAAATGGAGCGCACGGCTATGGATTTCGCACAGGGACTTATCAATCGGGGTCAATTTGAAGAACTCTACACCCATTACCAGACAGAGAGGGCAAGGATAGAGCGACTCCTGGAGATCTATCCAGAGGATGAGATGTGGCGGGCGGCAGTGACCGAGGGGCAGAGCGTGGCCATCAGGCGCCGCTATCAAGCCAAGGTGATAGCCTACTCCATCTACGACAACGACACCAGCCTCCCCCTCTACACCTTCGGCGACTTCAAGATGGAGAGCGAGTTGGTGGTAGGGATGCTGAGCGGCTTCCGTTCCGCCTCCGCCGAGATCCTGGGCTCCGGGCTTCGCAAGACGGAGGTGGAGGATGGGAAAGCCCTCTACTTCGTCTCCGGCAGGTACACAACCCTTGTGGCCCTCTACTCCAGCGACCCCTCCCCGATTCAGTTAAGAGCCCTGGAGGATGTACATCGCGACTTCGAGACGGCCAATGAAGAGATCCTAGAGCGAGGAGGGTCCCAGGTCTGGCAACTGGTCTTCCCTCACCGCCCCGTCCTCGAATGACCCCCCGCGTTATCTTGAGACAAGAGAGTTTGTTGGAGCATCTTGGTTAAACGATGGAAACGAGACAGGAAGAAAAGAAAAAGTTGCGCGTCTTGAAAGTGGCTATCGTGGGAGACGGCTTCGTGGGGAAGACGACTCTCCTCCGCCGCTACTGCACCGGCCTCTTCCAGGAATCGAGGGTAATGACCATCGGCGTAGATTTTCAAACGATGGTTATCGATCTGGGTGGCGAGCGGGTCAAACTCACGGTTTGGGACATCGCCGGACAGGAGCGGTTCGCCTTCGTAAGGGATTCCTTCTACCGAGGCAGCCGGGCGGTGGCTCTGGCTTACGATGTAAGCGACCCTAAATCCTTCTACGATCTCCCCCGTTGGCGGGACGAGGTGTGGCGGGTCGTCCCAACCGCTCTGCTATTGGTGGTGGCTACCAAGATCGATCTCCCCCGAGCCGTCCCCCGCGAGGAGGCTATCGCCTTCGCCCGTTCCCTACCCGGGCCTTACTACGAAACCAGCTCCCTAGCCGGCATAGGGGTAGAGCGGTTCTTCTTCGGCTTCGCCCGGCGAGCCTTGGAAGGGGCGAGAGTGGCCGAAAGACGGCAGCCCAAGGCCGATCGCTGGCCTTAGCCCCACTAAAAGCCCTTTCCCCGGTCGGAAAGGGCTTTTACTTTCTCGCAAGACAAGACTCATCTTCCTCGCCACCGTCTCCATATCTGCCTAGCGCCCCAGAAGAACAGCACCAACCAGGTGCCAGCCCCTACAAGAAGCCCCACTTTCCACGAGGTGGGCGCGAAGACCAGGCGAACCTCGTGCGTGCCGGGCTCAAGATATACCGCCCGGAAGGCGTAATTGGCCCTCAGCAGGGGCTCCTCGGTGCCATCGACATAGGCCCTCCACCCCGGATAATAGACCTCGCTCAGGACAAGGTACCCTTCGCTTGCAGCCTCGGCTTCTAACCCTATATCGTTGAGGGAATAAGAGGTGATAACGGCTCTCCCTTCTGAGGCATCGCCTTCCAGGGCCTTTCCTCCCTCCACTACAACGGCCTCGGCGGGGTCGAAGCCTGGAGCCTGAATAGCGGCCCAGGCCGATTCGTGATCCGCTACTGCTTGGCTCCGATAGACGATAAAGGCACGGGAAAAGGCGGTTGTACGGTAGATATCCACCCTGGGGTCGCCATCAAAAGCCAAGAGATAACCCTCTATCGGGGAGGCACCTTTCTGCGTTATCAAATATTTCACGTTCAGAAAAGTGTACAGGGGCGAAGAACGGCTCCCTATCGCTTGCCGGTACCGTTCGAAGTCCGCCAACTCGAGAGGGGTATATATCCCCCCTATGTCGAATAGCCGGTGGATGAGAGCCAGGTCGGGCTGCCAGACCCCCCATACCTCCTGGGGAACCTCAAGGCGGTAGAAAGCCTCCTCTCCCTGGAGGAACTCAATGGCTGCCAAATGGTGGAACCCCTTCATGGGATCGGTGGTGGCCATATCGATGTAAGCCCCCGTCGCTGCCAGATCGATGAATATCAAACCTATAGCCAAAAAACCCACCATCTGCGGCCTCACCCACCGATGCCCTCGGATGTAAAGGAGAAAGAGGCTCCCGCCCAAGAAGAGAAGGAAAAGCACCAGTCCCCGGGTGGCGTTGGCTATGCGCTGCAATATCACCGGGTCCTTGTCTTGGCTGAAGATGAGAACCGCATAAGCGAGAGGCACGGTCAACAAAGCTACAGCTAAGAAGGCGGGAAAGGAGAGTCTGAGCACCCGCTTAAAGAGGGCATGCTCTCTAGGCCTTAAGGGACGCAAGATGGCATCCAGCCCCAAGGCAGCCAGGAAAGCCAAGGCGAAATCCAAGAGGAGGATAAACCGGGCCGGGGCGCGGAGTTGCTTGAATCCAGGAACCAAGCCATAAAGCCAACCGTGAAGGATAGCGCTATCGCCCAGGGCCAAAAGCAAGGAGATAATGGCCAAGAGCAGGAGAAAGCGGCTTAAACCATCTCGTCGGAAAAGCAGGGCCAAAGAAGCGAGAACCAGGGGCAGAACCCCTATATACCCCACCTCCACCCTGTCCCAGAGCCCCCAGGAAAGCCGTGGCCCGCGGCCGAAAAAGCCGGGGCTGAGAAGCCCTATCAATTGCGCGGGAGAGAGGGAGAATCTAGCCGCCTCCTCATAGGGGATCTGCGCCCGCACCGAGAGTTGCATCATCTCATAGCCGGGGAGGAGAAGAAAAGCCGTGGCCCCCAAGGCGATAACAAAGGTCAAGGCTGTGAGACCTAAAAGAAGCGGTATGGCCCTACCATCCCCTCGATACGCCAGGTAAAGGCGATAGAGAAGATAGAGGCCCAGAAGGAAGAGGATATGGAAGATGGGCTGAATATGGCCAGCCAAGATGGCCACCCCCAAGAATAGTCCGGACAGGAGGGCGTAGTTAACGCTCCTCTCCGTAAGAGCCCGATGGTAGAAGAGGAACACCAGAGGTAGCCAACTGGCGGCAGCGATCATGTTGAGGTTCCCGAAATGGATGATGAAGAGATCGGAGAACATGAAGGCTATGGCCCCAGCCAGAGAGGCCAAGCGACCGATATGTCCTTCCTTCCTAATGAAGCGGAGGCAGAGGTACATGAAAGCCCCCGCTAAGAAGAAGTGGAGAACAGAGATCAACTCCAGAGTGCGGAAGGTGATCTTGGGCACCAGGAAGAAGGAGAGAAGGTTTATGGGGTAAAAGAGGCCCGTTTGGATATCGGCGGCGAAGGGAGCGCCTCCATAAAGATAAGGGTTCCAGAGGGGCATCTCTCCTCCCTTCAGGCTCTGGGCAGCGAAACGGTAGAGGGGGAAGAGAAAGGAGAGGAGATCGCCGCCATCGGCAGGCATCCAGACCGGGGTGAAGAGAAGTCGCCAGAAGAAGCCCACCGTGGCTAGGGCTAGAGCGCCTAGGGCTAGGAGATCACGATGGTAATCATGCCTCAATCGCCCTTGGGCGTAGAGTCGCCAAGCCCCCAGGAAGGCAAGCAGCCACATGGCGAATAGAAAAAAGAGGAAGAGAACCACGCTCACACCCCCTCTGAAGACAAGACCGAGTATATCACCCCCCTCTTCCCATTGCAACCCCTTGACAAATCCCCATTTTATGTTATAATATTAGTAACGATTATCATTATGGTTATATGCAAATGATCACTGAGCAGGAAGAGATAAGCCGGCGGCTAAATATCAAAGGGTACCGCCTTACCAAGCAGAGGCTGGCGGTGCTCAAGGCCCTCCAGAGCACCAAGAGCCACCCCGATGCTAACTGGATCTACGAGAAGGTGCGCAAGGAGATCCCCCACATCAGCCCGGGGACCATCTACCGCACCCTGGGGGTATTAAAAGAAGCGGGGCTTCTCCGCGAACTCGACTACGGCAGTTCCCTCAGCCATTACGACGCCAACACGGAAAACCATCCCCATATCGTCTGCACCAACTGCGGCCGCATCGACGACCTCCCTCTGTCCCTACCCCTGGCCCATCATGCGCCAGGACAGGCCCACAAGTTAGAGGAGCAAGCCTCAAAAGCCACCGATTTCCTCATCACCGATCATCGTCTGGAGTTCTATGGTCTTTGTCCCCACTGCCGTTCCTCAAGCGCTGATTGACCAGAAAGAGAAAGGGGAAATAAAATGAGCATGACCGAGAGTAACCTGCAGAGCGCCTTCGCTGGTGAAAGCCAAGCGCATATGAGATACCTCATCTTCGCCGATAGGGCGGAGAAGGAGGGGTATGCCAACGTGGCTCGCCTTTTTAGGGCCATCGCCTACGCGGAGCAGGTCCATGCCACCAACCACTATAAAGAATTAGGAGGCATTAACACCTCGGCGGAGAACTTACAAGTAGCCATCGACGGCGAGACCTACGAGGTTAACGAGATGTACCCCGCCTACCTAGCGGTGGCCCAACTCCAGGAGAAGAGGGGGGCCCAACGCTCTATGGGTTATGCTCTGGAGGCGGAGAAGATCCATGCCGCCCTATATGCGAAGGCTAAGGAGGCCACAGAGGCGGGGAAGGACCCGGAGATAGGCTCTGTCTACACCTGCTCAGTCTGTGGCCATACGGTAGAGGGCGAACCCCCAGAGAAGTGCCCCATCTGTGGCGCTAAGCGCCAAAAGTATGTAGAGTTCTAGCCCGGGGGAGGTCGCCTCTTCCCCCGAAACCACCACACCAATCAGGAGGAGAGCGCAAAGATGGAAAAGTGGGAATGTCTCGTCTGCGGCTATATCTACGACCCAGCGGAGGGCGACTCCGAGGGAGGGATACCGCCGGGCACGCCTTTTGAGGAGTTGCCCGATGATTGGGTCTGCCCCGAGTGTGGAGCGGCGAAGGAGATGTTCGAGAAACTGGAGGAGTGAGATGGGGCCGGTGAAGATAAAGGACGACATCTATTGGATCGGGGCTCTAGATCCAGAGCGACGCATCTTCGATATCATCATGCCCCTAGACCGAGGGACCACCTACAACTCATACCTGGTGAAGGGAGAGAAGATAGCCATCATAGAGGCGGTCAAGATAGGGTTCGAGGGGGAGTTCCTGAGCAACATCAGATCTCTCATCGATCCAGGGGAGATCGACTATGTAATCCTCAACCATCTAGAGCCCGATCACTCCGGGGCTCTGGCCACCCTCCTCGCCGAAGCCCCCCAAGCAGAGGTGGTGGTCTCCCGGAGCGGAGAGCATTTTGTGAACAACCTCCTCAACCGGGAGGTGAAGCCTTTGAAGATGGGTGATGGCGACTCCCTCGACCTAGGAGGGAAGACCTTACAGTTCATCTGGGCTCCTTTCCTCCACTGGCCCGACACCATGTTTACCTACCTCGTTGAAGAGAAGGTGCTTTTCCCCTGCGACTTTTTAGGCTGCCACTTCTGTGACCAGCGGCTCTACGACGATCTGGTGGATGATTTTAGCCATCAGTTCCACTACTATTTCGATACCATCATGCGCCCCTTCAAGGAGTATACCCTCAAGGCCCTGGACAAGATCAGCGGGTTGGAGATAGAGCTAATCGCCCCCTCCCACGGCCCCATATTGCGCACCGATCCCCAAAGGTACATCGACTTATATCGAGAATGGAGCGGTCCCAAGCCTAAGGTCAAAAAGAGGGCTCTCATCTTCTACGCCAGCGCCTATGGCAACACCGCCAGGATGGCCCAAGAGATCGCTAGAGGGGTGGAGGAGGAAGAGGTAGAGGTCGCACTCCTCAATCTGGAGGAGGTCGTGCCGGCCGAGGTCTTGGAGGAGATCGAAGAGGCAGATGCTCTCATCGTCGGTTCTCCCACCTTCCTCGGGGATGCCATAAAGCCCATCTGGGACCTCCTCTCCAGCCTGACCACCATCAAGGTGAGGGGGAAGATAGGAGCCGCTTTCGGCTCCTACGGCTGGAGCGGGGAAGCGGTGGGCCTCATTGAGGAACGTCTGAGGAACCTGAAATTCAAGGTCCCAGAGCCTGGAGTGAGGGCTATTCTCGTCCCCACGGCCGAGGACCTAGAGAGTTGTCGGGAGTTCGGGAGTAAGATAGCGAAGGCCTTGTAATGGCCCATGGGTTATGGGGACTAGCCAAACTATGAAGTTCGCCATTATCGGCAACGGGGTAGCCGGCATAAACGCTGCTCGTACGCTGGCCAGAAGCAAACCGAAAGCGACCATCGACATCTACGCTGAGGAGCCATACCCATACTACCCCCGCCCTCGCCTCCTCCACCTCCTGGCAGGAGAGATCCAACAAGAAGAACTCTACCTCTACCCCAAAGAGTGGTATGAAAAGAGGGGTATTGCGGTCCATCTGGCCTCCAAGGTTATGAGGATCGATCCTCAGAGGCAGCAACTCGCCCTCGCTGATGGCCGCCAGGCTACCTACGAGCGACTGCTTTTAGCCATGGGAAGCAGCCCCATACGACCTCCTATCAAGGGCCTAGACAGGGCAGAGGCGTTCACCCTGCGCTCCCTAGATGATGCTCTGGCCTTAAGCGAACGGGCCCGGGAGACCCAACGGGCCGCCGTCATCGGCGGGGGGCTCCTGGGGTTGGAGGCGGCCAGGGCTCTACGAGAACTGGGGCTCCAGGTCACGGTGGTGGAACTCTTGCCCCGGCTTCTGCCGAAACAATTAGATGAGGAAGGAAGCCCCATCTTGGAAAAGTGGATTGGGGCTTTAGGGATCGAGGTGCTGTTGGGTAGCGCTGTCCAGGAGATATCCAGGAAAGGCTCGGCCCATCACCTCACCCTGAAGGATGGAGGGAGTCTAGAGGCTGATCTCCTCCTCATCTGTGCGGGGGCAACGCCCAACGTCCAGGTGGCGGAAGAGGCAGGCATAGAGGTCCAACGGGGCATCGTAGTGGATGAATATATGAGAACCAGCCTCCCCAACATCTATGCCGCAGGAGACGTAGCCCAATTCGAGGGGAGGGTCTACGGCATCATCCCCGTTGCCTTGGAGCAGTCACGAGTGGCCTCTCTCAACATGTCTGGCCAAGAATCGGTGAGATACCAAGGCACCCTACCCGCCACCACCCTAAAGGTGACAAGGGTAGATCTCACCTCCATAGGGGTCATCGAACCGAGGGGAGAAGGGTATCAAGAGTTGAGAAAAGCCGACGAGAAAAAAGGAGTCTACAAGAAACTGGTTTTGAAAGAGGGACGGGTGGTCGGGGCGATTTTGTTAGGCGACAAGAAAAGCGCGGCCCCTGTGAGCAGGTTGATCATGAGCGAAATAGAGGTTTCAGCCTACCTCGATAGGTTACTGGATGAAGATTTCGATTTGAAGACCTTACTTTGAACGGCTAGAAAGGGGGACGAAGAGATGTTACGGGTGTGAATCAGACCAGTGGCGAGATTTAAGAATCCAGGGAGGTAACGATAGATGGCAAAGTGGAGATGCACGGTATGTGGCTACATCTACGATGGGGATACCCCACCGGAGAAATGCCCTAATTGCGGGGCTCCCAAGGAGAAGTTCGAGAAACTAGAGGAGAAGGCGGCGCAGTTAATCGAGAGGTCTCGCCTCTCCAACGGCCTTCACATCAGGCTTTACACCCTGCTCGATGAGGTAGCCGAGGCAGCCCAGAAGGGGGTGGAAGACAACCTAGACCCCAGATGCGTTGAGATATTCGCCCAGGCCAAAGAAACGGCCGGACTCATCCAGCAGAGGGTGAAGGCTGAGATCCAGACCCACATCGGCAAAGGGAAGTGGGGTTAGGAGGAGACTATGAGCGAAAAGATAATCGCCCTCCTCAACGAGGATGTCAAAGGCGAACACATGGCAATCGTGCAATACCTTCGCCACGCCTACGCTTTAGGAGAGGGAGAGATGGCCTGCGAGATCGAGGCCATCGCCAGGGAGGAGATGCGTCACCTCGATTGGCTCTCGGAGAAGGTGGTGGAGTTAGGGGGCAAACCCACTCTGGAGCGGGAAGAGATGGATTTGGGAGGCGCCACCCCAGCGGAGTGGCTACGGCGCGATGTCAAGGCCGAAGAGGATGCCACCACCATGTACAGGGAGCATATAGAGGCTATCGATGACCCTAAGATAAAGCGGCTCTTGCGCCGTATCCTCTCCGACGAGGAGGCCCACCACAGAGCCTTCAGCCATATGGTCGAGAAATCGGAGCGGGAGAAAATAGCCCCAGAAGGGGCGCTCCTCTCGGAGAAGAGGGATGAGAACATCGACATGTTGAACTGGGGGATCCGCCACGAATACACCGTCATCTTGCAGTACCTCTACCACTCTTATCTGACCCCCGATGAGGAGGTCAGTCTAGAACTGCAAGATCAGGCTATCAACGAGATGCAACACCTGGGCTGGTTAGCGGAGGAGATGACAGAAACCGATGGCAGCCCAGAGATAGAAGAGACCGGGGTGGACCGCTCAGAGGAGACCGGCGATATGCTACGAGCCGATATCGCCGTGGAGCGAGAGGTGACCAAGGAGTACACCCATCAGATCGACGAGGTCGAAGATCCGGGACTGAAAAGGCTCCTGACCCGCATCCGAGACCACGAGATCTATCACGGCCAACTCTTCACCGATCTCCTGGAAGACCTGGAAAAGGAATAGGCTCTCGCTGCGGTCTCTATTCCCTCAGTAAGGTGTGGTAAGTGGAGGACACAGAGCCCGGTGTCTTCCACCTCGAGGCTGTTGAAAAACACCTCCTCGTTTAGCATAGTGGGAATGAAGTTGATGCGCAGTGTGTCTTCCTGCCTTGTGTCCCTACAATCGTTCAAATTCTAACAGTCTGTGGGAGAAATTGTCGATTGCCAAAGGATCTATCC
>Ga0209121_10002616_pt1 | contig 18124 bp, 20 predicted proteins | sample Cruoilmetagenom3_FD_187292 | JGI IMG/M metagenome (GOLD analysis project Ga0209121, IMG submission 187292) | Oil polluted marine microbial communities from Coal Oil Point, Santa Barbara, California, USA - Sample 3 (SPAdes) (version 2) | ecosystem: Environmental > Aquatic > Marine > Oil seeps ... | reverse complement strand
CGGGCTCGATTGTAGCAAAGGTCGATAGCGTAAGTAACACACATGCATGGGCCAAGGCGGGCGTGATGATTCGCGAGACGCTGGATGCGGGCTCGAAGCACGCTTTTGCATGTGTCACTCCTGAAAACGGCGTAGCCTCACAGGGGCGTACGGCCGCGGACGGAACCAGCTACAATACTAACGAGACCGGGATTACAGCACCGTACTGGATGAAGCTGGAACGCGATGCGGCAGGTAACTTCACGGTTTCCCATTCGGCAAATGGCACTACGTGGCAGCCGGTAGCAAATGCGATTCCGATGAACATTCCAATGAATGCGAATGTCTATGCCGGCCTGGCTCTGACCAGTCATAATGCAGCCCAGACGTGCGAAGCGGTATTCTCAAATGTGACTATCACCGGCACGGCGGGTCCTCAATGGACAAACCAGGATATCGGCATCGAGAGCAACGCCGCCGAGCCGCTGTATGTGGCGTTGTCCAATGCCGCCGGCACACCTGCGGTTGTATATAACGATGATCCCGATGCGGCCATGACAGATATCTGGACCGAATGGATTATCCCGCTGCAGGCCTTCGCCGACCAGGATTTGAACCTGGCCGACGTGGACAGGATTGCGATTGGTTTTGGCAACCGGGGCAATATGACGACGCCAGGTGGTTCCGGCAAAATGTTCTTTGACGATATTAGACTGTATCGTTCTCGGCCGGAACCGGAGCCGGAGCCGGAACCGGAACCGGAACCTTAAGTTGCGATTTGGCCGGTAATAAAATTTCGGCCTTTGACATATTAGATTTGAATCAGTTCGGGGCTTATGACGATTGAGTTCGGCATAAGCCCCTTTTGACTTGATTTTCTCATTATTTATATATACAATGTTAAAATTACAAAATTCGACGTATATCGCTTCATATTCGGGGGCTGTTAGAAAAACATATTTAAAGTGCTTTTTTGGGCCGACAAAAGCATAAAAATCAAATTTCGCTTGACAAAATTACGGCATTTCACTATTTAAGCTGTTTTTGGTATTGTTTTAAGAGATGAATCTATCGACGATCAGTCGCCTCTTAAGTAGATATATGACGTTTGTATTGGAGTAGCTAAGAATGTTACCTGCAAAGAAGACCAGTAAATGCAGAACCCGGACTCGCCGGAGCCATCATAGTCTGAGGGCTGTTAACTATTCAGTCTGCAAAAAGTGTGACCAGGCAAAGCTGCCGCACGCGGCATGCGACAATTGCGGTTACGTCAATCCGAAAGTCACGTTAAAACTCGGCAAGGAGTCTTAGTAAGGACGGCTCAAAAATGCGAATAGCAATCGATGCAATGGGAGGAGACAATGCACCTGATGAGATTATTGCTGGTATGCTCGAATCGATTGAACTGCTTGCCGAGGACGATGAGCTGATTCTTGTCGGTCCCGAGGAAAAAATAGCGGAACAATTGTCATCTATGAAGTCCCGGAGGGGTACGATTAGTGTGGTTCACGCCCCGGATATCATCAAGATGGACGATGTGCCGATAGAGTCTCTTCGAAGGAAACCCAAGAGTTCAATCGCTGTTCTCGCCAAATTAGCTAAAAGGGGCCAGGCAGATGCAGTCATTTCGGCAGGCAATACCGGGGCCTGTGTCGCGGCTTTCCAGATGAGAATGAGAAACCTGCCGGGCGTGAATCGCCCGGGGATAGCCGTAGTATTTCCAACCCCCGGGGGGCCGGTAACAATATGTGATGTGGGTGCGAATATTGCCTGCAAACCTATACATTTGTATCAATACGGAGTTATGGCGAGCGTATACTCAAAGCATTTGCTCGGGATTGAAAACCCAAGAGTCGGGCTGATGAGTATCGGCTCCGAGGATGCGAAAGGTAACGAGGTCGTTAAGAAGACACGCGAGTTAATGAAATCCGATTCCAAGTTGAATTTCGTCGGCAATATTGAGGGAAGAGATATTTTCAAGGGAGCCTGCGAGGTTGTCATTGCCGAAGGTTTCGTCGGCAACGTGATCCTGAAGCTGACCGAGGGTCTTGTTGACGGTTTGTTCAAGGCGATTAAGCACGAGCTGATGGAAGAGAAGATTCGGCTTGCTATGAAGTTTAAGCCGGTGGTGAAAAGAATTTACAAGAAATATGACTATAATGAGTATGGCGGCGCGTTGCTGCTGGGCGTTAACGGAACGGCGGTAATCTGTCACGGCTCAAGCCAGAGTAGAACGATAAAAAATGCGATTTTGGCATCCAAAAGATTCTACACGGAAAAAATAAACGACAAAATCATCGAGTATCTTTCGGGAACTTGCGTAAGGAACACGGATGAATAACCTAACGAAAGGTCATCTCCCCGCTTATCGTGCAGTAATCGCCGGTCATGGCTCGTTTGCGCCGGGGAAATTGTTGACCAATGATGAGCTTTCTGAGATGGTGGATACTACGGACGAATGGATCACAACACGAACCGGTGTCAAAGTTCGGCACATTACCGAGGACAATGAGAGCACGGCATTTTTAGCCACGGAAGCGGCAAAGAGGGCTTTGGCCGAGGCAAAGCTCGATGGCCGGGAGCTTGAGCTGATTATCGTAGCGACTATCACGCCGGAGATGGTCTTTCCTTCGACCGCCTCCTTTGTGCAGCGGGCTCTTAAAGCACAGAAAGCATGGGTGTTCGATTTGTCCGCCGCATGCAGCGGATTTGTGTACAGCCTGTCTATTGTGCAGCAGTTTATAGAAAGCGGCCGGCTTAATAACGCCCTTGTCATAGGGGCTGAAACTTTGACCAAGATTACCGACTGGACGGATCGGGCGAGCTGTATTCTTTTCGGGGATGGCGCCGGAGCCGTCGTTCTTAAACGAAGCGAAGACGGACGCAAGGGTATTCTGTACAGCACGATGCATTCGGACGGGAACCGCTGGGAGGCATTGAACTGCCAGGCATACGGTTCTCGCCATCCGGTAAGCAAGCCGCTTGACGACCCGAAGAAAATCTATATGCAAATAAAGGGCAGGGAAGTTTATCAGCAGGCCATTCGGCGAATCGTTGAAACCGTTAACGATTGTCTGCAAGTCTGTGAATTAAGTATCGACGACATTAAGATGCTCGTTTCACATCAGATGAATGCAAGAATCATTGAATCTGCTGCTAAGCGGTTAAAACTGCCTGATGAAAAGGTCTTTATAAACATAAACGAGTACGGCAATACTTCCGCGGCCTCGGTACCGATTGCCTTCGATGATTGTGTCAGGAAAGGAAAAATCAAACGAGGCGATATGATTATTTTAGTTGCTTTCGGCGCAGGATTGACGTGGGGGGCAAATGTGGTTGAGTTTTGATTGACCAAACGTATCCTGTGGGCCTGCAAGCGAGATAACAGATACGAGATAACGGATTATGAAAACAGCATTCTTATTTCCGGGACAGGGCGCTCAATTTGTAGGAATGGGCGCCGAAATCGCCAGCTCGTTCCCAGCCGCGTCGGCTATTTTCGAGAAGGCAAATAATATTGTCGGATTCGATTTGCGACAAATTTGCTTCGAAGGCCCTGCCGAGCAACTGAGCAGCACAACAATCTCACAGCCGGCTATTTTCACCACTTCGACAGCGATTCTGGAAGTTCTCAGGACCGAACAGGCCACCAGCGGCATCATTGCAGATGTTACGGCAGGTCTTAGTCTCGGTGAATATACCGCCCTGTACACCGCAGGAGTGCTCAGCTTCGAGGATGGACTGAAACTGGTGCAAAAACGCGGGCAGGCCATGCAGGCCGCCGCCGACGCGAACGAAGGTGCAATGGTGAGCATTATCGGCCTTGATGAAGAAACCGCCCGCAGGCTCTGCGAGGAGGCCGGCCAGGGGGATATCCTGGAGCCTGTCAACTTCAACTGTCCCGGACAAATCGTAATAAGCGGTGATAAAAAGGCCTGCCGCATTGCAAAAGAGCTGGCACTCAAGATCGGGGCTATAAAAGCGGTACGCCTGGATGTCGCAGGAGCATTCCATACCAGGATGATGGCCGGCGCCGCTGAAACGCTCGAAAAAGCGCTGATAGATTGTGAAATTGCAGAACCGTCACAGACACGGATCATCGCCAATATCGACGCGGAATATTACCAGACAAGCGAAAAAATCAAACAAGGAATGGTTAAGCAGTTGACTAATCCGATTCTATGGCAAAAATGTATGGAGCGGCTTCTGGCCGATGGAGTCGAGAAGTTTTATGAGATCGGGCCGGGGAGGGTTTTGACGGGTCTTATGAAAAGAATCAATAGAAAAACACAAATTGTCAATGTAAGCAGCTTGAAGGCGATAAAGGAATTGTTTTAACAGGCCGACGGCGAAATTCGGGGCTTAATATCTTAATGCCTTTCGAGAATTTATTTGGGAGATAACAAGGATGTCGGAAAAAAAACTGGCTGTTGTGACTGGTGCCGCCAGAGGGATTGGCCGGGCGATTGTTCTGGAACTGCTCAAGCAGGACCGGATTGTAGCCGGGCTGGATATAAATGCCGAGCAGCTCGGCGAGCTTGAGGATGTTGTACAAAAGGCCGGTTTCACGGTAATCACCAAGTGTGTAGACATAACCGACACGGATCAGCTCACCGAAACACTCGAGTCATTGGCATCGGACTACGGCGGGATCGGGATTCTGGTGAACAATGCCGGCATTACCCGCGATAAGCTGATGATGCAAATGAAAGAAGAGGATTTTGACAGTGTCATCAACGTCAATCTTCGTGCCGCTTTTATCGCGACGGCCATCGCCGTCAGGTCGATGGTCAGAAACAAATTCGGCCGCATCATCAATTTAAGCTCCGTTGCAGGAATAATGGGACAGGCCGGATCGAGCAATTACGCGGCCAGCAAGGCTGGGCTTATTGGTATGACAAAGTCGATTGCAAGGGAAGTCGGCAAGAAAAACGTTACCGCAAACTGTATCGCACCGGGATTTATTATGACCGAAATGACCGAGGTGCTCCCGGATGCCGTTAAAAACGCCGCAAAGCAAATTATCCCGGTCCGTCGATTCGGCCATGTCGAAGACGTGGCCGGAGCAGTTGCTTTTCTCGCCGGAGATCAGGCCGGATATATCACCGGACAGGTCCTCTCCGTGGATGGCGGAATGGCAATGTAAAAAAATAAATAAAAAAATGTTTGTAGATGAGTATTTTTGTGGGTAATATAACCCGCCGAATCGGTTTCTGAGATTAGTTGTTCGTACCGGTTTTGTTAATTGAAATCAATTTAAGATTACGAAATAGGTTCCTAATTTTATTAGGGAGGATAAACAAGTGAGTGCTGATGGCGTAGATGTTGCGGCGATAGAAAAGAAGGTAATCGAGATAATAAGTGAGCAAATGGGCGCAGATAAGGCTGAAATAACGCGCGAAACCTCATTTATCAACGATTTAAATGCCGATTCACTGGATACGGTCGAGCTCGTGATGGAATTCGAGGATGAATTCGATATGAGCATTCCGGACGAGGAAGCCGAAAAAATCCAGACAGTCGGTGCCGCAGTCGATTATATTGTCAATGTTGCACAATCCAAGAGCCAAGAGTAGCGAACAAGCTTAGTATGAATAAACGGCGAGTTGTTATTACAGGCCTGGGTTGTGTAACCGCCTTAGCCGAGTCCGCTGACGAGCTTTTTGCAGCACTGTGCGAAGGCAGAAGCGGTGTTTCCACTATCGAATCATTCGATACCAGTGCATATCCCGTGCGTTTTGGCGGCGAGGTAAAGAGCTTCGACGTGACCAAATATGTTGACCGGCGGGAAAGCAAGCGAATGGACCGCTTCACTCAGTTTGCTATGGCCGCGGCAAGTCAGGCGTTGAACGACAGTGGGCTTGACTTCTCCAAAGAAGACGCTTTTCGTGCCGGTGCCATCGTAGGCACGGGCATAGGCGGCATTAAGGAGATCGAAGAGCAGCACCTGAGAATCCTGGATAAAGGGCCGAACAAGGTTTCTCCTTTCTGTGTTCCAAGGCTTATGGCTAATGCGGCAAGCGGCAATATCGCGATCCGCTATGGTCTGCGGGGGCCTAATTTTTGTGTCATAAGCGCCTGTGCATCGGGAACTCATGCTATTGGAGAAGCTTTTTTTAACATCTTAAGCGGGCGAAGCGACATTATTATAACCGGTGGTGCCGAAGCCGCACTTACACCAATAGGATTGGCCTCCTTTTGCGCTGCACGGTCATTGAGCACGCGAAATGAAAACCCACAGGCTGCTTCAAGACCGTTCGATAAAGACAGAGACGGTTTTGTGCTTTCCGAAGGGGCCGGAGTCCTGGTTCTGGAAGAGGAAAGCCACGCCAGAAAACGCGACGCAAATATATATGCCGAGCTTCTCGGCTATAGTGCGACCGATGACGGCTATCACATTACCGCCCCGCTGCCGGACGGCAACGGCGCCGCAACAACAATGAAGATGGCGCTTGCCGATGCCGGCCTGGCTGAGGAAAAAATAGACTATATAAACGCACACGGGACGGGTACCGATCTGAACGACGTTGCTGAAAGCGCGGCCATAAAAAAAGTTTTCGGCAGGCATGCATACAAAATACCCGTCAGCTCGACTAAAAGCTGCCTGGGACATCTGCTCGGTGCCAGCGGTGCGGTCGAGCTTATCGTATGTGCGAAAACCATCAACGAATCGGTCATCCCCCCCACCATTAACCTGGAAAATCCGGATGAACGATGCGATCTCAAAATGGATTTTGTGCCTCTTGAAGCCCGCCCGGCGAAGGTCAATATCGCGATGAGCAATTCTTTCGGCTTCGGAGGCCATAATGCCTGTCTCGTCGTGGGGAAGATCTGATCGCAATTCATTGCAGGCCGGTCTTTTCACGTGGATATCTTAAGATAGATTTGAAATTCCTTACCAAAGTATCCGCACTGTAGTTATAATTCGGACTCATTGTAAACAATGTGCTCGGATATTATTTTGTATGGGCTTTCGAAATGGACCTGATCCTGCATATCATACTTCTGGCTGGTGGGGTGGTGATATTGTGGAAGTCTGCTGAGTTGCTGGTGTCCGGCGCGGTCGGATTAGCACAAAAACTCGGCGTCAGCTCACTCGTCATCGGCCTTACGGTCGTCGCAATGGGGACCTCGGCGCCCGAGGTTGCCGCAAGCATTGCCGGAGTTTTAAAAAAAGCCGGCGGTGGAGATTTAGCTGTCGGCAACGTTTTCGGCTCCAACATCGCCAACCTGGCGCTTGTCGGCGGTCTGGTTGCCCTTATTCGGCCACTCAAAGTTCAAAGAAAAACGCTGCTGCGTGAGATACCGGTAATGTTGTTAACGGTCCTGCTGTTGTGGCCTTTACTGCGTAATGAAAACATAATCCGGTTGGAAGGCATTGTCCTGTTAGCAGTGTTTGCAGCATTGATTTTCCTGACGGTTTATGCTGCCCGGCGGGAATCTAAGCTGCCTGGGCATCAATCCGAAAGCTTTGAGCCGGATGCGAAACAACAAACACGAAGCGCACAGAAGAATATACTGTCCGTTCTGGTCGGTTTGGCGGGTCTGGCTTTGGGGGCAAAAATGGCTGTGGACGGAGCGGAATTTATTGGTTTAGAGATCGGCTTGAGCAAAAGAGTTATTGCTCTGACCATTATCGCGTTCGGCACTTCACTTCCGGAGCTTGTAACTTGTGTAGTCGCCGCTATTAAAGGCCATCACGACATTTCCGTCGGAAATCTCATCGGCTCTAATATCTTCAATACCCTTCTCGTGACCGGAGCGGCGGGCACGGTAAAGCCGTTCGAAGTTGGGCCACGCCTGGCAGGAGGAGTCGATTACTGGATCATGGTCGTCGTTAGTGCAGCTTTTGCCGCCGCTATAATAATCGGCAAGCGCGTTCTTGGCCGAGTGTGCGGTTCACTGCTGGTCTGTACATACGTTGGCTATATCATTTACCTATTATCAGCTTAGCTCTCTTCTGATGCGTCTGATTAAAGCGAAGCGTGCCGGCCGCAATCTTTATGCGACCGGCAAACTCAGCTTCGTGGAGGAGGGTATGATTTTCTACTGTGAACTCGATCGCTTCTAATTCTTAACTTCAATTGCCCATTGATTGTTAAATAGCGTTTTGTAAAAACTATAGCTAAGTGCCACAATCGATACGGAATGTAACGCTTTTTTCGGCAATTTTATGAGACCTTCCTGCCGTTTCGTCATAGCTCAAGTAATAGCTTTCACTTATAGCGAAAAAAACTGCCTTGAATTTTCCCCAACCCTCGCCGAGACCGGAAAACCGGGCAATCCCGGCTCATTACTTTTTTAGCAAAAACTTGATTTTTCGAGGCATACTTTATATTTTTGTTTAAAATGGGGCTTAATGAGGTGCAAAACAGGGATAAACTGGAAATTTCTTGTTTAATTTCCCCCTGGATTGAATGGAGTAAAACGATTGATTCCGGAATATATTTACAATTCGAAAACCTACCGTTTAATCGTCTTCGCTGTAGCCCTGGCCATAATCCATTCTACTGCCGCGTGGGCGCTCCCGGAATCTGGCATTGAAATCGCCGGCATGGAATTCCGGCTCGTTACTATCCTGCCGGGCACATTTATTATGGGCTCGAACTCCGCCGACGGCGACGAAAGGCCCGCACATAAAGTCACAATCGACTACGGTTTCGACATCGGCAAAACCGAAGTAACCGTGGCCCAGTTCAGGGCTTTTGTCGAAGCGACAGGCTACGAAAAGCAGGGCTGGGCGTGGGACCGGCGCTGCTCGGATCACATAGGCACCGTTGAAAACCGGCCCTGCCGGAATCCCCGGTTTGAACAGACCGAAAGCCATCCCATAGCCCGCGTTACCTATTACGATGCGAAAGAATTCTGCAAATGGCTCTCGGAGCAAACCGGCCGACCCTTCCGCCTCCCAACCGAAGCCGAGTGGGAATATGCCTGCCGGGCCGGTACCAACGGAGACTACCCCGGCGACGTCGAGCAAATGGCCTAGTTCGACGCTACCAGCGAAGGATTAATCCATCCCGTTGCCCAAAAAAAGCCGAATCCATGGGGGCTCTACGACATGCACGGCAACGTCTCGGAATGGTGCGAAGACATCTACTATTGGAATTATAAAAACGCCCCGTCCGACGGCAGCGCCGCCATGATGGTCGATGTCCCGGCGGAAATGGCATCACGCCGCGCCCTGCGAGGCGGCTCCTGCTGCAAGCCCAAAGAATCGTGCAGATCGTCGTCTCGATACGGCGTGTACCGTCTCTACAGACAATGCACGACGGGCTTTAGAATTGTTTGCTGTTCCAAACCGGCGATATCCGGGGCCGCCCCCCCTGCTTCTGCGGCAGAGAAAAGCCGCAAATCCACCGCCCGCAGTGCCGACCAACCTGCCAGAGTAAAGTTGACCGCTGGCGACATTGACTTTGACTTAGTACGCATCGATCCGGGTAAATTCATCATGGGCAGCGAGCATAAATATATCGATCAATACAAATGGACGTATGAATTTCCCGCTCACGAAGTTACTATCGACTACGGCTACTACATGGGTAGGACCGAAGTAACTCTGGAGCAGTTTTCGTTCTTTGTAGCCGAGACCGGCTATGTCACCGATGCCGAGAAACAGGGCTGGATATTCAATGCAGACAGCGAAAAAGGCTGGCACGATGTAATTTGCTAGGACTGGCGTTTCCCCGGCTTCGTTCAGACCGACGACGAACCGGTGACACACATCGGCTGGTACGATGCTATCACGTTCTGCCAGTGGCTTGCCGAGAAGACTGGCCGGGACATCCGCCTGCCCACCGAGGCCGAATGGGAATACGCCTGTCGGGCCGGGACTACCGGCGATTACGCCGGCAACCTCGGCGAGATGGGCTGGTGCCACTGGACCACGGATACTATAGTCAGAGCGCATCCCGTCGCTCAGAAAAAGCCCAATCCCTGGGGGCTTTACGACATGCACGGCAACATCTGGGAGTGGGTCCAGGATGTATGGCACTCCGGTATTGAAGGTGCCCCGACGGACGGTTCGGCATGGCTCGACTTGCCCAACAAGTTCAATCACGGCATTACACGGGGAGGCTCATTCTACAATCCACCCTGGCTGCTTCGCTCGTACATTCGCATGAGAACCCAGCTCGGATGCAGAGTCCACTTTAACAACGGATTTAGAATCGCAATGTCATTTAACTAAGGCTTGCCGCTATTTTTGGAGAAAAATAATGGATATCAACCGACGGACATTTATGGTTAATTCGGCCCTGATGGGTTTATTCGGATCACAGTCCCTGCTGGCGGAAAAGGTCTCGCGGGAAACGTTACAAAGTATCGGGTGCAAAGTGCGGACTTTGACCAGCGGCCCGAAGCATCATTTCTTCGGTTATTACGGGATATGCCCTTGGAATAAATCGGGCCGGCGTCTTGTCTGTCTTGAGAGCGGCTTCCAGGATCGCATGCCCTCTCCGGGCGAAGCCGCGGCTATCGGCCTGATCGATTCCCAGACCGGCCGATTCGAAAAGATCGCTGAAACGCGAGCCTGGAACCTTCAGCAGGGTGCGATGCTTCACTGGAACCCGCTCAATCCCGAGCGCCAAATCATCTACAACGACTGGAAAAACGATGACATCGTCTCGGTTATTCTGAATGTCGAATCGCTGGAGAAACGCATCCTGCCGCGAGCGGTAAGCGCGGTCAGCCACAACGGCAAATGGGCGCTGAGCTTGACCTACGGCAGAATGGGACGGCTGCGGAAAGTCGTCGGCTACGGAGCGGCGAAAGACCCAAATCCCGACAACCCGGCGCCGGATAACGACGACGTCTTCCTGATGGACCTGACCACCGGTAAAAGCAAACTGGCCGTCTCCATCGCGGAGGTCTATGGCCGGCTGCTTAAGAAGTATCCGCTCCTGAAGGGCACGCACATGTGGTTTAACCACACGGTCTTCAATAAGAATGACACCCGGTTCTTCTTCCTCGCGCGGGCCAACCTGCCGCCGAAAGGCCGCAGGCATACCGCCATGTTCACCGCGAACCTGGACGGCTCCGATCTGCGAGAGGCTATCCCGTTCGACAGGGAAGTATCGCATTTCGACTGGCGAGATGACAAAGAAATCATCGCAACTTTCATAATAGAAGGAACCGGCCGCAAGCACGTGCTCTTCACCGACGGCCGCGCGGACTACAAGGTTATCGGCGACGGCTTCCTGGATTTCGACGGGCATTGCAGTTTCTCGCCGGACCGAAACTGGATTGTGACGGACCGAAAGCACCGCAGCACCACCGAACAGGCACTGCTACTGTATAACCTGCAAACCGGGCAAAAAGTGGAACTGTGCAGGCGCCCCATGCAGGACAAAAAATACATGTCCGGCGACATAAGATGTGACTTTCACCCCCGCTGGAGCCGCAACGGCGATCAGATTTGCTTTGACGCCATCGAGCCCGAAAACGCCACCAGGCAGCTTCATATCGCCTATGTCAATGGACTATGACTGTCAAACCTGTGCTCGTAGATCCGAAGCCTTTTGCCGGCCTTTCTGGTAGACAAAAAAAAGATATAATACGAGAGTGTTCTTTCTATGATCGTGGGCATGGCGGATCAGAAATGTTGATTATGGATAACCTTTATTCCCGGATTGAACGAACCTTGACCAATCCGGGAGAGTGCATCCTGTATCAAATCCTTAGAGCACCATTAACTTATTTCTGTCCCAAATGCCTCAATCAGATAATCAAGGTTCCGGTAGATGTCCTTTCGGTCACCAACCTTTGCAATAATTACGAGCAGTACCTTATCCCGGACTTGATAGATGATGCGGTAATTCCCCGTGCGAACACGATATATATCCTTCTCGGAGTCTAAAAGCTTGCTGCCCGGGGGGCGGGGGTCTTTCTGAAGGTCCTCAATTTTTTTGATAAGCTGTCGCCTGATTTTTTTGCTCTGACCTTCAATGAATTTCTGCGCTTTAGGTTTATACTTTATCTTATACATCCGTGTAAAAGGTTAAAGCCCAAGTTTCTTCTTGAAGGCCTCATGGTAGATACCGCCGGGTTCTTCAAGAGCTTCCAGGGCTTCTTTCAAGTCAATCATATCTTCCAGCATTTCAAGTAATCGCACGTCCTCCAACGGCACGAGGGCCAGAGCCGGCTTGTTGTTCTTGCTAATGCAAACGCGCTCTCCACTAATCCTTACCTGGTCTGCCAGTTCGGTAAGAACATGCCTTGCTTCTGTCATACTTACGGTTGTCATTGCCTGAACCCTTTCTTAACATAATATCGCATATCAAAGGTAAATATTCAAGCAAAAAGTTGCAAAATATACAAAAATTATATAGTTTTAGATATTTATAAGTTTAGCAGCTATTCTCCTTCCCGATGACCCAAAGATACTGCCGATAAAACCTGCCATTCAAGGCTCACACCCTGCTTAATAACGAATAACTGCCGCACGAACCGCACCTTCACTCACAAACACTATATAGTGAGGTCTGCGAATTGATCATACTGTACATGTTTTGAGTTTATTATCTCAAGGCCATCATGAGCGCATAATTGGCGAGGGCTGCGAGTCCCCAGGCTACTACTACAATTAGGGCTGCATCGGGCCAGATTTCGGCCGTGGTGAACTTTGAAATCAAGATTAGCAGCACGATGAATGAAACCAGTCCGCTAAAGTAAGGTATGGGCAGCAGGCTCGCCAGCGATGCTACGAACGCGGCCGCAAAAAGACCCAGGAATGGGCCTTCTTCTTTCGTCAGCTTCATTGCAAGCCATAAAGCGATAGCCGAAACTGTTAGTTGAACGAAAAACCCAATGATTAACAGGCGATAAGGCATTTTTCTCTCAATAGGCAGGCGTTGCCAGGTTGCATTCCAGGATGGACATAATCCAAATTATGAGAATAATTATCAACGCCACCCACAGCGTGTGCAGAAATCTGATTTTGAGTGACTTCTTTCCACCCATCATTCAAATCTCCCTATCTAATACTATTATAGCTCATATACGATAAAGCACAAGTCATAAGTCATAAAAAATAAGAGCTTACTTTTTTTTCTTGCGCCCTTACGCCTTTGTCCTCTTTTCCTTGAATCCTTGAGCTTTACCTGATATTCTGCCGCCAGCTTTGTGTTATCGAGATGAATCCGGCCCTCGGCAGAGGCCGGGCCTCAGAGCACGCATGGTCGCCGGGCCTGCTCATCCAGCAGGCCGAGCAGGCAGGGTGGATTTCAGTTCGCTGCGAGCTGATGACCGGCACGAATCACTATATCGCAATCTTTGTCCAGAAGGAGCTTTTTCTGCCATAAAATTCAAGAGGCGGACGCGCAGCCGGGAACAATTAGAATTAAGCAATACAAACACCGTCTCTCAAATAATAATTAATAGATCTTACAGCTTAATGCGCTATTTTATTCAGTACCCGATTGTCCCTGGGACGCCAGTTGCTGTATCTCCTCAAAAGTGATGGGGCGATCGTAGATCCGGAAATCGTCGATGACGCCGTTGCAGTCTTCATTGTCGCTGTGACCTCCGCCCAGGAACACGGTGCTTCCGGGATCGACCCAATCTGATTCGTTCGAGGCGACCAATTCGCCGTTGATGTACAACAATTGATCGATGATATCGGGATTATCCGGTTTGGGACGCCAGGTCATGGCTATGTGGTACCATGTTTGGGTTTCCATCCAGAAACCCCGCACATAGCCGGACTGAATACGGCCGGCAAACTCGCCGCTGCCGTAAATCCACATCTCCCAGTCGTTGCCGTCGGCACTGTTGTCGAGGATGCTGTTATAGTTGTAAAGCTCGGTTGGTTCGAACCAGAGGCAGATGGAACCGCGTATGTAATAAGCAAAATCAATCGAGACCACATCGTTATCCGTATTACCGTGTGATCCGGATAACTGCAGGGCCTGACCATCGATACCGTCAACGTATTCGTGATTGCCCTGAGTCCCGTCAATCAATGCGGTGTGAAAACCGCCTGCGACATCGTCGGTATTGCCGTCGAGTGGCAAGTGAACGATCAGGCCGGTATCACCAAAGGACCATACATCAATTATCACCTCGTCGGTATTTTCAAACTGCCCATCGTTGGCTGTGAACGAAAAAGTATAAAGTCCGGGAGTATCGATGACGACGACTGTTTCCATGGCGGTCGGCGTTTCAATGACTGTTTCACCGGGGCCGGAGACTTTCTGCCATAACCGGGTCACCTCGCCAACAGGGCTGCCGTCAATATCTTCCACACTACCGGCCAGTGTGACCGATACTGAACCTTCTTCGGTAAGCCATACGGTTTGTTCTTCGCCGGCCTCAACCTGGGGAGGTTTGTTGTCGGGATAGACCAGAGAAAGAATGTCATCGACGGGTAGAACTTTGTCATAGATCATTACGTCATCGAAAGTGCTGTTACAAAAATGGTTGTCAGGATGACCGCCGCCCAGGAAAAAGGTCGTGCCGGGATCGATCCAGGTTCCCGTACTTTCATCCTTTAATTCGCCGTTTACATATAACTGGGTGGCTACCTGATCGGGTTGATTAGGATCGCGGGCCCAGGTGCACGTGAAATGCCACCATTTGTTCTGGCCGTCACCATCTTCGGCCAGGTTGTTCAGGTTGGCCGTAACGGCAGTATTATCTTCCACGCGGAAACGGGCGCGAGAATCGCCGTAAATCCACATTTCCCAGTCGTTGCCGTTGCCGGAATTATCGAAGATTGAATGGTAATTATAGAAATCGATGGGTTTGACCCACATAGCGATCGTGCCGCTATCCGGCATAATCAAATCCAGTTCCAGCCAATCGCCGGTCACTGTAAGCTCGTCGCTGAAAAGATTGAGTCCCTGGCCGGTTTCAAAGGGAGTATATTCTGAAATGCCATCCCAGCCATCGATAATCCGGCCATAATTGAGATTGCCGGAAACATCGTTAACATTCTGGCCGTTCCAGCTTTCCTCAAAATCCCAATGCACGATCAGGTTGTTGTAATCGTGAATCCAGGTGTTGATCAGCACCTGATCGGTCACGGTGTACAGGCCGTCATTGGCAGATAATTGGAGCACGTATTGGCCGGGAGCGGTTATGGTTGCTGTTGCACTGTTACTGTCGGCCGGTTCGATGACAATATTGTCATGGTCGGAGATGACCTGCCATCCGATAGACAGGTTTTCGTTATCATCGGTAACAATGCCTTCCAGATTGACCACGGCCGTGGAGGTGTCATCCAATTCGACAGTCTGATTGATGCCGGCGTCGACGATTGGAGCAAGGTTTTCCCTGAAGACACTTTCACCTGCATTACCAAGGGTCAATATTTCATTGGGACTCAGGGGGATATCCCAGATGGCGACAGTCGATACATTGATGGTGGCGTCATCGCCGTCCTGGTTATTGCCGGCGGCAAATAGCAGAATCGCATCGGCAAGACTGAACCGACCGTCGATTCCCTGCTGGTTTCCCTTGAAGATTTCCACACCATCGACGTAGAGGTCATGTCGAACACCGTTATCGACTACAACGACCATGCGATACCAGGTGTTTGCCTGGGTGGTGTAGCCAGACGCGTCGGAGTAACCGACGGCCGTAATTCCTATCGCTCCGGATGAATTGATGGTCCAGTCGGAATCATCGGCGTTGGTCGGATCGGTCTGAAACAGATCGTTGTAACCGTCTGGAGGGTCGGACAGACTGCTGGACGGATAGCTGAAATCAATGAGCAGGGTCCATTCGTTCACTTTGGCACCGTCACCATTTGGGGCTATACCATGCCTGCATACGTAGTAACTGCCCTCGCCGATAGTCATGGCTCCGTCTTCGGCGCTGACACCCGCAATAGCCTGAGCCGAGCCGACGATCTCCAGGGGGGCGCCGGCTGTGGCACTAAGGGGATTCGGAGCGTTGAATTCCCACACACTTTTCGGCTCGGGAACGCCCGCCTGTACCTGTAATGTCAGAGCAACAATCATGAATAACAAACTTAGCCTTTTCATAACTTTCTCCTTTCAACTAAAATATGATTCTAATCGATTATAATGATTAATTCTCCAGGGGCGACAAACTCCGACCGTCCGGAGCACAATAGCGCCAGGAATCTATTCTATTGACGGTTTTGACCTGGCCGTCAAGGAAAACCGCGTTCACAACACCATCTTCCATATCCGAATGTCGGGCCAGATGAAACGTACCGAAACTGTCCCACTGCTGATAAACGCACATCGCGGTGTCGTTGAAGGCATAACTATTGTAGGGTGCGGTAATCCAGAGATTTTCTTCACCAAAGAAGAAAATTTCTGTGTGATGTTTGATACTGATAATTTTCTTGTCGCTGAGATAAGAATTCATGGAGTAATTGTAATTTGGTACAATCGGTATGCCCTCGACATGCTCGGGATGAAAAGGGCCGAATATCTTGGCGATTCTGGGAAATGCCGGACAAATGTGAATATCCTTGCCTTTCAGGTAGGGCCAAAAGGGGCCGGCATACTCGGGATACTTTTCGAGGTCCCAGTCGGGATTATGCCACCTGCAGTATCGGTGCGGCTCGTTGCGATAGGTTCGTTGATTGTAAAAACTGGTCCAGGCATTGGGCATCCTGTCATCACAATCATCGGCATACATAAATGCCAGCAAGCCGTAAGATTTCAGGTTTGCTTTGCAGCGGATAAATTTCGCCTGCTTTCTGGTGCGATTCAAGGATGGTATTAGTATAGCCATTAGTAGCGCAATGATGGCAATAACAACCAAAAGCTCTATTAAAGTAAAACCCTTACGATGTCGGCTCGTCATATTGCAAAATCCTGACAATAAAATCGGAGATTATATCAACTGTAATCCCCATTAATGTTTCTCTGAAACACTCCTGCAAGCTTCAAGTCTTATAATAACATAATTTCATCTTAGTTTCATCAATATTCTGCCGGAATCATATTAAACCAAGGATAAACGCTGATCTTTCCGGCCGCATAAAAAACTGGGCACACAGAGGACCAATCAATAATAAGTCGACGGGTGGCAGCCTCAAAGCCGCAGGCTTTGGGGATGATTGCAAATGACAAACTCCTGCCGTACACGTACTCTGAATCAGACAATAGAATACCCTCAGAAAATGTCCAAAATTCGTGATTTATAAAAAACCCCGCATGTGATTGCGGGGTAACTGTGGATTTGTGCCTTTATTCGGGCACGGTTGAATGTGTTATCGACAGCCGGTTCCGAGTCCTCGGCCGTTAATGATTCTCGATTATCTCAGTCCCAACGGAATCCTTCCTTTTCTTCAAGTAATTCCCGTGTTCTTTTCCTGGTATTTTCAGCCTTTACTTTTGCATCCTGGGCTTTGTGTATTTCAGCCCTGCTTTCTCTGACTTGATTTCGCAGTTCCTCAAGCCGTTTAAGCAGCCATTCGTACGCCATTTGTTTACGTCTGACGATAATATCATAGCGCAGACCGACCACCTCATCGAGTTCTTTGATAAGTTTTTCCTTTTCTCCCCGGTCTGTTGTAGTATGAATTTTGCCGAGAAGTTGATCCCGCCTTTTTTGCAGTTTTAAATCTTCGAGAAGAACCTTCGCTAATTCCGGATTCCTCCTGCTCTCATTATAGATCCGGCCGTATTTCTTCAAGACCAGCTCGTATCTCTCGCCGTAATGATCGGGGCTTCTATCCTTCAATTTAGCCAGTTCTTCCGCTTGCTCCGGCACATTCTTCGCAAGCCATTCGAGAAATCTGGCTCTCTTCTCTGCCTGCCACTTCTCTATCCGTTCTCTTACGATTTTGCCGAACTCCTCGCGGGCATGCCTTCTAAGCTCCTCTCTGAACCTATCGGGATCCTTTTTTCGCAGTTCTGCAATTTCCTTTGCCTTCTCCGGCGAGCGTTTTTTCAAGCCCTCCATAATACGGTCGACTTCCTCGTCCGTCAGCTCGAACCTTTCTCTACCGGGTCCTCTTCCCGGCCCTCGTCTCGGCCCCGGCCCTCTGTCCTCACCCTCGGTCCACATGCTGTCCTCATCATTCCGGTCCGCAGAGCAGGGCATGGCCACTACGGCTACTATCGCCGCCATAGCTAAAATTAAAATGATTGCGCGACTTTTATCCATCTGTCTTATCCCTTCCAGAAATCGCTGTTGATTTCTATTAGTTCCATCTCCAACT
>Ga0209121_10002615_pt1 | contig 18135 bp, 17 predicted proteins | sample Cruoilmetagenom3_FD_187292 | JGI IMG/M metagenome (GOLD analysis project Ga0209121, IMG submission 187292) | Oil polluted marine microbial communities from Coal Oil Point, Santa Barbara, California, USA - Sample 3 (SPAdes) (version 2) | ecosystem: Environmental > Aquatic > Marine > Oil seeps ... | reverse complement strand
CGCATTGCTTGTCAACCCATAAAAAGACTTAAATCCAAGAAATAAAACAATTTACATCACCTTTTCGATGGCGGGACTTTTGACACGCGCATCAATTTTTACTTTTTTGGTCAAAATTTCACTGACATCGCTTATATATTAACATACCTCTATACCAGACTACGGAAAACTGTCCCGAGCACTTAATAGTTCCTTACCCGGCCTTATTTAGCAAAATGCGCATCAGCAAAATTCATAAACTGCTGCCAGTCATAGCTGGTCAGGTTATGCCCGCCTGAACGGACATGGTAGCCGATCGAGCCTTTTTGTACAGGCCTGTCGAGGCCGGGCATCTGGTCGACCCCCAATCCCTTTACAGCAAGTAAACGATAAACAGCATCAGCATGTTTGCATGACAGGAACTCACCTTTCGGATCGGCCCACAAGTCCTTATCAGCACTGGTTACATATACGGGACGCGGCGCTATCAGGGCAATAAGCATGTGTTGATCAACGGGCAGATCATCCTCATTACCGTTGTATTTTTTAAAATTGTCGCAGAACCAGTGTGGGAAACTCGTATTGATTCGACCTACGGTCTCGCCGAACCGCCGCCGGCTAAGAGCCGCCCCGCCGCAGCCCGAATCGTTTGATATTACTATCGCAAACCGCTCATCCTGAGCCCCGGCCCAAAGAGAAGTCTTGCCCAGACGCGAGTGCCCGAGCACTATTACGCGCTTATGGTCGATATCGGCATCGGTCTCAAAATAGTCCACCGCCCTGCTCAAACCCCACGCCCAGGCGCCGATAGATCCCCAGGCATCGGACGCACGTTTGCCATCAGAAAGCTTGTCAAAGGCCGGATGAACTCCATTTTTAAAGCCATCGTGAAAGTCCGGGTCGATATCCCCATAGTAAATCGTTGCAAGGCCGTAACCCCTTTTGAGAATCTCTTCGACCGGAAATCTCGAAGATGCCCTGCCTCTGGCCGCTTCCGTCGCGCGGTTATCCACGACCCCGGTCCCCGGGCGCATCCAACTGCCCGACAGTTTTATCGCCGGATCAGCATTAATTGTGTGATTGCCGCCAAAATTCAAGATAACAAAGGTGGGAATAGGCTTTCTTCCGGCATTAGGCAGATAGATTAGGATATCCATTCCCTGCCCATTTTCCTTACCGGTAAATTTAACCGCCACTTGCTTCCGAGTGGCCAAACCGCCAAGAGCCACTCGCTCAAGGTCGAACGTCTTGAAGCTCATATCCTTTGGCCGATTGATGGGCGAGCGACCATAAACGTGGGTCCGAAAAAGTTCGAGCACTTCCGGCCGACGTCTGGTCCGCCAGGCTTCAGCATTGCTCACCTTCGTTCCATCGGACATCACGAGGGAGTCGGGCAAGGTGTATTTCGGCACCTTCTGCTCGTCATAATTGGTCTCGGAGCGTCGTTTCGAAAGTGAATTGACTAATTCAGGTGACGCCTTCCAACCGTCATTTCCCGTGCCACTGAAACCTAAGCTCCCGGCGTGAAACGATACGGCAAGAAAAACAGCTAACGATGCTATCAGTAGTTTATTACTAATCATAGAAAAACCTCCAGGCTTCATTAATGGCTTAATTCTAATCGATAGTATTCTAACCGGTCAATCCTAAATGCTTCTGTTTAGCTTGTTATTTCATGTACTTATGTACCACTAAGATGCTTAGCCATCACAGGGACTTGTTGATAATTCGGGAAAATACGGTTTAGTGCAAGTTCTTAATGCTTTTTTGCGGATGGCCTCATGCCAAACACACAATATTGAAAAAAGTGAATTATTCCTGTTAACTGTTCTGCTTCTTCGGCTTATCCGGCTCTTTAGCCTTGCCGATGCGGCCTGTCCAAATCTTGAGCTGCTGCTGCCATTGCGGTCTGTCTTGAGGAGCTTTTATCGCAACTAATGCTGTAAGAGCTTCATTGAGATCTGCTCCAACAGGCGGTTTGCTAAAATAACTATCAATAGTCTGAACAACAACATTATTCGGGTCCAAATCCGCTTCTTTAAGGCAATTCGTTACTAAATCGGCTGCCCGTCCGGGCTTCGATCCTCTCAAGCATGAATCCAGGAGGTCCGGTAAAATTTCCTTTTTTTCTTCTGGTGTCTGGGCAATTTCATATAAAATGACCAAATAGTTTGCGGCTTGTTCAAATTGACCTGTTTTATAATACAGCTCAGCCAATTTCTTACGTATTTCAGGCATGTATTTGCTATTGCCCTTCGCCCCTTCTGCTATCTTGAGAAAATTGATTTTCTGCTCATCAGATAACTTATTTTTGCTGCCCTGTAAGGTAAGTTTATTCACCCACTCATTCAGAACGCCGGCGTCGGAGCCCCTAAATATCTTCAGCATCGCCTGCCAGGCCGGATCGCTTTCGGAATTTAAGCCTATTTTTTCCGACAGCCAATTCAAGTCTTCCTTGCCGCCGACTTCATCAGCCAGAGCGATGATTTTCTTCCTTAGTATGATACTGGGATCATTAGTGAAATCTTTTCTTAGTATTTTCAGTGCATTTGTCCTGTTAATATAGATAAGCCCATCTGCGGCCACTTCCCTGACGAAATTCGCTTCATCTCGCAGTGCTTCTTCAAACAAGTTTCCAAAAAGCTCCGCCGCCTTGGCCTTGCATGTGCTGTCCTGCGCACATAAAGCGGCCATTTCGCTAAGCAATTCGCCCCGTAGAGTACCCTGGGGCTTGTCCTTCTGCTTGTTATACCTCTGCGAAAGCAAACCAAGGTACCTTTCTACCTCTTGCGGCTCTAATCCGTCACGTTTGAGCAGTTTTTTTATGACTTCCGCCCCATTTCGTGCATTTTCAGCCTTCTCTTCAAGAAGGAATTTCTCCGCCCAGACCAGGGTTTGCTTTCGTATCTCTCTCATCTCCGGGGAAATCTCGACCGACGGATTGGATAGAATAGCGTTGGAACACGCCCCGCCTAAGGCAATTAAAAGCTGTGTTTTAACCTGGTCGTCCTGTTCGGCGTCGAGCTGAGACAGCAGGTGGGAAGCTGAATCCAGCTTCGGCATCAAAGCCAAAAGTTTAGCGGTTATCAAACGGACATCACGGTCCCCGTCGGATATTAGCTTGATTACAACCGGCCCGAGTTTTTCAGGAAGATTCGAACCCGGTGCTACCCGCCAATTATAAGCCTTATCCAAAGCCCACAATCTGACAACCGTTTCCGGATCGACTAAATATGTGGCTAAGAACTCACCCTTGGCCGCGTCCTCACTTATACTTTCATACCTTTTGTCCAATTCCGATTTATAGCGCCGCTGCCACAAGTCTAATGCGGCTCTTTCCTGGCGCATCTGTGCATCCTGGCGGATTAACTGAGTCCGCAGGAACGCAACTTGACCTTGCTGGATAATCTCATCTATGTTCTGTTTTCGTGTTTGGGAATCTTTGCCAACCGGTATGCCCAGAGAATGCAAGGCTTTTTCAGCTTCGTCGGCTATTTGCTTATGCGGATCGTCAACCAGCTTGATTAGTCTAATCGTCGCCATCATATCCATCCGCAGTTTCAATGCATGTATGGCATTTATCTTCGTTTTGACTGGTTTATTTGGGTCTGTAAATATCTTTTCGAGCGATTCTCCTATTTTGTCGTACTCGAAAATCAGGGTTGCCTCCGCAGCCAACGGAGCTTCGGCATCGGTCTTGGTATCAAAGACACCAAGCAGCGGCTCGATAAAATCCTTATCATTCTTGACGGCCTTATTCGATACCCTTGCCTGAATTAACGCATTACAGACAGCCATACGCGCCGGACTATTTTCACTCTGCTTTAGGACACCGAGTAATATCTCCCTTGCTTTCGGATCTTCGAGGAATAACATTACAGTTGCGGCGTCAACAGAACCGTTGAGCAGGGAATCCTTGAACACTTTAAGCTGGGGATCGAGTTCCACGGCTGCTGCCGTGCCTTGAGCTGGTACAGGCGGCGTTTCCTGGCCCATACTGGCCTGCCGGCATCCTATCGCCAACATTAATATAACCAGATATAACCGCCTTGCATTCATTCAGATAGCCTTCAAGAAACTGCCGGTTCCTGTTTTGCGGGATTTATGCCCATTTTCTCTGGTATCATAATACCGAAATACCGCTAAGTCAATCAATTTTATTATTTGTAACCGTAAATCTGCTCTCTACAATTTATCTACGGTCTTGGGTGGTATTTTCTATGAATCTCTCTAAGCCTTTCCTGGTCAACATGTGTATAAATCTGCGTTGTAGCTATATCTACGTGGCCGAGCATTTCCTGGACGCTTCGCAGATCCGCTCCTCCTGTCAGGAGATGCGTTGCGAAGCAGTGTCTCAACGTATGCGCAGTCAAATTCCTGGGCATCCCTGCCCGCATCGCATATTTCTTTACCAATCTCCAAACCTCAATACGACCCATTGGCCGGCCTGTTCGGGAAAGCAGCAGAAAATTGTCACTAAACGGCTTAACCAGTCCCGGCCTGAGATTCGCGAGGTACTCCAGTGTCGCCTCGATGGCAACTTTGCCGACTGGAACAACACGCTCCCGGTTGCCCTTGCCAAGACATCGCAGGTAGCCGATATCAAGGTTAAAGTCCGGGATTCTCAGGCCCGCCAGTTCACTTGCTCGTATTCCCGTTGCATAGAGCAGCTCAAGCATAGCCTTGTCGCGAAGATAGAACGGCTCATCCGGACTGGGGGCATTCAGCAAATCGAGAACCTGCTGCTTGCTGCAAATGCTGGGTAATCGCTGCCAGATTTTCGGGCTTTCGAGGATTGATGTAAAGTCATCTTCGACAAGCCCCATCAGTTTGCCGTATCGCAGGAACATCCGTATCGCAACAAGGGCCCGCTTAATCGAACTTTCTCCTTTTTGGTCCTGAGTAATAATTCGAAGATAGTCCTGAATTATTGTCGGCTTGATTTGCGTCAGGTGCTTGATATTATTGGATTTACAGTGCTCCAGAAAGCTCTTAAGGTCCCTGCCGTAGGCCAGAATGGTATTCTCGGACAGACCGGCCTCGACCGTGAGATAATTAAGAAAGTTTTTGACCTCCTGCCCCAGCGGTAAGCCCAGCAATTTTTCGCCAACAGATTGTGTTTGTATCGAGGGCACTTCTTACTACTCAAAACTCGAAACCCGTGGCACCGGGCTCGAATGATAACTTTCTATTCGCCAAACCCAGTAGTCTGCATTATCATCATCGGCATTAGAACAGGCTATGCTTTAGCCGGTAATCCACAAGAAAAACAGGAATAAAAAATCGCAGGTCGAATGCTTTCTCATCCGAATTGGCGCTTGCATTCAATGTCTCAGTCAATAGAATTGTCTCACATGGACAATACCGAACTTAATCGTCGAGATTTTATGCAAAGGACGGCTATCGGCTCGCTTGGATTACCGGGTCTGGTCGGCTCAGTTTTTGGGGGCGCGAACGAATCGAAATTGCAGGGCCTGCCTCCGGTCAGGGCTATTACGCGCGGGCCGAAATTCCACTGGTTCAGTTACTATGACAAACTTCAGTTCGATCCGAACGGCCGGTATGTGCTCGGGATGGAGGTCGATTTCGAACATCGCAGCCCGAAAGCCGGGAACGTTATCAAAATCGGGATGGTCGATCTGAAAAACGCCGACCGATGGACCGAACTGGGCCAAAGCAGCGCCTGGTGCTGGCAGCAGGGCTGTATGCTCCAGTGGCGGCCGGGCTCAAAAGACGAGATTATATGGAACGACCGGCAGGACGACCGGTTCGTATGCCACATTCTTAACGTTCACAGCGGCAGCAAGCGAACGCTGCCGTACCCGATTTATACTGTCAGCCCCGATGGTCGGACCGCAGTAGCGCCGGATTTCCGTCGTGTTCAGGACATGCGGCCCGGCTACGGCTACGCCGGCCTGCCCGATCCGCACAAAGACACCGCGGCACCAAAGGATTCTGGTATCTTCCGGGTCGATCTTGATACGGGCGGCCGGGAATTGATAATATCCCTCGCCGACATAGCCAAATTCGGCCAGATCCCCGGCAATCCCAAAGATGCCAAGCACTACTTCAACCACCTGCTGTTTAATACGGATGGCTCTCGATTTATCTTCCTGCATCGCTGGCGGGCAACGGGCCTGCGAAGTTTCGGCACGAGAATGCTCACCGCCAAGTCCGACGGAACGGATATTCACATCGTCGATCCTCACGGCAAAACATCACATTTCATCTGGCGAGATCCGGGGCATATTTTAGCCTGGGCATGGCACCCTTCTGGCGGAAACGCATTCTATCTCTACGAGGACGGCACGGACAGGGTCGATATCGTCGGCAAAGGCATAATGACAAGAAACGGCCATTGCACCTACCTGCCGGGCAATAAGTGGATTCTCAACGACGCCTATCCGGACAAAGAGCGAAAGCAAAAAGTCTATCTTTACAACGTGGCAACGGGCAAAACGGTGACGCTGGGCCATTTTTATCTGCCGCCGGAGTATAAAGGTGAATGGCGCTGCGACACGCACCCGCGATTCAGTCCCGACGGCCGGAACATCGTGATAGATTCACCCCACGAAGGCATAGGCCGGCAGATGTACCTCATTGACATCAGTGCCATTGTCGGCTAAGGTTACAGAAAAATGCAGAAGAACAAAACAAAACAGGAATACAGGAGCACATATCACTTGTATAAGTATACACTTATGACCTTTGCTCTCATAGCGGCAGGTTGTGCGCAGCAGCCTCCGGCTCGGCCCGGGGTGAAGGTGCAGGACAACACTCTTTTTATCGAGCAGGGCCGGGGCATCGGCAAGGCCGATACGATGGATGTCGCAGAGGATGTGCTGGCCGAGATGCACTTTACTATAGAGAAAGCCGATATCGACAGCGGTGTGATAAGAACCAGGCCGCTGCCGGGGGCGCAGTTCTTCGAATTCTGGCGCAGCGACAACGTCGGGGGCGACAACAGCCTTACGGCAAACCTGCACACCATTCGAAGAACCGTGGAATTGAACGTAAGCAAACGTGAGAGAGAATTGTGCATCGGCTGCGATGTGTGGGTCCAGAGGTTATCGATACCCGAGCACCAGGTCAGCAGCAGTGCCCGGGCGTATAAAATGTTCTCACGAAGCAAACCATCGTTGCAGAGACTGGCATTAAATCCCGAGCAGGAGGAAGAGATGGCCTGGATCGACTTGGATAATGACACCCGGCTCGCAGCAGAGATTTTGAAGCGGATTGAAGCACGAATCGTACGGCGAACGAGCGATGCATTACAGATGACGGAGAACGAGACATGAGAGTGCTGGTTTGCGGCGGGGCAGGATATATCGGCAGCAATATGACAGCCATGTTGTCGACCGAGGGACATGAGCCGGTCGTCTTCGACAATCTGAGCAAGGGCCATAAATCGGCGATCGGGGATACCGAATTTGTCGAAGGCGATTTAGCCGATAGCCGGCTTCTCGTTAAAACGCTCGAAAAATACAGTATCGAAGCCGTCATGCACTTTGCGGCCTTCATCGAAGTCGGCGAATCGGTCCGGGAACCTCTCAAGTTTTACCACAACAATCTTTGCTGTACGCAGAATCTGCTCTCAGCGATGGAAACCGTCGGGGTACAGAAGTTTGTCTTCAGCAGCACCGCCGCCGTTTACGGTATCCCAAAAGACATGCCGATAACCGAAGACTCGCCGACCGAGCCGATAAATCCCTACGGCCAGACGAAGCTGGCGGTTGAAAGAATGTGCCACTACCAAAACCGGACCGGGAGGCTTGCGTATGTGTCGCTGAGATATTTCAATACCTGCGGCGCCGGTAATAACGCCACCATAGGCGAGGACCATCGGCCCGAATCCCACCTGATCCCACTGACCATCCAGGCGGCCATGGGAAAACGCGGCGATATCAAGATTTACGGAACCGATTACGATACGCCCGATGGAACCTGTATCCGTGACTACATTCATATCGACGACTTGTGCGGGGCGCATCTGCTGGCTCTAAACAAACTCCAAACCGATAGAGAGTTAATCTGCAACCTGGGCAACCAAAAAGGCCATTCGGTCAGAGAGGTAATTGAAACGGTCAAAAGTGTTTCGGGAAAGGACGTTAAGGTTACCGAAGTAAGCCGTCGCCCCGGCGACCCGCCAAGACTGACAGCCGATGCTACAAAGGCCAAAAACGAGCTCGGCTGGAAGATTGAAAAGCCGGACCTGGAAGAAATGGTCTCAACAGCATGGGAATGGCACAACAAACACTCCGACGGCTATCCGGATTGAAAGGAACGAGAAATGAGCGAAACATATGTTGGAATCGACGTGGGCGGAACGAATATAAAGATCGGGCTGTTTGACTCTGAACTCGAACTGATAAGTAAAACATCGGTCACGACCGACGCGGAAATGGGGCCGGAGATTGTCATCAAAAAGATGGCTCAGACCGTTGAAGAGCTGATTGCCGAGGCCGGCCTTTCTCTGCAGGACATTGTCGCGGTCGGTATAGGAACTCCCGGTCCGGCTAAATACAGCGAGGGAATCATCATACAGTCAACAAACATGCCAAAATTCAAAAACGTTCCCATCTGCCGGATGCTCAACGAAAAGCTCGGGGCTCCCGTTGTTTTCGATAACGACGCAAACGTTGCCTGCTGGGGCGAGTATACCGTCGGGGCCGGCAAGGGCGTCAAAGATATGGTCTTCTTTACACTCGGCACAGGAATCGGCGGTGGTATAGTCAGCGATGGCGAACTGGTGCATGGATGCGACGAAAACGCTGCCGAACTGGGACACATGATAATCTACCCTGACGGCAGGAGGTGCAATTGCGGCCAGAAGGGTTGCGTCGAAGCGTATGGCTCGGCCGATTCGACTGCAAGGCGGGCGACCGAGGCCATCGAGGCCGGAGCAGAATCCAGCCTTAAGAAAGTGCTCGACGAAAAGGGCAAAATAACCAGCAAGGACGTCTACACACATTTAGCCGCCGGGGACAAACTGGCCAAAGAAATCACCGATGGAACGGCAAAAGCTCTCGCAATTACGTGCATCAACATGTTGCATACAACTGAGCCGAAGCGAATAATTTTCACCGGGGGAATGATTGCCGCCGGAGATGTGCTGCTTAACCGGATACAGGATTTCTTTGACGAGTATATCTGGACCCTGAAAAAAGAGACGGTCGAGATATGCTTCGCCACCCTCGGAGAAGACACAGGCATTATCGGTGCCGCCGCCCTCGCACGGCACGCGAAACAGCAAGGCAAGTTAAAGTAAAGCACATGGTATGAATGTTCGCCCCCTCGCAAGCTCGTAAGTGTCATTGGCTATCGCGGCTTGTTCGTTCGTGGGAATGACGAAAACTTTAACTTGGCTGTCTTTGGTATTTATCTCGGCTTCTTTCGCGATCGCACTTTCGTTTGCAGTATAGTCAAGCCGTACTCCTATCTGGGTTGCAGCGTCGCATATCTGCTCACGCAGGAAAACGGCATTCTCCCCGATGCCGCCCGTGAAGACCACTGCATCGACCGTATCGAGAACGGCGGCATACGCACCAATGTACTTTTTGATGCGGTAGCAGAAAACATCGATCGCGAGCTTGGCGCGGGCGTGGCCTTTTGCCGCCAATTCTTCGAGGTTTCTGACATCATTCGAGACACCCGATATGCCGAGCAGGCCGCTTTTCGTGTTGCAAAGATTCTTCAAATCTTCCGCGCTGTAGCCTTTATCAGCCAGATAAAAGAGGATCGCCGGGTCAAGATCGCCCGACCGCGTTCCCATCGGCACGCCTTCCAGCGGTGTCAATCCCATCGAGGTGTCGATTGACCTGCCGTTTTTCACGGCGGTAATGGAGCAGCCGTTGCCGAGATGGCATGTAATGGCATTTATCTTGTATTTGCCCCTGCCCATGATAGCTGCGGCCCGCCGGGCGACGTACCTGTGCGAGATCCCGTGGAAGCCGTATCTTCGGATGCCGTACTTTTTATAAAGCTCATACGGAAGCGCATACATATAGGCCACTTTGGGAATCGTCGCATGAAAAGCCGTGTCGAAGCAGGCAACCTGCAACGCATTCGGGAGACTTCGCTGGGCCGCCCGGATGCCCGCAAGGTTCGGGGGATTGTGCAGGGGAGCCAGGTCCGCGAATTTCTCGATCGAGGCAATAACCCGTTCGTTAATGATGATGGACCCGGTAAATTCTTCACCCCCGTGAACTACCCTGTGGCCGACGGCATTAATCCCGGATATATGCCGCAGAACTCCCACTTCTCCGTCGGCGAGCGTTTGAAGGATAAGCTCTATTGCATTTTCGACGTCTTCGACCTTTGTCGGCACTGTATAGGTTTTGCCGTTAAAAAAGTGGGAAAGTCTGGAGCTTTCTTCCCCGATTCTCTCGACAAGCCCTCTGGCCAGAACATCCCCCCGGGGCATCTGATATAAATGATACTTAACCGAGGAACTCCCTGCGTTGATTACGAGTACTTTCATTGCCGGCACTATCCTTTCAAAAACGGTCATTGCTCATGTCATACGACAGTTACATTCTTCAAAACCTGCCCCAAAGTGAGTATCACTGTCGCAACGATATCATCCACCGTTGCCCCTCTCGACAGGTCCGTTATGGGTTTTGCAAATCCCTGCAGGAACGGCCCGATGGCCTGGGCGCCGGCCATGTACTGAGTGAGCTTATAGGCGATGTTTCCCGAGTCGAGGTCGGGAAAAATGATGACATTGGCCTTTCCCGCAACGGCACTTTCATCTTTGACTTTCTTAGCGGCCACCCTTGGAACGATAGCCGAGTCAGCCTGAAATTCGCCGTCGATAGCCAGGCCGGGCTCTCGCTCTCTGGCTATTTTCAGGGCATGCCTGACTTTATTCACGCTCGCACCGGCAGCACTTCCCCTGGTGGAGAATGAAAGCAGGGCGACCCGGGGCTCCTGGCCCAGGAGTCTCCTTGCACTTACGGCAGAAGCAAGAGCAATGTCCGCCAATTGTTCGGCGCTCGGATCGACGTTGACTGCGCAGTCGGCATAAACAAAGGCCTTGTCATTTTCTCCGAGGAAGTTCGGAATCACCATCAGAAAGTAGCTGGACGGAGTCTGAATGCCCGGAACCAGGCCGACGGTCAAGACGCCCGCCTGAATCAGGATTGAGGTCGCGCTGGCGACTCCACCGACGGCGATGTCGGCATCGCCGCAGGCAACCATCATACCCCCGTAGAACAGCGGCTTTACGACGATACGCCTTGCCACGTTGACGGAGATTCCTTCCCTCCGGTCGCTGTATCTTTCCGCATAGAAGTCGAGCCTCTCGCTTTCTTTCGGATTGATGGTCTCGATACCTTCGAGATCGACGCCGGCTTTTTCTATCGCCGCAGCGAGCTGTTCGGGTTGCCCAAGTACAATCGGCCGGGCAATATCTTCATCCTTAAGTCTCCGCGCAGCATTAATGATTCGCTCGTCTCTGCCCTCCGGCAAAACAACAGAAAGATTTTTCCCCCTTGCTTTTTCCCTAAAGCCGGCTATAATATCCATAATTGCTACATCCTTGTATCGTAGAAATAAAAGCCCTGCTATTTACGGTTAATTTCCTAATCTAATTACGAGTTGAGAAGAATGCAAGAAAAAATCGAATTTGTACGTTTAGTCGGTAATGAACGGCGGATTGGCTCGAAGCTCGCCGAAGTGTCACGGCACTGGCAAGGTTCAAAAGAGTGCCACCTGATGATAAGCCCCCACGACGACGATGCGGTACTCGGGGCGGGCCTGCTCATTCAACTGGCCGAGCGGGAGAACGTCCCGGTTTATATACTAATCGTCACAGACGGCAGCATGGGCTATTGCAGTCTTGACGAGAAAGACAGTATCGCCGAGATCCGGCGGAACGAAAGTTACGAATGCTACCAGAGCCTGGGCGTGCCGAAGGAGAATATCATCTGGCTCGGCTTCCCGGATTGCCAGCTCAGCAATCACCGCGGCCGGCATGCGTCTAATCCGGACGATCCCGTGCAAATCAGTGGCTTTACCGGCTTGCAAAATGCCTTCACGCATCATCTGCGAAACATAAAGCCGACCCAGTGCTTTTTGCCGACCTGGAATGATTTGCATCCCGATCATCGTATTATTTACGATGAGTTCCTTATCAGCCTGTTCCACGCCGCGGGCAATATCTGGCCGGAGCTGGGCGAGCCTTTGAGCAATGTGCCTTATGTAAACACTTATGCGGTCTATTGCGACTTTGCCGAACCACCGACGCTTCGCATGCGCACGCCAATGTCGTACCTGGAAAACAAGCTCAAGGCGATAACAGCATTCCGTTCGCAAAAGCAGATTTCATCGCTGATTGAAAACGTCCGCCACTGCGGGCCCGAGGAATATATCCGCGCGATCGACTTTAAGCTGTACCATCCGGCAAGCTACCGCAACCTGTTCGAGGAACAAACCGGAATCAGAATGGTACGTTGAGCACAAAAGAAGCAATCACCGGGTAGTGGTCGGAAGGATATCGCCCATTAATATTGTCGTACAGAATCTCGGCTTCGAGAACGTTCGTCCCCGGCGGAACAAACACATAGTCGATTTTATTGCCCTTTCTGCCCCCCCTGAATCCGTGTGCGGTTCTGACATCCTTAACGTCCGGATGCAAAACGCGGAACGTATCGACCATGGGAACCGGCGTTTTTGCTTTGCTCCCGTCCGCGGCCTCGACCGCAATCTGACCTTTGAGATATGTTATCACCGGATTGTTCTCGCCGGCGTTAAAATCGCCCGTCACTACGAACGGCTCTTTATACCTTCGGTTCTTGATGCGTTCGGCCAGCAACACGGTACTTTTTTCCCTCGAAGGCTGCGAAACGTGATCCAGGTGGAGGTTGTAGATATAGAACGCTTTGCCCGTTTTGGTTTCGATTAGCCTGGCCCAGGAGCATATACGGACACAGGCGTTGCCCCATGTGTTCGAGCCGGCCACCTCGGGCGTATCGGAAAACCAGAACGTCCCCGACTCACCCACGCCGAAGCGATCCGTGCGATAGAGGATGGAGGAGTATTCGCCTTCGTTATTGCCGTCTTCGCGAGCTACGCCGATCTCGCCGTACACGGGCAGGTCTTCGCGGATCGAGTCCATCTGAAAACGCAACGCCTCCTGCAGGCCCACCACGTCGCTCGGGTGATTCCGAATAACATCGCAGACCATTTCTTTGCGGTTCTTCCAATGGTTCTCGCCGTCATTGGCCGATCCGTAGCGGATATTGAACGTCATAATCCGCAGCTCAAGATCGCCTGCTCCCGCGCCGGCTGCATCGCTGCTGCACAAACCAAAGAACATCCACAAACCCAGGAGAATTGCCAACGACAAGAACACATGCGTCATGATGAAAGGTCTTTTACGGTACATAGCTGACTCCTTGTAGTTTTGTAACATTACTTATAGATTTTTTCGCTTTTGCTGCTCCGAGAGCGCCTCGTTGAGCGCACCGGAGCGGAATCCCTGCAAATCAACGGTTACGAACTTAAAGCCGAGCGACTTTAACTTTTCGACGATCTGCGAACGGGCCGGCTCGGATGTTACCTTCTCGATATCCTTCGGGTTCACTTCTATCCGGGCAATCGTATTGTGATGGCGAACGCGAAATTCAACCAGCCCCAGCCCTCTGAGGAAATTCTCCGCCTCGTCAATCTGCTGTAGCCGCTGCTCGGTGACCTCCAGCCCGTAAACAATTCTCGAAGCCAGGCACGGCGAGGCGGGCTGCTCGGCTGTCGGCAAATTCATTTCTCTGCTCAAGGCCCGGATATCGTCCTTGGTAAGCTTAGCCTCGGCAAGCGGCGAGCGGATGCCGAAGGTCTTCATCGCACGGTTACCCGGCCGAAAATCGTCCAAATCATCGAAATTTGTGCCGAATATCACATTATCGAAACCTCGCTGCTGCGCTATATCCAGCAGAGTTTTGCACAGATGCGATTTGCAATGGAAGCAGCGGTCGGCCTTGTTGGCGGTGAAATTCGGGTCGTTCAGCTCATCGGCGTCGACCGTCTGAAACTCTACGCCAATGCTCCCGGCAAATTCAACCGCCTTATCAAACATATTACTCGGCTCGGAAGGTCCGACACTCATACAAGCCAGGACATTATCCGCCCCAAGCGTATCGACCACCGAATTGAGCAGGAACGTACTATCCACCCCACCCGAATAGGCAACGACCACTTTTCCCAGCTCCCTGAGGATCCGTTGCAGCGAATTATTCTTGTTTTTCAACTCCATAAAAAAACCTATCGATGAATTCGAATCCTAAATCTAAGTTTTACCAAAGCGATGCTCTACCATTGAGCGATAAAGGCCACACCGGCCGTTATCGTAGCAGCTACCAGCACTTTTGTAAAGTAGAAGAATTAGTAGATCAAGGACCCCATCATACCCCTCCATTTTATTGAAATAATGGAAATCGAAACGCAACAGAAGGAACATATTACTACGTACATTTCTACATCACAGGAAACGCTGTGTTTGTGATTCTGATATTGCTTTTTGAAGAATATCACTGAGAGCAAGTTTTTCCGAGCAGATCCTTAAGTACTTCATATCCAGTATCTGGGACTGAACTGCAAGAACTCCCAACACATCCGACCATTGTCGCTCAGACACACATCCGGCAGATTGATACCATTGCAGTTTCAACAGGATAATGTCCTCCGCCGAGACAATATCAAACAAGTGCCCGATTGATTCATCAAGCTTTACCTTTTTTCTACGAAGAAATACTTGTCTGTGAAAATCGTCATCTTTCTGAACAAAAATATCGATCTTGAAAGCGGATTTTAAGTGAATAATATTAAAAGAATCTCGATTTGAAATTGCCTGATACATGGCTTCTTTGCTTACATAGAAACTTTCTTTCAGCACGTTATAGAGCTGCTCGGCCTTATCACCCAAGGCGGTTACCATCATATCGGCATCCTGCGTGAATCGAACTTTGCCGTAGAGGGAACTCGCAATCGAGCCGCCGATCGCATAATCAATCTTCAAATCATCAAGAACGTCGGTCAGTTGCTTTAAGGCCAGATATTCCTCCGGCTCACTCATTATTTTTCCCCCGATAAACCTTTTCGTAAAGCTCATCGCCGAGGTGACGCCTGGCCCAAAGATGCCAAACCTGCTCCTCGGAGGCATCGGGATGACTCATGCGAATGCCGGTCATACTCAGCATTTTTCCCATCCGATAGGCGCTGAATACACGCCGTGCCTTTCGGGCTGTCGTCATATTCCGATACAATCGGCACAGCATTGCTTCAGCTTCTGCGGATGTGTCGCCTAAAGTCATATGAAAACTGAGAATAAATATCAATACAGCTTCAATAAAGCCGATGGTGGGAGTCGAACCCACAACCTCAGCTTTACGAAAGCTGTGCTCTACCATTGAGCTACATCGGCATATATACCGGTTATAATACCGATTGTCGTCTGGTTTGTAAAGAGCCTTAATCCGGCCAATTAACAGTTGCAACGAACAATACATCAATTGCTGCTGCTTTGTTTGCAACCTGAGGCTGCAAAATTGGCTTTGATTGGCTTTGTTTTTTGCCGCCCAAAACCGCTCAAAACCCAAAAAACTCCATAATGCCTTGCTATTACTACCCTTATATCACATTGCCCATATTAACATTGGCTTTGTTTTTTCAAATTCCATTTACGCCATACGCATCACGCAATGCGCAATACGAGCAAATTGGCTTTGTTTTTTCAAATTCCATTTGCGCCATACGCATCACGCAATGCGCAATACGAGCAAATTGGCTTTGTTTTTTCAACTACGCAGCAAATTAAAATCACGAATTCACACGAATAAACACTTCTATCTTCAATCCTGATTTCTCCACAGGACACCTTACGGTGCTGATATTCTGATATCCTCCTTCCTGATCCCCTGGTTTCCTGATCTCCGCTTTTTTGTTTATTATTGACTATCTTTAAATCAAATCACGACATACGATATACTACATACGAAATACGAGTATGTTAGGTATTATACTAAATTATGTCCCAAAAATCAATCTTTTTCCGGGAAAATCTCCGTGACTTCTCACCGGACCGCCGTACTGCATTCAGGACAGTATGTAATGAGAATCATGGTAAACCGGCGATGATAAGGGAATTGGGAGCTATATTTGAGGCATTTTCGGCAAAAAGTCGGTAAATCGAATTAACGCTAAATTTCAAAAATTCATCAGCATCAGAATATTATCCTCTATGACGATCGACGATTTCCACCCGGTAGCTTTCATACGGATTTCCATAGATTCTTCGATCATCTTCCATCAGCCGCTCCTGCCATAAAGCCTCTCCTCGGTAACAAGAACGCGAACATCCTGCCGCCAGCACAATAAGACAATGGATTATAATTATCGCAATCTTCATAATATCTCATACTCGAAATATCCCTTATTCTCAGAGAAAATGCTCAACCAGTAATGAGGATTTGTCAATATTATTCTCATACTACGCGACATTTCGCACCATTTGTGTATTCCGACATGGCTTGTTAGATTTAATCACATCTTACTGCTACTGCTCACCGATTGCTTCGATGTCTGCGGCGTCTTTTTTTCTGCCGGTCGCTTTCTTATTAGTAATGAAATCATCCCGGCCGATGAAAAACACCGGCGTTTGATCGTATTGGCCGTGAACCTTATCCAAGTTGGCTTTTTCCCATGAAACTCCGCTAACTCTTGTGATAATATCGATGCGTATGGGAGGAACGCCAAGCTGGATGACTTTTCCCGGTGTGGTGAAATCGCCTTCTGACAAGTCAAGCGAGCCAAAACCGAATTCATCCAGAGCGGCAATAATCCGCTTGGCGTTGTCACAAACTGGCTTGACGAACAGGTCGATATCGCCGGTAGAACGTGGGGCGCCGTGAAAGGCAAGGGCGTAACCGCCGACTACGAGGTATTCAACTTTGTGTTTGTTGAACAACTCTAACAACTCTTTGAAGTCGTTGTGAATCTCCATAATATTGACGTCTGAGAGTATCGACCGCCGCTAAGCGTTCTTCAGGAGGACGACTGAGCCAGTACTCAAGATTTTGCCTGATTTCGGAATAGTTATCCATATCATGTTTTTGTACGGTTTTACGATCCATATTCTTATTATACCAAAGTATCACATCTATTGCTAATCAAACCACTCGTCTTTTGTATCGAACGGCGGGATACAGACGTTTATGATTCTCATTTTTCCTACGGCACGGTGGCGGCAGCCGGGCTTTATGAAGATGGCGGTGAAAGGCGTCACCGGGATTCTCTCGCCGTCCAGCTCCATTTGGCCGGAGCCTTCGAGGACGAGGTAGATTTCGGTCAGCTTTTTATGGTAATGCACCCGCGAGTCGGCCTGGATATCAACAATGTGCAAAGTGGCAGTGGAATTGTCCGGTACTACAAACGCCCTTTTTGCGAAGCCGCACGGACATTTAACCGCGTCAATCTCGTCAAAACGTGCTATCATATAATTTGCCATAAGCTATCCTTCCAGAGTTCCAGGCCGGCTGTTTGCAGGCTTTAAAAACTGTTGAATTATCAATCGAACCGTTGTATATTCTGCCTCAAGTGTGTGATTTTATCAAGATTTGAATGAACTTGTTCTGAGGAAGCATATTTAAGCAAGAAGGAAGGTATAATGACTGATTTATTTGACTTGAGAGACAAAACAATCGCTATCACCGGTGGCGGTGGCGTTCTCTGCAGCGCGATGGCTTTGGCTCTGGCCAAGACTGGAGCGAGAATCGCCATTCTTGACCTGGCCGAAGTAGCAGCAGCCCAGGTTACGGAAGAAATTAAATCCGACGGAGGCCTGGCCATTGCGGTAAAGTGCGATGTGCTGGACAAAGAGAGCCTGGAAGCAGCAAAAGAGGAAATTAATTCCGCGTACGGCAAAATCGACATCCTGATAAACGGGGCCGGGGGAAATAAAAAAGAAGCCACCACGTCACCCGACCTGTCCTTTTTCGACCTGCCGAGTGAGGCTTTGCAGTTTGTCTTTAACCTGAACTTCATCGGGACTTTGCTGCCGAGCCAGGTCTTCGGCAAGGAAATGGCCGAAAGCGGCGGCGGGATAATCCTTAATATTTCCAGCATGTGCGCATTCAGCCCGCTGACCAAAATCCCCGGCTATTC
>Ga0209121_10002613_pt1 | contig 18137 bp, 10 predicted proteins | sample Cruoilmetagenom3_FD_187292 | JGI IMG/M metagenome (GOLD analysis project Ga0209121, IMG submission 187292) | Oil polluted marine microbial communities from Coal Oil Point, Santa Barbara, California, USA - Sample 3 (SPAdes) (version 2) | ecosystem: Environmental > Aquatic > Marine > Oil seeps ... | reverse complement strand
AATCCGGAAGAATGTTTACCGCTTGCGGTATGAAATCGAGTTGTGATACAAAGGTGATCTTCGGAAAACCGATTTATTGGATTAAATACTCTGGAAAAATTTCTAGCTTTGATAGTCTTCGGATTATCTAAAAAATATTGGTAACCGTACTGCAAACCGACACAGGTAGACTGGTGTAAATGCACCAAGGCGTACGAGTGATGCGTTGTTAAGGAACTCGGCAAATTAACCCCGTAAGTTCGCAAGAAGGGGGGCCTTCTATTATGAGTATTTTTATTTGTAGTAATGAAGGCGGCACAGAATAGGGAGGAGCGACTAGTTAACAAAACTACAGGTGCTTGCAAACTCGTAAGAGGATGTATAAGTGCTGACACCTGCCCAATGCCAGAAGGTTAAGGAAGCTTGTCAATCGTCTGTTAGATGCACTTCGGTGCTCTAATGGTGATGAAGCAGGCGACTGAAGCCCTGGTCAATGGCGGCTGTAACTATGAACCAAATATCGAGTGTATTTCGATATATTGTAGTTGTAAAATTAGGCTATATGCTGGAATATCTGAGAATCTTAAAGTACTAGCAGAAATGCAGTGAAAATCTTTAAGTGCAGACAATCAGCAGGAAAGGCCCTGAGTTGAAAGATTTAGGGAATCCCCAGAGACTACACGCCTAACAGATATTTATTTATCTGGTGATATAGTCCGATCTATATGGCGACATATAGAGATATACAGAAATGTATATCCGGTTTACCAAAAGGTAGACTTGTAACAGAAATGAACGGTCCTAAGGTAGCGTAATACCTCGTCACTTAATTAGTGACTTGCTTGAAAGGTGTAACGACTCTTCCACTGTCTCGACAGCGCGCTCGGTGAAATTGAAATGGCCGTGAAGATGCGGCCTACCCATACCAGGACAAAAAGACCCCGTGGAGCTTTACTGCAGCTTTGCATTGAAATAGGGCATTGGATGTAGAGGATAGGTGGGAGACTTTGATCTTATCTCGTCAGAGGTGAGGGAGTCGTTAGTGGAATACCACTCTTTCTTTGAATTATTTCTTACCGTTACTATTATCTAGTAGTGAGACAGTGCATGGTGGGCAGTTTGACTGGGGCGGTTGCTTGCTAAAGAGTACCGCAAGCGCACAAAGGTCTCCTCAATCCGGATAGAAATCGGATGAAGAGTGCATGAGCATAAGGAGGCTTTACTGTGAGAGGGACACCTCGAGCAGTTACGAAAGTAGGTTCAAGTGACCCTACTGCAGAATGTGGAATCGCAGTTGTTTAACGGAGATAAGCTACCCCGGGGATAACAGGTTGGTCTTGCCCGATAGTTCATATTGACGGCAAGGTTCGACACCTCGATGTCGGCTCGTCACATCCTGGGACTGAAGAAGGTCCCAAGGGTTGGACTGTTCGTCCATTAAAGTGGCACGTGAGCTGGGTTCAGACCGTCGTGAGCCAGGTCGGTCTCTATCCGGTATGGGCGTTGTATATCTGAGGGAATTGACCCTTAGTACGAAAGGATCAGGGTGAGGCAACCTCTGGTGCACCAGCTGTTCTACCAAGAGCATCGCTGGGTAGCTACGTTGTTAAGGGATAAGTACTGAAAGCATATAAGTACGAAACCCAACCCAAGATGAGATATACTTGTGTAGCTTGACTACACGTGAGGTCCGCGGGAGACTACCGCGTTGATAGGCTCTAGGTGTGATTATAGTAATATATTTAGCCGAGGAGTACTAATTGACCAAAAGCTTTCTTTTAGATTTTGCCTTTCTATTCAATTTTGAGTGTATAAACACTCTATCGCTCTTTAGAACTTAAAGTCCTGAAAGTCTTTGCTTAGGCAAAGACCGTCAGGCAATAGATATTAGAACTTTGATATTTGTTGCCTGGCGATTATAGCAGAGTGGAACTACCTGATATCCATCCCGAACTCAGAAGTAAAACACTCTAGCGCTGAAAATACTTGAACCGCAAGGTTCTGGGAAGATAAGTCATTGCCAGGATTAATAAAGCCACTACAAGTAGTGGCTTTATTTTTATCTATATAGAGAATCTATAAATAACTTTGGAGAATCAAAAGTGTTTCTTTTGGATTCTTCACTTTATGAACCTTTATACCTAAATCTAAAATAGGGTAGTCGTTACCATACTTAGTAAACTCATCTCCGAAGTATTCAACACTGTTCATATCAATATTAGTTAATTTTGATAACCTTTTAATATTACTACTCTTATCTTTTCCTATTTCAATGAAATCTATCGTTTTTCTTCCAGTAATATGTATGTTAATATCGAAAGATAATTTTTGTCCGAAATATTTACATATATCTATCCTCTTTTTCATATTAGAATCCCATGTATTTTTAATATCATTAGAAATATTTTTCCCTAAGCAATCCAGAGAAAGTATAGTATCTTTATTTGTTTTTTGACTCCCACAGTGCCTTTCTAAGCCATATTGCTTCTTATCTATGTGTTTCCATACCTCTAAAATTTCTCTTTTATATAAAGAATTGAATGTAGAAGCATGAAATATCTGTTTCCAGTATGGGTTTTTTTGATAGATTATATTTCCGTATTCTAGACAAAGGAGTAGGTGATCAGTGTTATTAGATCTTGAGATTTTGTCTACAATCCAATTCTTTAGTTGATCATATGTTCGGCCACCAGTAAGGATTGCAATATAATTGTTTTTTAGTAATTCGGAAAGAAGGGGTATCATTTCTTGAGAAAGAGGAGAGTTTCTTTGGGCTATGGTGTTGTCGTAGTCAAAGATTAGTAATTTTGTCATTGGATTACATTATACTACAATTAAAACCTCAGAACTATGAGTCCTTTTGTCAATTTTATATAAAAATTTATCATTTTCATTTTGTTATGATTATAGCCCCTTATACCAGTGTTAGTATTTATTGAGGGAATTAACCCCTCTAAGTGACTCTGAAAGTGGTTCGGCTTTATAGAATATAATTGAACAGTTTAGGTATTTATGATTAGGGTAGTATAAAAGAGTTGAACACTTGGGGCGAGCTCTTTGACGTAAATAAAAAGTGACTTCCCACTTGATGGTGTAAAGTGTTCTTCTTTGGATGGGTTGAACCTTTTTTGTAGGGGTGTTATCCTTTATAGGAGCTAATGGCGTATAAAATAATATAGGTTATTAATGGGATTTAGATCGATTGTAATTGAAGGGGGTGATCAGATTGGAAAAGGTGATGTAACTCATTATCTTTTAAGAAGTTTTCCTGATAAGAATATTAATATTTTCAAAATTTCTTTTCCTATGTATTCGACTCCTTTCGGGTATATTGTTAGAAAAACCTTAAAGAAAGGCTTTTCTGAAATAAAAGAGGTAAAGAATATCATTGGAACAAGGAGGGAGATAGAATTAAGAATGATAACTTATGCTTTAAATAGACTTGAAGCCCTAGAATCAATTTTAAGGCGTTTGGATGGTAAAGATGCATATTTCCTACTTGATCGGAGTCCATATAGCAGTGCTTTGACTATATCATATGGATTAGGAGGATTAAAAAGTATTAAGAAAAATGAGGTAAGAAATTTAATTGAACTTGGTTTGAGTTTCGAACAACCATTTATCAATATTCTAAATACCAAGGAGTGTATTTTACACTTAATGGCTGATTTTGGAGAGACTGGATGGAAGAGAAGTAGAACAGATGGGGATTTATATGAGGTTAAGGATATTCAGGAGGTAGCTGATGATGTTTATGCAGAGATTGCAAACATTGTTGGAGAAGGATGGAACCGAATATATACTAAAGAAAATGGAGAGTTTCGTAATAGAGTAAATATCTATAAAGAGGTTGATAAAGTGATTAACGCTCTTTCTTACAATTCTAAGGGAAATGGGAGTGGTTCTATTTATGATGTTTTAGAGGTTGCAGAAGATGTTTATAATGTTAAACTTTCTAATCTTGAAAGTTATAAGAGATATTTTAAAAATATAGAGGAGGATAGTAATGAAAAGAATAAAGAGACATATGAATTAGCATGTGAAATAGCTGATTATACTGTTAAAAATTGTGGCGATGTTATTTTTGAGAATAAAGAGGTCAAAAATAATGCTAAAAAACTATTAGATCTATATCCTGAGATGTTCATCTTACTTAATTATCATTTTGGAAATGAATTTACTCAAAAGATAAAAGAAGGAATATATGGGTAAAAGAGAGTATGCTATGAAAGTTTTGGGTGATATGGAGAAGCTTTTTCCCAATGCGAAGACTGAGTTAGAGAATTGGGAAACACCTTTTCAATTTCTGATCTGCATAATTCTTTCTGCACAGACGATGGATAAGCAGGTTAATAAAGTAACACCTAAACTTTTTGAAAGATACCCAGATAGTAAGACTCTTTCTAGTGCGAATATTGTGAATGTTAAGAGGTTGATTAGTAGTATAAACTACTTCAATACAAAAGCTAAGCATATTATTGAAACTGCCAAAATTGTAGATGAGAAATATGATGGCAATCCTCCTAAAGATGTTATTAAATTACAGGAGTTACCAGGTGTAGGGTATAAGACTGCTAATGTATTTCTTAATGATCTTTACCAAGCTAATCAAGGTATTGCTGTAGATACGCATGTTAGAAAGGTTGCAAAGAAGTTTGGATTAACTGAGAATGATGATCCTGACAAGATAGCTAAAGATTTAGAAAAGATATATCCCAGAGAAGTTTGGTACAAGATAAATTTGTATTTTGTGCTTTATGGGAGATATAAAATGAAAAGAGCTTCATAAATCCCTTATTGTTTGGTATAATCTCCTTGCAGTTAACTTATTTTATTCGTATATCATTATCTATACTGCAAGGTACGGTATCAATATGGAGATCCATATGGCAAATGTAAAAACAGATGTGAATAAAAATATGTATTCACAAATGGACAAGTATCTTGATGATACATCCAAACAAATAAAGCAATTTTCCAGGGGTGATATAGTAGAAGGAACTGTAGTTGATATTAGAGATGGTTTAATAATCGTTGATGTTGGTTACAAATCTGAGGGTATTGTCGCTGGGAGAGAATTAAAGAGTGATACTCTTGATTGGACCAAGCTTACTCTTGGTGAAAAGGTATTAGTGTATGTTGTTAAACCAGAAGATGATGAGGGACAATTAATACTTTCTATTAGAAGAACTCAACAGGCTAGTGCTTGGCTTAATCTAGAGAAAGCTAAGGAAAAGAGTGAAGTTGTTGAGACTGTTGTAGTAGAAGCTAATAACGGTGGTTTAATTGTTGAGATTAGTCAAGGTATTAGGGGTTTTATTCCTACATCTCAACTTGATGCTACTAGAGTATATTCTAGTGGTGTAAGACAGGTTGGAAAGGATATTTCTTCTAAGGTTCAACAGAGATTGAATTCTTTGGTAGGAGAGGAGATTAAGACTCGTATTATAGAGTTAGATAGGGAAAAGAATAGAATTATTCTTTCTGAGAAGAGAGTAACTCAAGAAGGGGATGCAGCTCAAAGAGAGCAGACATTGAGAAAGACTCAAGAGGGTGATGAGTTAGAGGGTACAGTTAGTGGTATTACACCTTACGGTATCTTTATCAATGCTCAAGGTCTTGAGGGTTTAGTACATCTTTCAGAGTTATCATGGGATAAGGTAGAGGATGTAGGTGCTCTTTATAAGGTAGGAGATCCAATCAAGGTTATGGTAATTGGTATTTCTGATGCCGGTAAAAGGGTTGCTTACTCTATCAAGAGATTACAAATGGATCCGTGGGCTAAAGCAATTTCTAAATTTAAGGTTGGTGATATTGTTGGTGGTAAAGTACAAAAAGTTGTACAGTATGGAGCTTTTGTAAGAATAGGTAAGGGTCTTAATGGCCTTATACATATCTCTGAACTTTCTGATAAGCTTGTTAAAAACCCAGGAGATATTGTAAGTGTTGGTCAAGAGGTTAAGGTTAAGATTTTATCTATTTCTTCTACAGAAAGGCATCTTGGTTTAAGTTTGAAGGCTGTAGACCAGAAGAAGGGTGATGAAGTAGTAAAGAAAGTAGTAAAGAAGAAGCCTGAACTCACCAAAGAAGAGCTTTCTGAAGCGGTTAGTGAGGCAATTACTGAAGAGATTAAGTAATATATTTACTTAGTTAAGAGAAAAGGGGAGTATATTTACTCCTCTTTTTGTTGTTCTACTGTTTGGTTATATACCATATCTTTATCAAAAGCTCCTCCAATTTCTCTAGTTAAAGACTCAAAGTGTTCTATATTCATGAATACGTTAGTAATAACATTTTCTTTATTATCGTTAGTAAATCCATAAGGGAAATAAACCTTAGAAGGATCATCTACAGAAACTTCGGCTAATTGTAAACACATTAAAATTCTGTCGATAGGAACTTTTTGAGGTTTTTCAAATTGATTTGTGTTTAACATCATACATCGAATTTTTAATGCTTTACTCGCTTTAGTAAGATCATGGACTGTATTTGGTATAGGAATATACTTACTAGCTGAAGAATTAGCCAGTGTTGTTTTTAAAGTATTTTTATATTTTAATAGCTCCTCTCTTCTATTCTCATCTAGTTTCCATTCTGCAGCGTCAAGTGTTATTTTACTCCCCTCTAATCTCTTCTGAGAATGCTCTAAAGGTGTAATTTCGTCCATATTTTTCTTTATCAATTTATCTCTTCATCCTACCCCATAACCCATAAACTTACAATATTTGATATAATACAAATATGAAGAATATTGTTAAACCTAAACAAAGTATACTTTCTAGACTAAGTAGAAACGCAAAAATATCTCTTAGAAACGCAAGCATAATATCAGGGCATCTTAAATTAAAAGAAATAACTCCTGAGAATCTACTAGTAGGGATATTACTGAACAGAGAATCATTGGCAAGAAGAACTATTGATGCCATGAACATTGTTACTGATGATATATTAAGTAAATTACTAGATGGAAGTAATATTGATATTACAAAGATTGGTAGTAGATCGAGAGATATTGTATTAGGAGAGGGTGTACAAGATATATTAAGGAGGGCATATGATTGGTCTCATAGATTTTCTCATGTATATGTAGGAACTGAACATATACTACTTGGGATATTAAGTAGTAATATTCCTCTTACGAAACTTCTGGCTAAATATGGGTTGAATAGTAAAGTTTTTAGGAAGAAGTTAGGAGAATATGCAATATATCCAATTGGAATACTATCCAGACCAAATATTCGAATGAATATAAATGGTGAAAATGATGGTATTGTAGAGAATATAGGGGTTGATTTGGTTGGATTAGCCTTAGAAGGGAAGTTAGACCCAGTAATTGGAAGGGAAGAAGAGCTTGATACTGTAATCAAAATACTAAGTAGGAGGAATAAGAATAACCCATTGATTATAGGAGAGGCTGGTGTAGGGAAAACAGTACTTGTAGAAGGATTAGCACAAAGGATAGCGGATGGAAAAGTACCACAGTCTCTGCGAGATATGCGTATTGTATTACTAGATATCGCCTCTATAATCGCAGGAAGCAGAATGAGGGGTGATGTTGAGGAGAAGATGATGGCGATTGTAAGTGAGGTAGTAGAAGATAGTAATACGATCTTATTCATAGATGAGATACACAATATTCTTTCATCTGGTATCCCTGGTGGTTCCTCTGATATAGCTTCGATACTTAAACCAGCATTACTTAAAGATGATTTTAGGTGTATCGGTGCAACAACTACAGAAGAATATAGTATGTATATTGAAGAGGATAGTGCTTTAGCAAGGAGGTTTCAGTCAGTAATTCTAGAGGAGTCCTCTGTGAAAGATACTTTGGAAATTTTAAAAAATATTAAAGTAATATTTGAGGCTCATCACAATATTAATATTAACAAAGAAGCTTTAGTTACTGCTGTCAAACTATCCGATCGATATGTAAGTGATAGGTATTTACCGGATAAGGCGATTGATTTACTTGATGAGGCATGTGCTACTAAACGTATCAAAATAGAATCTGGATATCAAGAACTTTCTAGTTTGATTAATAAGTTAAGAGATATTGGTAAGATTAAGATTAAACAAATAACTAGAGGTAATATGGTAAAGGCAGCTGAGTTAAATAGTGAGGAAAAGGTATTAAGAAAGGAAATAGCAAAGTTGGAAAAAGAGTGTGATGAGAGTAAGAAGGATATAGATAATGAGGTCAATGTTGATGATGTGAGAGAAATTGTATCTAAATGGACTGGAATACCTTTAAATACTCTTGGTAGTAAGGAAAAATCTTCATTACTTGAATTAGAGAATAGATTAAATGGTTTAGTGATTGGTCAAAATGATGCTGTTGATGTGGTTTCTAATGCTATTAAACGTGCTAGAACAGGTATTTCGGATGAAGATAGACCTTGGGCATCGTTTCTTTTTTTAGGTCCTAGTGGTGTTGGAAAGAGTGAGTTAGCAAAAGCTTTAACTGTAGAGTTGTTCGGTAATAAAGATAGACTTGTACAAATAGATATGAGTGAAATGATGGAGAGTCATAGTGTATCGAAATTAATAGGTTCTCCTCCAGGATATATTGGGTATAAGGAAGGGGGTAGATTAACGGAAGTAGTGAGGAAGTATCCTCATAGTGTAATTTTGTTTGATGAGATAGAGAAAGCTCATCCGGATGTCTTGAATATATTACTTCAGATATTAGAATATGGTCATCTTACTGATGGTAAGGGGAGGACTGTTAACTTTAAGAATACTGTAGTTGTTTTAACTTCTAATATAGGGGCAGAAGAGATTAGTAAGGATAAAATACTTGGGTTTGTTGGTAGTAAGGGTGTTAGGAGTGATGAAGATATTGATGAAGCATATGATGGTATGAAAGATATGCTTATGTCTGAATTAAAGGGTACTTTAAGGCCGGAATTGATCAATAGATTGGATGATGTTGTCATATTTAGGGCATTGAATAGAAGAGATGCTAGAAAGATTGTTAAATTATTGGTAGGTGAGTTAAATAGAAGGCTTCTAGATCAGAATATTAAGGTTAAATTAGACAGAAAGTTGGTTACATATATTGTTAAAGAAGGTTTTAGTGAAGAGTATGGTGCTAGACCACTTAGGAGGTTAATACAGGATACTGTGGAGAATGTTTTAGCTGATTATCTATTGAAGAATACTGTTAAGAATGAAAAGAAAATTAAACAGATTAAATTAGGGATGGAAGAGGATAGGGTAGTTGTATTATAATAAGGTATGAAATATATCTGTTCTAATTGTGGAGCTCAGTTTCCTAAGTGGTCTGGTAAATGTTCTGCCTGTGGTCAATGGGGTAGTTTAGAAAAGTTTGAAGAAATTACAGAAATCTCCCGAGTTAATAGTGGTGAACCTGCTAGCTATAAGCCGATTACTGATATTAATAAGAAGACCTCTAATAAATATGCTTCCAATAACCGTTTAAGTACGAGCTTTTCTGAACTAGATAGAGTGTTAGGTGGTGGTTTTGTAGAAGGTGAGATTGTATTAATAAGTGGAGAACCAGGGGTAGGTAAATCTACATTACTTCTTCAAGTAGCAGCCAATTTAATTATTCAGAATAAGGATATCTTATATGTATGTGGGGAAGAATCTCAATCACAACTTTACTCTAGGTTGGAGCGTGTAGGAGGTGGGAAATCCTCTAGTAAATTTCGTAAATTATCTATTACAGATAATACAGATGTTGATGCTGTTAGTAAGCTAATTAACAAAAAGCATTTTGACTTGGTAATAGTTGACTCTATACAAAGTATGTCGTCTCAGTTATCAAGAAGTTTTGTTGGAAGTGTCTCTCAAGTAAGGATATCTGGGACCATACTGACTCGTACTGCTAAACAATCTGGTACTCCGATAATTGTAGTAGGTCAAATTAATAAGATGGGTGATGTAGCGGGACCTAAGATTCTTGAGCATATTGTAGATTGTGTTTTAAATATTGAAGGTGAAAAGTTTAATCAGTATAGGATAGTAAGGGGTATGAAAAATAGATATGGTTCTACGAATGAAATTGGTGTGTTTGAAATGAGTTCTAAGGGATTAATCGAAGTATTGAATCCATCTTTGGTATTTTTGGAGGATAATCATAAAGTGTCTGGAAGTGCAATCGGCGCTGTACTACAAGGATCTCGAGTTGTTTTTGTTGAAGTGCAGGCGTTGGTTTCTGAGAGAGAAGAGGGTGGTTTTACTGGACCTTTAAGGAGAGTTGCTAATGGTATAAAAAGGCCAAGACTTGATATGCTTTGTGCGGTAATTAGTCGAAGAGGTGGTTGTTTTTTAGGAAATAAGGATGTATATGTGAATGTGGTAGGGGGCTTGAATATTTCAGATCCTGCTCTAGACTTAGCTATATGTGCGGCTATTAAATCTGCCTCAAGAGATAAGATATTAAATAAGAGCACTATATATTTTGGAGAAATTGGACTTACTGGAGAAGTTAGGGGGTCATGGGGCTCGGAAAGTGTGTTAAAAGAATCTGGGAGGGTTGGGTATAAGAATGCTATTGTAGGGCGTGCGAAGATTAAGGGTGCGAAAGGTTTGGAGATTAAGAAAATCTCCTATCTAAAACAACTCTAAGCTCTTTTCGTTCTTTAAAAAAGAATTGTAGGGCAATTGTGGGAGGGTTTTTATCGATCTAACTATCCACAATTTTCGTCACAGGTTAAACCTAGAAAGTAATCGTAACAATTGGTTAATGCATGTATTAAACCATTCATATTCTGTACTATCTAGGAGAAGTTATCCTAGAATGTGGATTGATTATATAGGGTTGACAGTTATGAAAAGTAGCTGTATAATTTACTACTTTCTTTAAGAATCGATGTGGATATCTTAGTTTTATCCCTTTGTCTGGAGTGTCACAAGCGCTTCTGGGCAAAAGGATAAGACTAAGAAACCGATCTTTTCGTCCCTGGGCTTGGGGTATCATAAATACATCTGAGTCTAAGGATGAGAAGATGGGAAGTATCACTAGATACACATCGATTTCTCTCCACTACATTAGTGGGAAGAAACCGGGGTCGGTTGGGGCAGTACCGATCCCTTTTTCTAAAGTATTGACTTAAGAGTTTTTTTTCAGTTATACTAGAAAGTCTTATGTAGGAATTGTCTATATGTTTAAATTTCCCAAAGTAAAGTTATGGTAAAAAAATCAAAAACCATTCATGAATATGAGAGTATGAGTCTTGCTGAATTAAGAAAGGAGGCTACTACTTTAGAGTTAAAGAATTATATGGAACTTCCCAAAAGAGGGCTTCTTATTGAAGTATTGAAGAAAAAAACAGAGAAAGATGGTTTCATTATTGTAGAAGGGTTACTTGAAGTTCAAAAGGATGGATCTCATGGTGTATTAAGGACAGATGGTGTTCTTCCTGGGGAGAATGATGTATATATCTCTGGTTCACAGATTAAGAAATTTGGTCTCAAAACTGGGGATGAAGTATCTGGACCAGCTCGATTACCAAAAGAGAAGGAGAAGTATTTAAGTCTTTTAAGAGTAGATACTGTTTATGGTAAACCGGCTGCAGATGCTGCCAAAAGGCCTCAGTTCAGGAAAATGACACCAATTTTCCCAAATAAGCAAATTAAACTTGAAACAACCTCAGAGATTATTTCTACTAGGATTATAGATCTTCTTGCTCCAATTGGTTTTGGTCAGAGGTCTATGATTGTATCTCCTCCTAAGGCTGGTAAGACTTGGTTACTGAAAGATGTTGCAGCAGGTATTGCTAAGAATCATCCTAAAGCAAAACTTATGGTAGTCCTTGTTGCTGAACGACCTGAAGAGGTTACGGATATGAAGAGGTTTGTTAAAGGGGAAGTATTTGCTTCCAACTTCGATGAATTACCGGAACAGAACTGTAAAGTTGCTGAGATGGCATTACAAAAGGCAGAAAGAATGGTGGAATGGGGCGAAGATGTCATTATTTTGATGGATAGTATTACTAGACTTGCTAGAGCATACAATATTACAATGCCTACATCTGGTAAAACATTATCTGGTGGTTTCGATCCAGCAGCTTTGTATCCACCTAAAAAGTTTTTTGGTGCTGCCAGAAACTTTGAAGAGGGTGGGAGTCTCACTATTGTAGCGACTGCACTTGTAGAAACAGGTAGTCGAATGGATGATCTTGTATATGAGGAGTTTAAAGGTACGGGTAATATGGAGCTTCATTTGGATAGAGCTCTTGCTAATAGGAGAATATATCCATCTATTGATGTGGTAGCATCTGGTACTAGAAATGAAGAGTTACTACTTAGCAAAGATGTATTGAATCAATCTTGGAGGATTAGAAGAATGTTAGAGGTGCTTAATCCAAATGAGAATCCTACAGAAGTATTAGTAGGTCAGCTTAAGAAAACGAAAAACAATGAGGAATTCTTAGCAACTTTGCACGAAGCCTAAGTTTGGTATAATAGAGTTGTAAATTGAGAGTATTCTTGAATGTCTAAATATAAAGATTCTTCAAAAAATATAACAGGCTTGAGTTTCCGAGATATCCGTTTAGCTAAAAAGGGTATTGAACGTAATGATATTCTCTTTTTAGATGAGGATATAGCAGAGAACCCTGTAGTTTTCAGGGTTAGAAAATTACTTTTCAGATTGTATGAGAAATTAGAAGGAAACCAGGGCATTGGCGGATTTTTGCTAGATTTTTTTAGGTATCTTTCCTCTAGAGTAAGAGTATTACTTGTAATTCTCTCCGTAATCTCTGACATGCTTTTGGGTAATTTAGAAAAAAGAAAAGATTCTTTTATCAAAAAGCTTTTCTGGGGTAGAGGAGATTTCCTTAAATCTTCTATGCAGTTTATTTCCGTTATCTTGGTATTAGTAGTTCTACTTACCTATTTTTATAGGATACCAAATATACAGAGTGTTAATGCAGAGGATCTTGATTATATAGATGTCCCAGAAACAGATCTTTTAGTTATGAACGCTACACTTAATACTGCTGTACCTAAGGATAGGGAGAGAAGAGTAGTAGAGCAGTATATTGTGAAGACTGGTGACACTCTTAGTACTATCGCTCAGGATTGGAAGGTGACAGTGGAAACTATCAAATGGGCTAATAGTTTGTCTTCAGATTTGGTTAAACCTGGTCAAACATTAGATATACCTCCATCTGATGGGGTATTGATTACTGTTAAAAAGGGTGATACTTTAAGTAGTTTAGCTAAGAAATATACTGCTAGTGATCAAGCTATTGCTGACTTCAACTGGTTAGATTATCCATTTACATTAGTAGTTGGGACATCATTATTTATACCAGAAGGTAAAATGCCAGCCCCGAAGCCTATTGTTGTGGCTAGAAGGACGCCTTCTTCTTATGTTTCGAATTACAGTATTTCAAGTTCGTCTGTAGGTGCTGCAGATTCCAATGTTGGTAAATTCTTGGGTTGGCCAATCGCTGGTGGGGCAGGCAAAATATCGCAATATTATAAAGGGGTTTACCATAGGGGTATAGATATTGCGGATAGAAATTTGCCTAATATTATAGCACCAGCTTCAGGTACCATTATCTTCGCTGGTTGTTACGGTTCTTGTCCTCCTCTTGGTTCTACCTATGGTGGTTCTAACTATGCCTGGTCTATCCAAATTGATCATGGTAATGGATATACTACATGGTATGCACACCTAAAAAATATCTATGTTAGAACTGGTCAGTCAGTATCTAAGGGGCAATCAATTGGTCAGATGGGTTCTACAGGACGTTCTACAGGTCCTCATCTACACTTTGAAGTTAGAAAGGGGAGTGCATATGGGACACAGGTAAATCCTTTGTATTACACTAATTGGTAGTGATATAATGCATGGGCTCATAGTTCAGTTGGCTAGAACATCGCATTCGCATTGCGAAGGTCACCGGTTCGATCCCGGTTGAGTCCATATAAGTAATGGGCCTGTAGCTCAGTTGGCTAGAGCACATCGCTGGCAGCGATGGGGTCAGGGGTTCAAATCCCCTCAGGTCCAAGTTTTGTATACATTTGTTAGTTTGTTCCACAACAGTGTTTCCCAGAAAGTAACTTCCTTTTCTAAAGCATTTTTTGTAGAATAGGTAATAATATAAAATATTAGTAGAGTAGTATGGGTAAAAGATATAACCCAAAAGACTTTGAATCTAAGTGGCAAAAGCAGTGGTTTTCTAAAATGGAATACAGTGCTCAAGATTTGCTTAGCAACAAAGAGAAATACTACCAACTAGTAGAATTCCCATATCCATCTGGTCCTGGAATGCATATTGGACATACTAGAAACTACTCTATGGCTGATTCCGTAGTAAGACTTCGACGTATGATGGGTCAAAACGTGTTGTTCCCAATTGGTTGGGATGCATTTGGTCTACCTACAGAAAACTATGCTCTAAAAGTGAAAAAACCTCCCCAGGAGATTACTAAAGAGAATATTACTAATTTTAGAAGGCAGTTAAAAAGTTTAGGTTTATCCTTTGATTGGAATAGGGAGGTTAACACTACAGATCCAAAGTATTACAAGTGGACACAATGGATTTTTCTAAAGCTTTATGAAAAAGGTTTAGCATATATGGCAGATATTCCAATTAATTGGTGTCCAAAGTGTAAAGTAGGTTGTGCAAACGAGGAGGTTATAGATGGTAAGCATGAGAGATGTGGTAGCCTTGTTGAGCAGAAAAAATTAAAACAATGGGTGTTGAAAATTACTGAGTATGCTGATAGGTTGGTAGATGATTTAGATGGAGTTAATTACTTAAGCAGTGTAAAGGCACTTCAGAGAAATTGGATAGGCAGAAAGACTTGGTATGATATTGATTATAAAATAGAGGGTACTGATGAGGTGGTTAGAGTATCAACCACAAGGCCTGATACACAGTTTGGTGCAACTTTTGTAGTAGTTGCCCCGGAGCATGAGATACTTGAGAGGTTAAAGAGTAAGATGCCCAAAGAGAATGTAGTGGATGTGGTTAAGTATATCAAGGAGGCTAAGGTCAAGTCTGAAATAGAAAGGTTGAATGAGTCTAGAGAGAAAACTGGTGTGTTTACAGGGCTATATTGTATTAATAGCATTAATAATATTCGGTTGCCAATATATACTGCAGACTTTGTTCTAACAACGGTTGGTACAGGTATGGTAGTAGGAGTTCCTGCTCATGACAGAAGAGATTTTGAATTTGCTAAAAAATTTAATCTTCCAGTCATTAGAGTAATTGAAGGTCCTAATGGGGATAAATCAGAGATAAATGCTTTAGAAAAGGTATATGTCGATGATGGTATTGTGTTTGATTCAGCCTTTATGAACGGCCTTAGTAGTGTAGATGCTAGAGTAAAGGTAGGTGAATATATTACTAAGAATGGTATTGGAGAGGTTATAGTGAGATATCATCTTAGAGATTGGATTTTTTCTAGACAGAGGTATTGGGGAGAACCCATACCAATGGTTCATTGTGAGAAATGTGGTATTGTACCCCTTAAAATCGAGGATTTACCATTAGAATTACCTATTGTAGCAGAATATGAGCCCTCTGAGGATGGTCAATCACCATTAGCTAATATATCAGATTGGGTTAATACTACATGTCCTAAGTGTGGTGGATCTGCAAAGAGGGATACCGATACTATGCCTAATTGGGCTGGTTCTAGTTGGTACTACTTAAGATATTGTGATCCTGATAATGATAGTAGGTTAATTAGTAAGGAATTGGATAAATATTGGATGAAAGTTGATCACTATGAGGGTGGTTCTGAGCATATTACACTACATTTGTTATATTCTAGGTTCTGGCATAAGTTTTTATATGATATTGGAGTAGTAAATGATCCCGAACCTTATCAAAAACGTACTATACACGGTGTTGTACTTGGTGAAGATGGTGTAAAGATGTCTAAATCACGGGGGAATGTAATTAGTCCTGATAAATTGATAGATGAGTATGGTGCAGATGTAACTAGGGCATATCTTATGTTTATGGGTCCATATGAGGGTAATGTTGTGTGGAATACTAGAACGATTAAAGGTGTTAATAAGTTTGTTAAAAGGTGGTTTTCCTTTATACAGGATACTTGGGAGTCTGTTGGGGAAAATGATAAGGAAGTTGAAGTAGCACTCAATAAATTAGTGAATAAGGTACAGAAAGGTATCCTGAATTGGAGGTTTAATATTGTAGTAGCAGCTTTTATGGAGTTTTATAATAATTATAACTCAAAGACCTTTAGTAAATCACAGATAGAAACTCTCATTACTATATCTACTCCAATTATGCCTCATTTGGCAGAAGAGCTTTGGCACTTAACCGGACATAAGGGATCTGTAAATAATCAGCTATGGCCTAAAGTTGATACTGATTTACTTGTAGAGGATACTTTAGAGATTGCTGTACAGATTAATGGCAAGGTGAGGGGGAGGGTAGTCATCGAAAAAGATATGACTGAGGATCAAGTGAGAGATATTGTAGTAAATGATGATAGAATTTGTGAATTTTTAGATGGGGATACAATTAAAAAGTTTATATATGTTCGTGGTAAAATTGTAAACATTGTTATCTAGTTACTACAAGTAGTTAATTATTATGTAAAACGATTGATTATCAATACTTTTTCGTGTACTATGAATGAAAACAGAGGAGTCTTTTTGTTCAATTGACTTCAGAGTAGATTCTAGTACTGCCTATGATACAAGTAAACTGCCTAAATAGAAGAAAGATCGTGTTTTCCTTTATAATACCCCTAATTTTGTCGGTATTCTGTTTATCATTGTTATCGGATACCATCTACGCAGTAGGTAGTGATGAGGTTTCTTTACAGGGAAAGATTGTTAGGAATGATACAGGGTATGAGGGATTAAATGTTGTTAATGGAACTCCTAGTTGTGTTAGTTCAGGAGCAGATAGTTGTAATTTCCGAGTTCGATATTATGATGCTTCTACAGGGGGTACCTTGTATTTGACAGAAACCTTTAGTGGTGTAGAAATAGGGGATTATGGGGGAGTTTTCAACCTCAAGTTGGGTACGGGGAGTATGACAACTACTAACAATTGTCCTAGTCCTACTGGATCCTGCGATGATCCTGTTGAGGTTATTGGAAGAAATAAAGTTGTGTATATTGAGATTGCTTTTGATCCAAGTGGAGGAGCTTCGTTTGCTGAGGTTTTTACTAGAACTGCCTTAAATACTTCGGCATATGCAATCGGCTCATCTGCTGATAGTTTTGCTTTCTACAATAGCGCCAACTCAACAGGTATTACAACAACAACAGGTTCTGTTTATTATGATACCACCGATACCGTCCTAAAGGTTTACAATGGTGGAAGTTGGGTATCGGTAGGTAGTGCTGGGGCTAATGCTTGGACCTCAGAGAATTTGGATATTCTCTGGGATTATGATCAATATATGGCAGATACAGGAGTTGGAACATTATCAAATTTCTCTTTGGATGTTGATGATGATAGGTTGTCGATTAATGTGGATCAATTAAAAGGTGGTTTAACTGTATATTCTTCACATAATGCTGGTAGTGAATGGCCTTTAGTTTCTTTTATGGCTAATGGGGAGAATTTTGATGCTACAGTTTTGGAGGTTACACAGGATGGTACTGGGGGTATAATAGATGGGCATACGGGAAGTACCTTAAGTTTTCAGGTTGATAATTTAGGGGATGTACATTTAGCCAGTGATGGTATTAATTATTTCGAGTCGTTTGCAAGCTTACCGGGTAGTGGAGATTTAGATCCTAATAGTGGAGAAGGTTGTTTCTATAGTGTTGGTGCAGAGATATATTGGGATGGTGCTTGTGATGCAGTAAGTCCAATAGCGTTAGGGAGTGGTAGTACATTATGGACAGATGGTGGTACTTTTGCATATCTTACTACTACTACCGATGACTTGGTATTGGGTTCTAATGCTACAGCTACTTCTAAATTCTTTTTTGATGTATCAGAGGGGAGGTTAGGTATTGGTACAGATACTCCTAGTGCAGCGATTGATATTGCAGGAGCTACTTCTGCTATTAGTAATAGCTCGGGAGATTTAACTATTACTCCTGCAGATACTTTAATTGTTAAAGATGCTGATACGGATGTAGAAAATTTAATGGAGTGGCAGAATAGTAGTAGTACAGTATTGGGTGCTGTAGATAAGGACGGGAATTTTGGTATTGGGATAGGGAATCCTGG
>Ga0209121_10002612_pt1 | contig 18149 bp, 12 predicted proteins | sample Cruoilmetagenom3_FD_187292 | JGI IMG/M metagenome (GOLD analysis project Ga0209121, IMG submission 187292) | Oil polluted marine microbial communities from Coal Oil Point, Santa Barbara, California, USA - Sample 3 (SPAdes) (version 2) | ecosystem: Environmental > Aquatic > Marine > Oil seeps ... | reverse complement strand
ATGGTCATGTATCGGACATTAATGGAAGTATTCGGGTGATTGCGTCAGAAGATGGTCAAAACTGGCATTCCGTGGCTCATCTCTTTGAACAAGGCGTTGATTTCAGGGATCCACAATTGTCGATAACCCCTGATAATAGAATCATGCTTAATATTGGAGGATCAATTTATACCGCAGGCAAACTGATAGCAATGGCGCCTAAAGTTAGTTTTAGTAATAGCAAAGGTGAATCATTTTCCAAGGCACAAAATATTTCGTTAGACCCAGCTATAAAAACAGGAACCGACTGGCTTTGGAGAGCTACTTGGCACAAGGGCAAAGTGTACGCTGGGGTTTACCAACCCAAAAAGGAAAAATCTGTTCAATTGGTGGTTAGTGATGATGGCATCAGCTATAATTTTATCACCACATTTGATGTAATTGAAGGGAATGAAACTACGCTTAGGTTTAACAAAAATGACGAGATGGTAGCCGTTGTACGACGTGGTGGAGGTAATAATGGAGCCATTGGCATAAGCACCCCTCCTTACAAAAATTGGAAATGGAATGCAATGGAAGAACAACTGGGAGGACCCGATTTGATACTGCTTGAAAATGATGTTATGCTGTGTGCAACACGAGAATATTTACCTTCAAAAAAACGAACTATAATTTCAAAAGTGGAACTGAGTGGTAAAACGACAAAATTGCTTACTCTACCTAGCGCCGGCGATTGTAGCTACCCAGGATTATTGATGCAAAATAACACGATTTTAATGTCCTACTACTCATCGCACGAAGAAAAAACGGCCATTTATCTGGCTAAAATAGCCTACTCAAAATCTCTTTTCGAACAATAGAAACCTAATATTTTTAAAAGATGTGACTGATTTAATAAGAAGTGTCTGATTGAAAGCCCTCTGAATTATTAAAAAATATCTAGTACTGATAAATGTAAGAACTGATGTAATGAAAAGAAAGAAAATAGTTTTTACAATTACACTCGTTCTAATTTATGCCCTTGCCGTTTACATCGTTCCTGAAAAATTGGACCAGAATCATAATAAAATAAAACAATCTCCCCCTTATAGCATATCTGATAAAGCAAATCTTCTTTACAACTCTCTTGAATTCATCTCAGACCTTCATTGTGATGCCTTGTTATGGAGCCGTGACCTCACAATAAAGAATTCAGTCGGGCATGTTGATTTTCCAAGAATGCAAGAGGCAAATGTAGCCTTACAAGCATTTACAATAGTTACAAAATCTCCGAGAGGACAAAATTTCTCCAAGAATACTGGAGATGCTCTCGACAATATTACACTATTGAATTTTATACAGGCACGCCCCGTCTCCAATTGGTTCAGCTTATTCAAAAGAGCGGTTTATCAGAGTAGAAAACTCCAAGTACAAGCTGATGATTTTAACAATGAATTCATTGTTGTGAAAAATGCAACAGATCTTAAAAGACTTATAGCAATTAGAAAAGAAAATAATAAGGTAGTTGGTGGTTTTTTAGGAATTGAAGGAGGTCATTGTTTAGAAGGGGAAATTGAAAACCTTGATAACCTATATAAAGAAGGTGTCCGAATGTTGGGGCCCACCCATTTTTTTGATAATGAATTAGGTGGTTCCGCTCACGGTATTTCAAAAGAAGGATTGACAAATTTTGGTAATGAAGTTGTGCGACGAATGAACGAGTTGGGTATAATCATTGATTTGGCTCATGCCTCGCCTGCAATGATTGATGATGTTTTGGCGCAAAGTCAGGACCCCGTGCTCGTTTCTCATACAGGGGTTCGTGGTACCCTTGATAACTCAAGAAATTTATCAAATGATCATATTCGGGAAATTGCCGCAAAAGGAGGTTTGATTGGAGTTGCCTATTTTAAAGGAGCAGTAACTGCACCACTAATTAAAGGAATTGTAGATGCGATGAAGCACATCAAGACTATTACCAGCGTAGAATGTATTGCATTGGGTTCTGATTTTGACGGAAGCGCAACCACGCCATTTGACATTACAGGTTTACCTTTGCTTGTTGACGAACTATTGAACCAGGAGTTTCAAGAAGAAGAAATCAAAGCCATTATGGGCGAAAACGTAAAACGGTTTATGTTAAAAAACCTCAATTAGCACCTTTTATTATAAAATAATGAAGCAATGTATTTTTCTTTATTTTTAATGCTCCGTTTTAATCATTCAGCTTCATATTCATGATTAACATATTCCAATGAGAAATCGTTGGCTTGATTTTGACTTTCATAAAACCTCCTTTAATAGTTTAGAGCACTATCAAGGTTTTTTGATTCCACTAGCTTCTTTTATCTAGAGGCATCAAAAGTAAAGGTATCCCAACTTTTCCCCTCTGTATCGATCATTTCAAAAGTGACTTTTTTTCCTTTAACTTTTACCGAAACCACAAAGTACATCGCTCTGTTAAATTTAACTTCCTTCCCTTTTGAAGAATGAAATAAAAATTCCTCTTTATCTTCCTCCGTTCGTCCGTAGTAAGCATCCTCAGGTATAGCGTCATCTACTCTTTTCAAAGGATAAATATGGGCCCCTGCACCGGCAGAAACAATATAGTTTACACCATCACGAATGGTTCTATAATACAAGTGATCATGGCCAGAAAACACGGCAGTTACCTTATACTTACTAAATAATTCGGTAACCGGGGTGCTCTTGCCCTCTACATCCGAATAGCTTTTGTTTCCAACGGTATAATAAGGTCGGTGTTTAAAAATAAATATTAATTTCCCTTTCGCTTCTTTAAGCTCATTTTCCAACCAATCCATTCGCTCCTTGCTTTCAGTCGCCTTTATCCAGTCCATGGCAATAAACTTGGCGTTCCCATAGGTGAAGCTATATAAAGGGTCTTTTAGACCGAAAAAATCTCCGAAATTATGGACTCCAGAAGCATAATTTTCCTCACGGGCTTTATCCTTCGGTCCTGAAACCTCGTGGTTGCCTAAGGTTGGCCAGGTGGGGTACTTTCCGAAAAACCAACCAGATTCTTCATCTAGTTTTTTATAAAGCTCTTCTCCAATACCACCTGCTCCCTTATTTACAAAATCGGCTGTGGTTATCGAGAACTGCGGGTTCAACATATCTGCTCTTTTCAAAACATCTTGCATATATATGCTCCCTTTTGAATCACCAAACACCAAAAAATGCATTGGTTTTTTCAGTTTTACAGTACTATCATTTTTGGCTCTTTCATATTTCCTTTTGAGTTTTTCCATTCCAGGTCTTGGATCATAAGGAGCCTTATTAGTGATGCTACTTCTTGTAATTTTTTCAGTAATATTCGCAGATTGATCTTGGGTAGTTTTTGACGATTTACACGAATTCAAGGCCACTAGAACTACTACTGCCACAACTAATTTTAATTTCATTTGGATACGTTTAATTGATTAAATACCATCTTATACTTCTTTTACGTTTGCCGTTTTCAAGCGTTGGTCTTCCCATCCATGGTCGATATATTCCCATGAAAAGTCATCACCCACCACTTTTATCTTCATGAAGCCTTCTTTGGTGTTATGTCTTCTGCCTTTCCATCCGTTTCCAGCAATAGAACCTCCTGTGAGAAATTGGAATCGGTCGTTTACAAACCCATATTCCTTCCAATGAATATGTCCCTGCAAAACTAATTTTAAATTGTAACCTTCCAACAACTTAAACACCTCAAAGGCATTACTTACTGTGCGGCTTCCTTCACTCCGATTTAATTGCGAATAGGTGCTCATCATAGGAATATGGGTCGTTATTACAATGGGTGTTGATTTATTGACTTTCCCAAGATCCTGCGCCAACCATTGCAACTGTTCTTTATGAAAAACGCTTTTATATCGTTTGTTCTCCGTTACATCCAATGAATTCAATGTTATAAAATGCCAGTCTTTGTGATCAAATGAATAATAGGACTTGCCAAAGTGCCGCTCCCACATGCCATATTTATAATCGGCGTGGTTCTCGTCCTCAGGGCTTTCTTCATAAATACCGAATAAATCATGGTTTCCAATGCAATTATAAACTGGCATGGCAAACCCTTTGATCATGTCTTTATACAAATTAAACAGCGATTCACTCCTATCATAATTGCCACGCATAACATCATAAACAAGGTCGCCACCGGTAATTACAAAATCGGGGTTCAACTCATTTACTTTATCTATGGCCATCTGAAAACCCTTTGGAGCATTCATCTCCGGTTTAAGATGAATGTCGGTCACAAAAGCAAACTCAAAAGCATTTTCACTTGATTTTTCTTCCGGTTTTTTAATGCTTTCTTGACAGGAAATCGATAACAAAGGAACCGAAGCCGCAGCCAACCCTGAACGAAATAAAAAATTTCTTCTTCCTAAGTTTTTAGTACTATCCTTAGCCATAATTCATATTCTAAGATTCAACAATTCTAAAAAAATTTAGCTGCACAACTGACGATTAGGTTATCGTTGGTTTTAAATTCTAGAAAAATGCACTTGCTATTTTCAATATTACACTAAATCAAGGTCTTAACAAATATAGGGGCTAACCGTATTATTTTGTTTCCGTTATTTTATCTCATTCACATGATATATTATCTTTTGAAGTTAAAAGACTACTCTATATTTGTAATCAAAGGCAATATTCTTTAGTACTCAGGGAAGTGCAGAAATGAATTAGCCTTCCTTAAAACGTAAAAAAAAGTAATATGAAATACTACTTCAAATCAATTGATACATTGACCTTGGTTTTGGTTACTTTTTTTTGTCAACTAAGCTACACGCAGACTAAAGAACTGGTTGACTATGTTGATCCTTTTATTGGTACGGATTTTTTTGGACATACTTTTCCAGGCGCTTCACTACCTAATGCGTTGGTACATTTGAGTCCTGATATACATACAGAAGGCTGGACATATTGTGCAGGCTATGTGTATTCAGAAAGCTCTATTATGGGTTTCAGTCATACGCATTGGAGTGGGGTTGGCATGGTCAATGGTGGTGAAATATTGTTGATGCCTACCACCAGTACAAAATTGAAAATAGTACCTGGTACTTTAGAAAATCCGGATTTAGGTTACCGTTCTCGGTTCAATCACAAAGATGAAACCGCATCCCCTGGTTACTACTCCGTAAAGCTTGAAGATTATGATATTACTGCGGAGCTAACGGCAACACAACGAGCGGGTTTTCATCGTTATACCTTTCCTAAATCAAAAAGTTCACGTATCATTTTAGATGTTGGACATCAAATTGGTAATATGACCCAAGGTGAGCTTTCCGAATTGAAAATAATCGACAACAATCGCATTGAAGGCGCCAAAGCTGCTGGACTTGGAAAAGTATATTTTGTAGCCGAATTTAGCAAGCCATTTCTATATTACGGCACCTTTGATGCCGGTTATAAAACCCCAGAATCCGACGGTAGCATTTTTCCATACAAGAATGCAGAAGTAGGCGATAAAATCGGGGCATTTGTTCAATACCATACCGAGGAAAACGAACAGGTATTGATCAAAGTAGGTATTTCATATACCAGTATTGAAGGAGCTCGAAAGAATCTGCACCAAGAAATACCCGATTGGGATTTTGACAAGGTAAAGGAAAATGCTAAAAAAACCTGGAATAAAGAACTTTCCAAAATAACGATTAACAAAGCTACGGAAGATCAAAAACAAATATTTACTACTGCGCTTTATCGGTCGTTATTATCGCAATACATCTCACAAGACGTCGATGGCAAATATTTTGGTTCTGATGGAAAAGTACATGAAGCTAAAGGTTTTGATTTCTACGGCTCTTTTTCTTGTTGGGATACCTACCGAACACAACATCCGCTGATGACCCTAGTAGCCCCAGAACATGTTAATGATTATGTTAAATCGATTGCTGCAAAGGTGGAAAACTACGGCTGGTTACCCGCGCAACATTTTTTAAATGTGTATGGCGAATCCATGGTCGGTGACCACTTGATACCCATTATAGCAGATGCCTATTTAAAAGGATATCGTGATTTTGATATCAACCTTTTGTATAAAGCCATGCGTAAAAAGGCATTGGAGCTTCCGAAATCTCCGATTCCCCATGAAGCCGGTAGATCAGGATTAACCTACTATCTCGAAAAAGGATATGCACCTATCGACAAGGTTACCGAAGCTGTACCGAACACACTTGAACTGGCCTATGATGATTGGTGTATAGCTCAATTGGCCAAAGAACTAGGTAAGACAAAAGACTATGAACTATTTACCAAACGAGCGTACAACTATAAAAATGTATGGGACCCTAAAACCAAGTTCATGAGACCAAAGAAATATGATGGTCAATTTTTGCCGGAACTCGGCACTAACAAACAAGAAATCGTCGAATCTGGAGACCATAGTAACTACAAATATTTTGATCCGCTGTTGGTAGGTCGTCGCCCTAACCGCCATTATACCGAATCAAATGCATGGCAATATATTTGGTCAGTACAACACGATCCGCAAGGGCTTATCAATCTCTTTGACAGTAAGAAACAATTTATTGACAAACTTGACACTTTTTTTGAGATGAGTCCGGTTATTACGCCACCGAAATATGTGGGTGTAGTGGGTACAATTGGTCAATACGTACATGGCAATCAACCTTGTCATCACGTAGCCTATTTATACAACTATGCAGGCCAACCTTGGAAAACGCAATATAGAGCTAGACAAATCGCTGAAGAAATGTACAGAATAGGTCCAGGAGGTCTCCCGGGTAATGATGACATGGGCTCCCTATCTTCTTGGTATGTGTTGAGTTCAATGGGAATATACCCCATGGCGCCGGGAGATACAATCTACAACATTGGCAGTCCACTTTTCGGAGAGACAACACTAAAACTTGAAAAGAATAAAACATTTATCATTCGTGCTCTAAAAAATTCCAAAGAAAACAAATATATTCAATCAGCAACCCTAAACGGAAAACCTTTCAACAGAACCTGGATAACCCATGAGGAAATTACCAAAGGAGGTACTTTACAGTTTAAAATGGGATCCCAACCCAATACAAAATGGGGTGTTTCCAATGTCCCACCCTCGTTATCAAAAAAATAGAAAATTTCAATTATTCCAACACTTTCCTGTCAAATTTTATCTTTAGCGGTTTTTTTGGATAAAATATCATGTAAATATTATAATATATCGGAAGTAAAAAACGTCTTAAAAAGGTTAATTTGTAATGGTGGGTTAAGGCTGTGTTTTTAAATAGCTTATTCAATCTCATCATCAAACCATTTAAATTTTGACGCTACTATGGAAAAAGTAAAGCGGTACTGCATTTGGGCAATTTCACTACTAATTCTATCATGCACAAGTCCAAGTCCAAAAAAAGAAAAGGAGGCAACCACCTCAATGCCCGTCTATAAAGATGTACCCTACACACAAGATTATAGTATTAAGTTTTTATCCGAAAATTTAAACCTTTCTGAAGCTCAAATGGATAGAAATGGTGTTATTCAAGTACTCTCATCTGATGGGCTTCTTCGCACTCATGATGGACAATTCTTGTACCCCGGTCAACTGGTAAAGGACAAAACCTATCGTCCACTTACCGACAAGAATATAAGTGGGTTTACTTTGTATGAAAACCAATTTGTCTATTTAGATGATAAAGCGGTTTTCAGTAATGCATGGGCGGGCAGTCTTTATCTTTCACACGACCTACCAAAGGCCAATATTTTGGCAGCAGGTGATGCTTTTGACTTTCTGATTAGTGACGGCAAGGCCCTTCAATTTCTATCGAAGGATAAATCACCTTGGAATACAAAAATTGATGATCAAATACTAGAGATTCGCTACCAAGCTGCAAAAAAAACGTTCTGGATTTTGGGAGAGCACAGTATTTCGAGCTTTGATGCGACCACCAACAACCTAATAACAACAAAGCAAGAGCAGAAATTGACCTCTTTTGCATTGCTTGATGATAAATTGGTCGTTGGCACAGCCAATGGTTATTTCGAGATTGACACTAAAGCAGCCAATAAAATGGGTGCTATTCAAAACAAATTACCGGTTACTCATATAACATCTATTACGGCCATAAATGATCATCTTTGGTTTGGCTCTTCCGAAGGTGCTTTCAAATTACGCGATGATGGTAAATTCGACTACTACTATGGGAAGCGTTGGTTACCTAGCAATCTCGTAAAACATATTTCCTCAGGTGTCGATGGGTCTATATTGATATTGACCGATGCCGGTCTTGGTCAAATAGTGTTTGAAGAAATGACCCTTTATGACAAGGCTCAATACTATGACAAACAAGTACGAAACCGACATATCCGTCTAGGGTTCAATGCTTCCTTAGTAAATTTAGACGATGGAAACATTGATTCAGGTCGACTTTCAGATTCTGATAACGATGGTTTATGGACTACAATGTATCTTGCCGGGGAAGTTTTTCGCTATTCCGTTACCCAATCTGAAGATGCCCTACAGAATTGCCGCGAATCAATGGAAGCTATGGAGCGGTTGTTCAATATTAATCCAGTACCAGGGTTTCCCTCCCGATCATTCGAGCGTAGCGGTTATATTGACGTTCTCCATGATCCTGATCGGTGGCAGCATAGCGTCGATTCCGAATGGGATTGGAAAGCAACTACCAGTAGTGACGAGGCCATAGGCCATATTTTCGCTTACAGCGTGATGGCCGAATTAATGGATAATGATTTAAAAGACAGGGCCATCACCTTGATAGATACCCTAATGAGTCATATAGTTCGTAATGATCTGTACCTAGTTGATTTTGATGGAAAACCCACCACTTGGGGGAAATGGAACCCTGATTATGTGAATGCCAGGCCAAAAATGGTGGGCGATCGAAAAATAAACTCTTCCAACATCATAGGCATGTTACAAACGGCCTATCACTTCACAGGAAAGGAAAAGTATAAAGAAAAGGCATTCGACCTGATGGATAACCATGGGTATCTCGAAAACTTGATGTGGCCTATGAAGGAGGTCGCTCCTGCACCTGAAGAATCAGACGATTGGAGTAAAATGTTATCAGAATCTTGGAATCATTCTGATGATGAAATGTATTTTGTGGGGTATTGGGGCTTATATAGATATGCCTTTAACGACACCCTTAAAACTAAATTCAAAGAATCTATCATTGATCATTGGGAAGCAGAGCGACCTGAGAAAGAAGGAGCTTGGAACATCATGACGGCTCTCACAGGCACTCCAGAATTTGACCTTGAAGAAGCGGTATGGTATCTCAAAGAGCATCCAATGGACCTGATTACATGGGATGTCAAAAACAGTCATCGAAAAGACATTCAACTCATTTCCCCTAATTTCAGGGAACAAACAACCAAAGAAGTATTACCGCCCGATGAAAGACGGGTACAGCGACATAATGGAAATATGTTCCGATTGGATAAAATAGGAAATGTTGGGGGCGAAGAATACTCCGCAGGTGATATTTGGCTTCTACCTTACTGGATGGGGAGATATTTGGGAGTGATTAGTGAGCCCCAAAAGTAAACAACCTCGAGGCAAGCCTCGGAACATTTAAATCTCGATTATCGAGTAAACCATATTTAAAAGACCTAACCATTTAATCTGATACCGTATGCGAAGCTTTTTACTGATCTTAGTAGCGTTACTACAATTCTCTTTTATATCTACTACTGGAGAGAAAGATAAATTCAAACAAGATGTTGCGGTGATGCACGGTAGTGAACACGGGCTACCCCAAGGTGCCATTGAAAAAATACAACTCTCGAACAATGTCCCCTTTGCGATAACTTCCGGAGAGTCCTACAGCTGGAACGGCGAAAAGTGGGTAAAATCAAATAGCACACTAAAATCACCTACATTATCTCAACACAAAAGCTTACCTGAAGGTTCGATAAAAATACTCTCTGAAGTAACTTATGGAGGACGCACTTATATAGGTTGTGAAAATGGTCTGTTCGTCAAAAACCAAAAAAACAAATGGAAACTGGTATTGCCTGCCGATAAAAATTATAGCTGGGCATTAAAAAATGTGGCTGCCCTAGTAGTTGATACCAAAGGTAATCTATGGTTTGGATCCAAAGAAGGTATCGGAAAAAATACCGATGGAATATGGCAACTGTTTACTGGTAAAGAAAATGTACCCTACACCAAGTTTACTAGTGCTTCGGCAGGGCCAAATGGCGAAGTTTGGTTCGGTACTGAAAATGGAGCCATAAGGGCGGAAAACGATTATTTCTATTATCGCTCTTCACGGCGTTGGTTGCCTGACAATAAGGTGAACGATATTGCCATTGATACAAATGGTACCGCCTGGATAGCTACGGACAAAGGGGTAGCTCAAATTATTGCCAAAGAGATGACTTATGAGGAAAAGGCATCCCATTTTACACAACTGACTGAGGAAAGACATAACAGAATGGGTTTCATTTGTCAAAACCAACTCAACGAACAATTCAACATAGATAGCTATGAATTGGCCATCTCAGACAATGACGGTATGTATACTGCAAAGTATGGTGCGGCTCAGGCTTTTCGGTATGCCATTACCAGCGATAAGGAAGCCAAAAAATTAGCAAACAGAAGCTTTGAGGCCGTAAAGTGGTTGGTCGACATCACTCCAGAATCAGGCTTTCCAGCACGTGTTATCATTCCTGCAGATTGGCATGAGCCGGTAAACGAACAATACAGTCAAGAATACAATAAAAGACGCCAGAAAAACGACCCGTTTTGGAAAGATATCTATCCTCGTTTTCCACTAAGTGAAGATGGTAAATACCGATGGAAATGTGATACCAGCTCTGATGAATTAGCAGGACACTACTTTTATTATGGTATTTACTACGACCTTGTTGCCGAAACCGAGGCCGAGAAAGCAGCTGTTAAGCAAGTGGTAGCTGATGTTACAGATCACCTTATACGCCATAGCTTTAAATTGGTCGATTATGATGGGAAACCTACGCGTTGGGGCAACTTTGATCCCGATTATTTCAATTCAATTTGGGGTTGGGATCAACGCGGTCTGAATTCCATGATGATGCTTTCATTTCTTAATGTGGCCAGTCATGTAACCGAAAACCCAAAATATGACGAAGTCGCTAAAATGTTGCGAGACAAAGAAAATTACCATATTAATGCCATGCATCCCAAGGAATTTTTTCCTCCTGAAAACGTAGTACCGTGGGACAACAATCTCGGATTAATGAGTTTCTACGGACTTATCAAATATGAAAAAGACCCTGAACTTCTTATGATGTACCGCCTTTCCCTAGAATATGCATGGTTAAATATCAGCAAACAAAAGAATGCCTTTTGGGATGGACTTTACGGAGCATTGGCGAATACTTTTACCAAAAAAGTTAATGAAGGCTATTTTAATACGAATGAATTATTCAAAGAGAATCCATTGTTTGCTCAATCTGTCATTGACCGATATGGAAAAAGCAGTCTTGACACCAAGTATATTAAAGAAACGCTACAACGTATTCCCTTAGATCTCATCGGGTACGAAATGGACAATACGCATCGCTTGGATGTGCTTTTCGACACTACACCAGCTCAAGAAGAAGATATGGGGTGGCGGGTAGATTCCTATGCTCTACCTATTGACGAACGAGGGCATGTTCGATTAGACAGAGATGCTTTTAACTTACATGATTCTGAAGGAAATGGCTATTCAGAACACGAAGGTACTTTTTATCTTTTGCCCTATTATTTTGCCAAATATCATGATTTGATTCCTGAATAGAACAAAAGAGAAACCCCATAAATAGTAACTCCTGTTCATTGTATTTTTAAACTAGTAACTGAACAGGCGATTACTTTGTTTTAAATTTAGGATTTAATTGTTGGCCTCAACCCGAGCCAACTCATTTGCTCCGGGTTTATACCCGTTTAGTGCATAATAAATAATAAATGCGTAGCACAAAAGAGGTAGTATGTATGAAAGATGAAGACCTAAAGCGGGCCTATCTGCTAAAACTCCCTGTAATAGTGGCAATATAGCTCCACCAATGGGTGCCATGACCAATATACCGGAAGCTTTGTTTGTGTATTTACCCAAACCGTTTATGGACAAAGTAAAAATATTGGACCACATTATCGAGTTAAAAAGACCTACCGCCAACATCGCCCACATAGCCACATAACCATTTGCGAGTATCGTTACTGCTAGCAATAAAACTGAAGCCAGCGCTGAGACGCACAATACTTTTTGCGCGCTTATCCTTTGAAGAATGGCAGAGCCTAAAAACCGGCCTATCATTAACCCAGCCCAATAAATCGGAATATAGGTAGCGGCCTTTTTCTCTGCAAAACCAGCAATATTGGCCTCTCCCAAAAAATTTACTATAAAACTGCCAATGGCTACTTCAGCCCCTACATACAACATCAAGGCAATAGCACCCAAACGCAGTTGTCGAAACTGCAATACATTACCTTTCACTTTAACCCCATCAGTTTCTAACACTTTCGGTAGTTTTAAGAAGAAGAAAACAGTAGCAATCAAAAATGCAAAAATAGCCAAGCCAACGTATGGAATTTCCACAGCGGCAGCGGCCTCTTTCGGGGAATCGTAATGCCCCAATATTAAAAAACCACCTACCAAAGGAGCAAGAGTCGTTGCCAAAGAATTAATGCCCTGTGCCAAATTTAAACGACTTGACGCGGTTTCCGGCTTGCCTAAAATAATCACATAAGGATTGGCTACTACCTGTAGAATTACACTACCTGTGGCCATGGTAAACAACCCGAATAGAAATAAAGGATACGAAACCGCCCAAGAGGCAGGCAAAAATAATAGTGCTCCCAAGCCTATCGTTATCAATCCAACAGAAATGCCTTTCTTATACCCAATGCGTTCAATAAGTAAGCTCGCAGGAATCGCCATTAAAAAATATGCTCCAAAGAAACAGAACTGTATCAGCATTGTTTCCGTATAGTTCATATCAAACAAGCCTTTGAAATGTGGAATCAGAATATCGTTAAGTGAAACGATTGCACCCCAAATGAAAAAAAGTGTCGTCATTAGTGCAAAAGCACCTCGGTAATTATTGGTTTGTGTCGCGTTTTTCAATACAATGGTTTTTAGTTGTTATTTCTTTAAGGCCCTAATTGTAGGATAGGTTGAGAATATTACGCAGCTCTAGAGTGAATATCTGCATATATTCATTATTAAGTTCACCATCTATAATTCGTGATTCGGTTGCATGTAGTAGGTTGACATTGTATGCTAACATTTTACCATCAGGAGAAACGACTAAGGCTTCACGATTCAAATCACCCGGAGTCAATACAATCGACTTTCCAAAACCATCTGAACTACCTATGTAACTCCCATAAATTTTTCCACCACTAATAGAAAACAACCATTTATCGGAAGGATGCCAACGAACAAAACTGGCATTGGAAGTATAATTAGTCACTTGTTTCGGTCTTTTCTCGGCATTCTCAGCAAGATCTGAACCATCAACAGGGATAACAAAAACCTGCAAAATATCTTTTTTATCTTTTGATAAATAGGCAATCTGTTTCCCCGAATACGAGCCTCTCACAATACCTTTATCGCTTGAGCTATGCGTCAATCTTGTTATTGTTGTTCCTTTTGGAGGTTCCGGATAATTATCAGAGTCGCCTGAACTAGCCGATGTAATCTCGTTAGAACTTGATATTTCTGCTACAAAAAGTGAAGTTTCATAATCAACTCCGTTTTCGGCGCGGACCTTACCTATAAAAGCACGTTTTGAGCCCAGGGAATCTACCCAAGAATCGCCGTAGGCCTTTTCAATCTCACCTGCCTTCGAGCTTCCTTTTTTAACGGGCTTAAGTAACACTGTAAAATAATCAGTGTAGCCTTCAGGAGCCTTTTCATGAGTTTCCATATATCCGATGGTGCGATCATAATCCTGTTGAAGAAAATCATCATAGGTGAAACCAATGCGTTTTCCATCACGGGAAAATTCATGCCGATGTGTACCGCCTCTTTGAGCGCCTCGAATTGTCGTTCCATCCACAGAAGCATCGCGCATATCTACTTTGGTAACTACGCTTGATCCATCAGCACTTACCATAACCCCAGTACGGTTTCTAATATCATAGTAGCCTCTTATGTCCACTTCCTCCAGTAAAGGACCCTGAATGAATATGACTTTATTTTCCGTGGGATGGTATGAAACTGCTGCTACACCTGGTGCCCCATTTTCGCCGGATACCGATTCGGGCCTCCACAATACGGTTTCCTTACCTGTGGTTATCTCCACCTTTTCGATGGACTTACTATTTGCCAAATTTGTATTGAACACCATACCCCGCGTATCATAGCAGAGGTATTTACCATCCGGAGAAAAATTGTCATTATTATCTAGGGAATGTGTTTTTGGGGTAAAGGTGATTTGTTTTTCTATCAATGTGATAGTGTTGGTTATATGATCTTCCTTACAACTGTTGGTAGCACAAAGCCCCAAGGCAAACAAAAAAGACAAAGTTTTTATAGTGAACCTATTCATGTTGTTTTTATGGTATTATAAAATGGGTATAGCTTCTCTTAAAAAAAAGTTTCTTCTACTATGATACACAGCGCATGATATATGGGTAAATGATATTCTTGCACATGAGCGGTCGCTGTTGAAGGCACACAAATGGCTGCATCGCAATATGCTTTCATTTTACCTCCGTTTTGCCCAATTAACCCTAGCACCTTCATTCCTTTTGCCTTGGCCGTAATACAAGCATCCACAACGTTTTGAGAATTACCCGAAGTACTGATTCCCAACAAAACATCATTTTTTCCTCCGTAACCGGCTACCTGCTGCGCAAAAACAAAATCACCTCCGATATCATTCGAAATTGCCGAAACCAAACCGCTATGGGCACTTAAAGAAATAGCGGATAATCCTCTTTCTAGTTTAGTTGATAACAGCTGCCCTCTGTCACCGGATATTTCTTTCAGACTTGCTGAAAATTCATGAGATATGGGACGTTTTTTGGAAAAACTCTTCATTAATTCTCCAACAATATGATTGGAATCGGAAGAGCTGCCCCCATTTCCACAGACTAATAATTTGCCATCGTTTTTATAGGATTCAATTAGTATTTCTCCAGCTTCTCGTATTTGATCCTTACAGATTTCAAGGGGCGGATATCTATGTAACAGTTCTTCCAATATTTTTTGCGCATCCATAAATTACTACTTTAATTACTCCTAATTATTTTATCGCCATTGTATCAAGGCGCTATTGAGAGATTCCTCTATGCGATATTGAGGATTATGAAAATGGATCAGGCCATGGCCCGGAAGCATCATATCCATCTCAACTTTCGCAAATCGTCTTAGTGAATCGATATAGACCGTTTTATTAAAGTCAATAGATCCATCCCATCCGAAATCTCCTCCCAATATAGTTCCAATGATATCGCCGCTCACTACGATATATTTTTGTTCATGTTGAAAGCCAAATGCCGTACAACCCATAGAGTGGCCAGAGAAGTGCATCACTTTAAATTCTATATCCAGCAAAAGGAGCGTTTCTTCCTCTTTAACGACTTGATTCACGGTACAAGTCTTAAATTTTTTGTGGTATAGATACCCGCAACATCGTTCATCTCCTTTTGAAATGGCATCTGCGGTTTCTTCTATGGCAATCAGCTCAACACCTTGCTCTTTTAAAATATGTGCCCCTCCAGCATGATCAAAATGGGGATGGGTGAGCAGGCAATATCTTATGTCTTTTGGGGACATTCCCCAGTATGCCATATTCTTAAAGATTTGATCCATCGTGTCACCGCATCCACAATCGAACATGATCAACCCTTTAGGTGTTTTTAGAACATAGGAGTTTCCGTCATTCCATAGTGCACCCGGAATATCAAAGGTTATTCCGTTTAAATCTCCTCCTACTTGAAATAGATCTTTTAAAATTTGCATACTAGGTTATTTCCGAATTGAACTCGTTTAATTTTTATTGCAAAGCCACGCCAAGCGCTGCGTAATCTCCTATTTTGTCGCCCAGTTTGGCTGGTAAAATTTTGCAAACATCCAGAGCTTCCGGAATTGCTTCTTCGCGCAATACTTTTTCAACCAACGGCTTTAATAATTCTTCATTGCGAGCATAGATACTACCAATAACAATACATTCAGGATTAAGGATATCGATCAATATCGCAATGCCTTTTCCAAGATATTCTGCGGATATCTCCACGATTTCATATGCCACTTCATCCCCTAAATATGCGGCTTCAAAAACAGTCTTGGCGGTAATCTTGTCAATATTTTCATTGGATGTGCAAAACCCAACATATGTATTGGCCCTTAGTTTGTTCCCCACAAGGGTCTTTGCCAATTGGGCAATTCCGCTGCCACTACAAAATCCTTCAAAAGAACCTACCTTTCCAAAACCGATAGAGCCTTTATCTGCCATTCGTATATGCCCAATTTCACCACCTAGGTCATTGGTGCCCGAATAAATCTTTCCGTTTAAAATGAGTCCAGCACCCATCCCGGTTCCAAAAGTTAGGAAGACCATATTTTGTGTGCCCTTTCCAGCACCCATCATCCATTCGGCAATAGCGCAGGCATTGGCATCATTTTGAATTTCAACCGGCACTTGAAACTCGTTTTTAAATAGGTCCACAATCGCAACTTCATCCCATCCAGGTAGGTTAGGTGGTGATTTTATAATTCCTTTCTTTGAATCTAATGACCCTCCACAGCTAATCCCGATTTTGACCAATTTGTTTTGATCGTAGGTTTCAAAAAGTTTTTTGATATTGCCCTTGAATTCTTCTAAAATGGCTTTGTATCCTCTTTCAACATGGGTTTTAAAAAAAATCTTTTCATAGATGTTAAAATCCCTATCCCCTAATACAATACTGCATTTGGTTCCCCCAATATCAAATCCTAAATAAAAGGTATCCGGCTGCAGGTTCTTAGACATTTTTCTGTGTATTGAATATTAAATCGAGTAGCGTGTCTCCTTGGGAAAAATCAGAAATGATTAGCTTCGCCCCTGCTTTGATCAACCTGGACCTTTTTTGGAGATTCAGTCCATATCTACGAACCTCATCGCTTGCGATTCCAATGGCGATTCCCCCAGCTTTGATGCATTCCTTTATTTCGACAGGGCCATCCCCTATTACTACTAATTCGTTTCCTTTTAGCTTATTTTCACGGATAATTTTTTCAATAACCATTTTTTTGGAATACTTGCTAATATCACCAACCGAGCCATAAATACCTCCATCAAAAAGATGGGCATACCCCAAGGATTTGGACTCGTTGATTACATCTTCTTCGTCCGTTCCACTGGCCAAATACATTGTGACTCCACGCTTTTTAAGGGCATTAAGGAAATCAACAGCACCTTTTAGAGTGAAATCGGAAACGTTTAACTGTCCGCTGTTCAATTTCAGCATGCGCTCATTGACCATTTCCATTAAGCCGTCATTGTAAATTTCTTTATATCCAAATTTGTCCAGAATATCTTCTTGGGGAACTAGGCCAAATTCCTCGACCATTTTCACCAAACCTTCCATCTGAACAATGGTTTGGATACCTGTAGAAGTATCGATAAAATCAAGAACACGTTTCCGTACCAGATCGTAAAGTGCTTTATCGGCGGTTTCATATAAATCGCCCAATACAGCCTTGATCATTACGGGCTCCATAATGGCTTCCCAACCTTCGCGTTGGGTACTTATCGTTCCATCGTGGTCAAAAACCATATGTTTTATAGTACCTAGAACCGAGTTTACCTCGGTATCACAGATTTCGATTTCGGAGTCTTCATGATATCTAGCTGCGCGTAGGTCATTGGCCAACTCAGGGCGAAAATTATAGTCGGCATCCTTACTAATGGAAAGAATCTCGTCACCGGAAGCTGTACCGGTCGTAAAAAGCTTTTGTATGGTTACCGCAGATGCAAAATTGGCAAAGGTGGCGGCCTCTTCAGGTTGAATGCCGGCTGCCAAGCACAAAGAAATTGCACTTAGACATGTATCACCTTGTACCATTTATCAATACCCCGGGAATTTCATTAATTCCATTGGAATCAAACGTAATAACACCGCGACTTCCGCAAGTTACGAAAAGAGGTTTGTTGTATTGTTCATATACCTTGCTCCCATGTTTTTTAATCTCCGAAAAGGAAATGAAATCCTGTGGCTGCACATCTTGACCATTTAAAACAGCGGTTTC
>Ga0209121_10002611_pt1 | contig 18153 bp, 14 predicted proteins | sample Cruoilmetagenom3_FD_187292 | JGI IMG/M metagenome (GOLD analysis project Ga0209121, IMG submission 187292) | Oil polluted marine microbial communities from Coal Oil Point, Santa Barbara, California, USA - Sample 3 (SPAdes) (version 2) | ecosystem: Environmental > Aquatic > Marine > Oil seeps ... | reverse complement strand
ATTTTCTCAGCGGAGGCTCGATTCTGAAGTGGGTGCTAAAAAGATGATGAAAATCGTATGTGATGAAAATATTCCGCTTGCCGAACATTATTTTGCCTCGCTAGGAGAGATAAGCTTTTATCCCGGTCGGGAAATAAGCGCGGAATATGTTCGGGATGCAGATGTGCTGCTGGTTCGCTCTATCACCAAGGTGGATGAACGCTTACTTAAAGGCAGCCGTATTTCCTTTGTTGGCACCGCGACCATTGGCGAGGATCATATAGATAAACGCTATTTGCGTCAGGCTGGTATCGGCTTTTCCAGCGCACCGGGTTGTAACGCCAATTCCGTGGCTGAATATGTGTTAGCGGCACTCTTTGACTGGTGGGAAAACCCAGAGATTGTAAAAAGCGTTTCCAGTCTTGACCAACTTAGTGTCGGCATTGTGGGGGCAGGTAATGTAGGTGCGCGGGTGAAACTGCTTTGCGATGCGCTGGGAATTTGCGCTTTTTGCTATGACCCCCTTAAGCCAGAGTGGGCACATATTCAGTTTGAGGATCTTCGCACTGCCGATGTAGTAAGCTTTCATACGCCGCTGACTCATGGTGGCCCGTTTCCAACTTACCACCTCGCTGACCAGGCATTCATTGAAAGCCTGAAACCGGGAGCGTTGCTGTTAAACAGTGGGCGAGGGGCCGTGGTGGATAATGCGGCCCTTATAGATGCACTTCAGCGAGGCCAGCGCCTGCATGTGTGTTTGGATGTGTGGGAGGCAGAGCCTAATATTAACTGTGAGCTGGCAGCCGCTTGTTATTTGGCGACACCGCATATTGCCGGTTATAGCTATGACGGCAAAGTGGCGGGAACGCGTATGTTGTATCAGGCACTGTGTCAGCATTTGTCTTTGGAAAGTCCACCTCAATCATCCAGTGAGGTAGCGCGGATTGACATTCCTCAGTCGAAACTGATTGCCTCAAAGTCTGCTATTGCTGCTTGTATTCGGCATGCTTATTCAATCCGGGAGGATGATGCCGGCTTAAGGGCGTTGCTGGCCACTGTGACGGGGGCTTCTGAGCTTTCTGAGGGCTTTGATGCTTTGCGCAAAAGCTATCGAAAGCGGCGGGAGTTTTCGTGTTATACCTTTAGCAGGGATGGCTTGGTCTTGCGGGATCAAGCGCACCTAGAAAAAATAGGTTTTCTGCCCAAGTAGACGCGCTTATACCAGGCTTAAGCGGAAGGAGCGCTGTCGCTGATGTGTTTTGAATGCTTTGGCTTGAATCATCAGGGAGCTGGGGTGAAAGTTGCTGCTTTTTTCAAACTGCTCAAAAGCGCGCTGCATCATCGATTCAGTGATGGCGATTTCTTTGCCGTCGCTGGAAACTAGTGCAGCACCATTAAGGTGACTGTTCGCTTTAACTGCTCGCATGTTGCTGATGGGGCGCATAGACTAACCTTTTAAAGTTGAGCGAGGTGTGACATTGGCTGTTTATATAACAAGCAATTGTTACGGCCCTATTGCACACCAGTATCTGGGTTTGAACTTCTTGCCAGGCTACTCGTTAATGTTCGGTTAAGGTTTATTTTAGCTTGAAGATAGCAGAGAGGACGTGCTTTTTTCTACTAAAAACGGCGGTATTTAGGTGACAATATGTTATTGATTATGAATCTGCTCTAGGTTTCATCTGTAATATTTTGTATTTATGGTGGTTTTACTTGCTTGGTTTACAAGATGATAAGTGAAAGAAGGTTTCGTTTGGGGCTGATAATTAACCCTAATGCGGGTCTTGGTGGGAGTGTGGCCCTAAAAGGCAGTGATGGCGCCGGAATTGTGGCCTTGGCCTTGTCGCGTGGCGCCAAACCTAAAGCCTATGAGAGAGCGGCTTCAGCGTTGGCAGTATTAACTCCCCTTAAAGAGAAAGTAGGCATCGTCACAGTCCCTGGAGCTATGGGTGGGGAGTTGGCAAAGGCCTTTGGTTGCGAATATAAACTGCTCGAAAACCTGGTGAATGAAGTGGCCAGCTCAGCGCAAGATACTCAAAAAGCGGCGCTTGCTATTTGTCAGGAAGGTGTTGATCTTTTGCTTTTTGCGGGCGGGGACGGCACAGCACGGGATATTTATTCGGCAATTGGTAAAGGGCAAATCTGTTTGGGAATTCCCGCTGGCGTTAAAATGCAGTCCGGCGTTTATGCCAATACGCCCCATGCGGCTGGAGAGCTGCTGAAGATGATGATGGAGGGTGAGCTACTAAGCCTGTCTGAGGCGGAAGTTAGGGATATTGATGAAGAGGCCTATCGCCATGGGAAGTTGCAATCACGCTACTTTGGAGAGCTGCGCGTCCCAGCAGACTTGCGCTACTTGCAGCATGTGAAGTGCGGTGGAATCGAGCGGGAGGAATTAGTGCTAGGCGATATTGCTGCCGAGGTGGCTGAATCTATTGAAGAGCATAGCCTCTGCATTATTGGTGCGGGCACTACTACAATGGCAATAAAGGAGGCGATGGGTGTTGCGGGTACTTTGTTGGGTGTCGACGTGCTACAGGATGAGCTTTTGCTGAAAGCCGATGCGACCGAGCGGGAAATTTTAGACTTACTTGCTGAGCGGAATATCGATCAGCCAGTTAAATTAATTCTGACTCTTATTGGTGGGCAGGGTCATCTGTTCGGCAGGGGGAATCAGCAGCTCAGCCCTCAGGTAATCCGATTAATAGGAAAAGAAAACATTGTTGTAGTGGCCAGTAAAGCTAAGTTAAGTTCCCTGGAGCGGCGACCTATAGTGCTGGATACGGGGGATGAGAGCTTAAATAGGAAAATGGCGGGTTATATGTCTGTTATTACAGGTTATGAGGATCACGTTATATATCCTGCTGAATAACATCCTTGTTTAGCCTTATTTCCATTAGTGATAGTGTCCCTTTGCGCCCCAGGTAGTCAGCTAATAAAACTTGATCATCGTAGTGCGCTTACGTAGTATGACGGCCTCTTTTGCAGGCTTTTGTTTTTAAGCATTTTTTGTTTATAGGCAGCCCGCTTAGGGTACGGGGGTTGAGGTGCGTGTAATGTTTTCGCCCATGATTCCTTTCATGTAGATAATAATAGTAGTTTGAGGCTGGTACACGAGTCGTTTTCTTTTTATGCGGCGCCTGGTCTCAGTATTTATCAAATATTCCAATGAGGAGCAATATGATGCGTGACGTAGTGATTGTTGATAGCGTTCGTACGGGCCTGGCTAAATCTCACCGTGGTTCTTTTAACATGACAGCACCTGCTGATATGTGTGGGCACTTGGTAAAAGCGTTAATGGAACGCAACCCCAAAGTTAATCCCGAAGAAATTGGTGACTGTATTGTAGGTACCGGCCTTCCAGAAGGGCCACAAGGTTTTAACATCGGCCGTATCGCCACTATTGTAGGTGAACTGCCAATTACAGTTTCTGGTCAGACCGTTAGCCGATACTGCTCCTCTGGTTTACAGGCAATTTCTACTGCAGCAAACCAGATTGCCAGTGGTTATGACGACGTCATTCTTGCCGGTGGTTGTGAAACTATTTCCATGCTGAAAGCGCCTAACATGACCAATGCAATGAACCCAACAGTGGGTCAGAAGCAACCTGGTATCTACTTGCCAATGGGTCAAACTGCTGAAACTGTAGCGCAGCGTTATGGCGTAACTCGTGAAGCGCAGGATGAAATGGCACTGTTGAGCCAGCAGCGTGTTGCGGCAGCTCAAGAGCAAGGCCTTTTTGACGACGAAATTATTCCAATGACGGTGACTTACTCCAAAAAAGACAAAATGACTGGAGAAGTTACTCAGCTTGAAACGACTGTTGATAAGGACGAATGTAATCGCCCAACCACAACTCTAGAAGCGTTATCAACACTGCCTCCTTCATTCAATCCAGAAGGTACAGTAACTGCGGGTAACTCTTCACAGTTGGCTGATGGTGCCTCCATGTGTTTGCTTATGAGTGCTGAGAAGGCTGAGCAGCTTGGTCTTAAGCCAAAAGCATATTTCCGTGGTTTTGCCGTTGCCGGTTGCAGCCCTGATGAGATGGGCATTGGTCCTGTTTTTGCTGTGCCTAAGCTGCTGAAGGCCGCAGGCCTTTCTGTTGATGATATCGATATTTGGGAGCTGAACGAAGCGTTCGCATCACAGGCTGTATATTGCCGTGATACTTTGGGCTTGGATCCTGCCAAATTGAACCCTAATGGTGGTTCTATTGCAGTGGGTCACCCTTACGGCATGACTGGTTCGCGTCTTGTGGGACACGCTGCGCGTGAACTTCAGCGTCGGAAGCTTAAGTATGCTGTGATCACTATGTGTGTTGGTGGTGGAATGGGTGCTGCGGGCTTAATTGAAGCTTGCTAGATTGTTGTCACACTCTGTTACTTAGCAGCCGCTAGGCAGTAGTTGTTCGACATTAAAAAACGGGTGGAAGAGTTTCTTTCATCCGTTTTTTTTTGCTCCATTCAGTGGTAGTTTAAGCCTCATAGTTTTGGGCAAGTATTTTGAGCTCGACACCCTAGAGGTAAACGCCCTTATGAGCCCGCTTTATTTTACCCGTTAGGATAAACATTAGTATGAGTAGTAAAAAACCAGGTGACCTGGAAGATGTGCCAAGCCTTATGCTAAGTAAGGATGATGTTATGTCACGCCCACCTGTCTCGGGAGGAAAAAAGCCCAAGCCGAGGAAAAAGGCTAAGGGTGATAGCCCTTCATCTGGTAGCTCTCCTCTTATTACACTGACGCTCGTTCTTTTGCTCGCATCGGTGGGTTTTCTCTACTATCTGCTCTATGAAGAACGGCAGAATATACGTGCTAGCGAAGAAAAGCTGGCGAAAACTCTCGCATCACTTAGTCAGCTCGGCTCTCAGCTTAACGTGCAAGATATAGCCCTATCAGAAACAGGTGGGAATGTAGAGAAGCGTCTGGCCATGCTAGATAGCGAAGTGCGAAAACTCTGGGCTTTGTCGAACAAGAAAAACAAAGGCAGCATTTCCTCCAATACAAAGGCTTTGGCTGATCAGAAAAAAGGGCTTGCCTGGCTATCCACAAAAGTGAAGGCCACAGAAAAAAAAGCATCTTTGCATTCCGAGGGGCTTGCTAAGATGAGTAATCAGCTCGCTGAGGCGCAGAAGCAACTGTTGTCGTTGACTGAAATTGAAAAGAAAGCCGATCAACTTGGCAAGCAGGTTAGTCGCTTGTCGAAAAGTGATAGCAAGGCTGCGGTTGACGCGCTCGGAGGTCGTGTAGAGGAGCTAGAGCTTTCTATTGCTGCCATCGATGCTCACCGGGCGCAAGTGAACCGTAATTTAGATAAAATTAGACGGGAGCTCACACGCCTCAGTGGCGGCGGGCAGTAGTTGCGCTAAAAAAGACTTGCAAAGTGAGCGTAATAAAGTAAAATGCGCGGCTCTTTCAGTCGTTATAGAGATGCTTTCTTGTTGGACGCAGCTCTAATCTAAATATATGACTATTGAGCGCTAGTGGTGGAATTGGTAGACACGCTGGATTTAGGTTCCAGTGCCGCAAGGTGTGAAGGTTCAAGTCCTTCCTGGCGCACCATCTTTAAGCTCGTATATTGAGCTATCTTTCTTGAATCCCTTCGTCTTGAAGCACCTCACCGTTTAGATATAAAATCTGCCACCTTGGCTGCCGTGTAGGTAGTTGTGCTTGTTTTGCATTTGGCCTTCTTAACTTAGGCGCTTATTAATATAAATATCTTGGTAGTTGTTTATGACTAGTTTTCGTGATTTACGAGAGGCTACGGCCTGGGAATTTCCGTTTGAAGAAAATGCTTTGCTCAGGGGGATTAAAGTTGATAACCCTGAGGGTCAGACCGTTCACTTCCTACACGGTAACGGCTTATGTGGTAAAACCTACTGGCCCATGCTGCAAGGTTTGACAGAAAAGTACGCACTGATGCTTCATGATTGCGTCGGGCATGGTGATAGTGACCCTGGTCAGGGTTTTATTAGCTGGGAACAGTCGGCCCAGCATGTTCATGATGTTATTCAGTACAAGATGGACAAGGGGGCACTCCAGGGCCCATTGCTCGGTTTGGGCCATAGTTTTGGCGGGGTTCTTACCTTGAAATTGGCTGCAAAATACCCAGATATGTTTCGTTGCCTAGTATTGATGGATCCGATCATTATGCCCGAGGCATTTATTGATATGGGGGCAGGCATGCCTAACCCTTTGGCGGATAAAACGCGCAAGCGCCGTAATCATTGGGATAATCCAGAGCAAGCCTTTAGCTATTTTCGTAGTAAATCGGCGTACAAAGATTGGTCTGATAAGAGTTTGAATAGTTTTATTACACACGCCCTATACGGTAATAAAGAGGGTGGATTGTCGTTGAAGTGCCCACCATCGGTGGAAGCGGATATCTTTAGCTCAACACCTGAGGGCTTGTGGGAGGATATTCGTAGCATTAAGGTGCCTACAACCATCCTCTATGGTGATAGCTCCTACCCGTTTATGGAGAGCGCCTGTCAGCAGGCGAGCGAAAACCCTAATATAAGCATTGAAAAGCTGGAGGGAAGCCACTGTTTTATGCAGGAGAACCCAGCAGTAGCGTGTGAACGAACCATGTTTCATTATGAACGTTTGATGGCTTAGGGTGATGAAAGACTGCTGGGAATATAAGAGGCGGGTTCTTTCACTTGTATATAGCTTGCTTCTATTACTATAATTAGCGTTTATATGTCATCCTTTCCACTATTTATTTTGTGGTAAAAAGGGCTTGAACAGGCTCCGAATTGTTCGCACAGGGATGCTGAATTGGTGTTTTGGACAGTAGCATTATCGGTTTTTTTAAAAGCCCATAGAGGGGTGATCAAGGCGCTACTGCTTTTGTTGGTATCTGGCCACGCGTTGGCTGACAATTATCTAATTGTAACTAACCAACGCAATCCGATTGATATGATTTCCTCAAATGAAGCCACATCGATATTTTTGGGGGTGCAACGTTTATTTGCCAGCGGGTATGAGGTTGAGATAATAGATCACCCCGTTAACAGTGATATTTATTCGAACTTTTATCGTTTGGTGACTTCTAAGAGTGTTGCTCAGATTCGAAGTCGCCGTGCCTCGCTAACGTTTGCTGGGGTCTCGCTTCCCCCAGAGGTGGTGGAAAACGATGAAGAGGTTATTCGTTGGCTGAAAAAACACCCAAATGGCATTGGTTATATTAATGAGAATAACCTTGATGAGCATATAAAAGTATTGTTGAGAGTGTCTGATAAAAATAAAAACGGTAACTTAGCTAAATAATTCCTTTCCTGCCCCTTCCATCTCTGCGCTCGCAAATAAACCTACTTTCTTTTTCTAAAGCATTACTCTATTTATCAATAAAGTAATGCTTGCCATAATTGGGGTGTATTGCTGTTGATGGAAAATAGTACATAATGGTTTGACTCCATATAGGAAATATGGACGCTAAGTTCCTTTAAATAGGACAGTAATTACTTTGGGGTAATGGGGTTTGTATGATAAAAAAAATAACTATTTTGATGTTTCTTGTCGTTATTTCGGGCTGTCAAGCGCTTGATCCTTTTGGTGAGCCCACCTATAAAGAGAGGCCCGCCAGAGAAAATGAAAATCGCTTGCGAGATCTTTCCATAGGGCTTCAGTTTGAAGAGGTTAGAAAGTATATGGGAGGTGGGCCGATCCATAACAGCATTGATCCCAAGCACCCCTTTTCTAACCCTCTGCTCAGTCATAACTATACGAACAAAGATGGACAGAAGATTGTCATCGATGTGTATGTTACCTATGCAGTTAACATTGGTTCCTGCCCGGAACAGTCTTATCGAAGCGAGCCAGCGGTTTTTATTGAAAATGTGTTGGTAGCGGTGGGTTGGGCTTACGTGAAAAAATACCAGGATGAGCTAGGGGTTAATGGTTTATGGATTCGCCGCGGCCGTGAATACATGTATCAGCAAGACTGCCATTAGTCTCTACGTAGCCTTTGGTGTAGAACTATCCAGAGGCGCTTGTTTGCCCCCTCCCTGGGAGGAGGCGAGCTTTACCGCCCAGCCAACCAGAGTCTTGCCCTGATTGCCCAGGTTGGTGAGTAACCGGAGGTGGCATAACGAATGCTGCCATCTTTATCGAGAATAAAAACGGCGGGGACGCCTTTGATACCATAGTTTGCTGAGAGCTGGCCGGAAGGATCGTTGATAACGGGAGTTTGAAGGGCTTTCTTTCCGGTATAGTTAAGCACTTCCTGCTTATCGCCAGACTGCATTGCAATGGAAATGAGAGGTTTCTCTTGGCTGAGTTCTGAAATGCTGGATTCCATGGTGCGACAGATACCACACCAGCTGGCCCAGAAGTAGACAATGGCGGGCTTACCTTTCAATTGATCAAGGTGGAAACTATCTCCGGCGAGGGTCTCGGCTTGAATGGCTGGTGCTGTGCCGCTGGCCATATCTCGGTTAATCCAAGCTTGGCCGCCAAAGAAAATAGCCAGCAAAATAAGCCAAGTGCTCGATTTTTTCAGACTCTTTTTTATCATGCTTTGAATATCCGTATAGGGTTAATCTGTTTCATAGCCGAGAATGGGCGATAACCATCGTTCTGTGGTTTTGACCTCATTCCCCTTGCGCTGACTATAATTTTCAACCTGATCTTTGGCAATTTTTCCAACGGCGAAATAGCTGGCTTCAGGGTGGGAAAAATAAAAGCCACTGACCGAGGCTGCAGGGTTCATAGCAAGGCTTTCGGTGAGAGATACGCCAGTATTGTTTTCCGCATCGAGTAGGGAGAATAGTGTCGTTTTCTCTGTATGGTCGGGGCATGCGGGGTAGCCTGGAGCAGGGCGGATGCCACGATAGGACTCTTTTACAAGCTCCTCATTGCTGAGGGATTCATCTTGGGCATAAGGCCAGAACTCTTTGCGAACCCGTTCGTGCAGTCTTTCAGCAAATGCCTCTACCAGCCTGTCAGCCAAGGCTTTTACCATGATGCTGCTGTAGTCGTCATGCTGCTCTTCGTAGGATTTTGCTAGATTATCTGTACCAAGGCCGGTGGTGACAACGAAGCCTCCCACATAATCCTTTAGGCCGCTCTCTTGTGGAGCAACAAAATCGGCAAGGCAGCGATTTGCTTTGCCCGTTGGTTTTTCTGTTTGTTGGCGAAGGTGATGTAAGGTGCTGAGTGTTTCAGTGCGAGTTTCATCTTGATAGAGAGTAATGTCATCAAAATTAACCTGGGCTGCGGGCCAGAACCCAATGGTGGCCTTGGCGGTAAATAGTTTTTCATCCACTATTTTTTTCAGCATGACTTGGGCATCGTCAAAAAGCTGCTGGGCTTGCTCGCCGATGATTTCATCTTGCAGAATTTTGGGATATCGACCAGCCAGCTCCCAGGAATGAAAAAAAGGTGTCCAGTCGATGTAGGGTACAAGTTCTTCGAGTGGGTAGTTGTCAAAGGTTTTGGTGCCGAGGAAGTTCGGTTTTGGTGGTGTGTAGCTAGACCAGTCAAACTGAAAACGATTTGCTACCGCATTTTCGTAGCTGAGGAATATTTCCTTTTTAGTTCTGTTCGCTCGGCGCTCTCTTACCAGATGATATTCTTCCCGTAATTCTGCTTTAAACTGTTCTCTCTGGGTTTTACTTAAAAGCTTGCTTGCGACTGAGACCGAGCGTGAAGCATCCAGTACATGCACAGTGGCGTTGCGGGTGTAATGTTGCTCAATTTTAATTGCGGTGTGGGCCTTGGAGGTGGTGGCGCCGCCAATCATTAGCGGGACATCAAACTCCAAACGCTCCATTTCTTTGGCGAGGTGTACCATTTCATCCAAAGAAGGAGTGATTAGCCCGCTTAGGCCGATAATATCGACGTTTTTTTCTTTCGCGGTTTGCAGGATTTTTTCTGCGGGCACCATTACGCCAAGGTCTATCACTTCGTAGTTGTTACAGCTTAATACCACACCAACGATATTTTTTCCGATGTCGTGCACGTCACCTTTAACCGTTGCCATAAGGATTTTTCCTTTGGCTTCGGTAGTGCCGGTTTTTTGCGCTTCGATATAAGGCAGTAAGTGGGCAACGGCCTGTTTCATAACGCGTGCGCTTTTTACAACTTGAGGGAGGAACATCTTCCCTGCGCCGAACAAGTCGCCCACCACATTCATACCTGACATAAGGGGGCCTTCGATAACATCTACCGGGTTGTCGATGTTCTGGCGAGCTTCTTCGGTGTCTTCAACAATAAACTGGTTAATGCCTTTTACCAGGGCGTGTTCAATGCGTTTAATAACATCTTGTTCGCGCCAGCTTAAATCGGGGCCGGTATCTTTGGCGGCACCGCCTTTAACGGTTTCGGCGATTTCAAGCAGGCGGTCTGTGGCATCGTCGCGGCGGTTAAGCACCACATCTTCTACGCGCTCTTTTAACTCGGGGCTGATGGCTTCGTACACTTCCAGTTGCCCAGCGTTAACGATGCCCATGGTAAGGCCCGCTTTAATGGCGTGGTAAAGGAATACCGCATGAATCGCTTCGCGCACGGGGTTGTTGCCCCGGAAGGAAAAGGAGACATTGCTGACCCCGCCGGAGCTGAGGGCATAAGGCAGTTCGTTTTTGATGTATTGGCAGGCGTTAATAAAGTCGACGGCGTAGTTGTTATGTTCCTCAATACCCGTGGCGATGGCAAAAATATTGGGGTCAAAAATAATGTCTTGAGGCGGGAAACCCACTTTGTTAACCAGTATATCGTAGGAACGTTTGCAGATTTCGATTTTCCGTTCAGCGGTATCTGCTTGGCCTTGTTCGTCAAAGGCCATAACAATAATTGCGGCACCGTATCGCATGCATAGAGTGGCTTGGTGAATAAAGTTTTCTTCGCCTTCTTTCATGCTGATGGAATTAACGATGCCCTTGCCTTGCACGCATTTAAGTCCCGCTTCAATCACCTCCCATTTAGAGGAGTCGATCATAATCGGCACGCGGCTGATATCTGGCTCTGAGGCAATTAGCAGCAGGTATTTCTCCATGGCCTCTTTCGAGTCGAGCATGCCCTCATCCATATTGATATCGATGATTTGTGCGCCGGCATCTACTTGTTGACGGGCGACTTCAAGGGCGGTGTCATAATCGTTTTCGAGAATGAGGCGGGCGAAACGGGCTGAGCCTGTGACGTTGGTGCGTTCTCCGACATTTACGAACAGTGAGTCGCTGTTAACTGTGAGGGTTTCTAAGCCACTTAAATGCAGGGCTGGGGTGGGTTGGGGTACTACGCGTGGCTGTGCATCATGCAACGCGCTGACGATAGCCTTGATAAAGGCTGGGCTAGTGCCGCAGCAGCCACCAATAATATTGATAAAGCCACTGTTTGCGAATTCACGCAGTAGAACCGCCATTTCTTCAGGCGTTTGGTCATATTCACCCATTTCGTTGGGCAGACCGGCATTGGGGTGAGCGCTAATATAGGTATTGGCGATACCGGATAAATCGGCAATATGTGGGCGCAGTTCAGCCGCTCCCAGTGCACAGTTTAAACCAATGGAGATAGGTTTAGCGTGCTCCACAGAGCGCCAGAAGGCTTCGCTGGTTTGCCCGGATAGTGTGCGCCCGCTGGCATCAGTAATGGTGCCTGAAATCATAATTGGGAGCGTGGTGCCTAGCTCGTCATAAACTTTTTGTACAGCGAAAATGGCTGCTTTGGCGTTAAGTGTATCGAATACGGTTTCAATTAGAATGATGTCTGAACCGCCCTCGATTAATGCTTTGGTAGCTTCTTCGTAGGTGCTGACTAGCTCGTCAAAAGAGACATTACGAAAGCCTGGTTGATTAACGTCCGGTGACAGTGTGGCTGTGCGGCTTGTGGGGCCAAGTACTCCGGCAACAAAGCGTGGTTTGTTCGGGGTGAGGGCGGTGTACTTGTCCGCCGCCTTACGCGCTGCCTGAGCGGATTCGTAGTTGATTTCGTAAACCAGGTTTTCCATCTCGTAATCGGCTTGAGAGATGGTGGTGGCATTAAAGGTGTTGGTCTCGAGAATATCAGAGCCCGCTTCAAGGTAAGCCTCATGGATCTCTTGAATAATGGCCGGCTGACTAATGGACAGAAGATCATTGTTACCTTTGACATCGCAGGAGTGCTGGGCGAAACGTTCTGAGCGATAATCGGCTTCTTCCAGTTTGTAAGCTTGTATCATCGTGCCCATTGCGCCATCAAGAAAGAGTATGCGTTCTTGCAGGGCTTGGTTCAGGGCGTTGATGCGATCGGTTCTGTTCATTATTGGGGAGGCCTGCGGAAGTGTGTTAGCTTGAAAAAATAAGCATTCTAGCAAAATGGTATGCAAATGTAGTGAATAAGTGATTTTCCCTGTTAAAGGGGTATAATGCAAAAATACTTGACTAATTAGGTTGGATTAAATATGACTGAGTTGACCTCGAATGCTCCGGTAGTGGACATCACTGAATCCGCTCAAGGTTATCTTGCTGAGCTTCTTGAAAAACAAAATGTTGATGGAATCGGTGCGCGGGTTTTTGTTGAAAAACCCGGTACACCTATGGCGGAATGTTGCATGGCATACTGTGCGCCTGACGAAGTGGTTCCTACGGATATTCAAATAGCCTGTAAGGGTTTTACTGCTTTTATAGAAGCTGAAAGCGTTCCTTATCTTGAAGATGCGGTGATTGATTACGCAAAAGATCGCATGGGTGGCCAACTGACTTTTAAAGCTCCTCACTCTCGTGTGCCCAAACTAGGCCCGAACCCTACGAAAGAACAGCTGATAAACCATGTGTTGCATGCAGAGGTAAACCCCTCTCTTGCCTCGCACGGTGGTAACGTGGTTCTGGTGGAATTGGTGGACGATGAAACCACGGCGGTATTGCAATTCGGCGGCGGTTGCCAGGGTTGTTCTGCTGTGAACGTCACCCTAAAAGATGGTGTGGAAAAAACCCTGCTTGAGCAGGTGCCTGGGCTTGAGCGGGTTATTGATGAGACAGATCATTCGCAGCGTGAGAACGCTTACTATAGCTAGTAGGCTGCACCCAAAGTGTTTCACGGGCAGGCTCCTGCTTTGTTCAGAATTAATGAGGGTTGCCACAAGCTAAACATGGCCGGGGTAAATTTCCGGCCATGTTATTTCCTTTAGTCCTTGTGTTCCTCATCCCAATCAGCGGGTTCGGCATAAAGGTCATAGTCATCGGCTGCAGTGATACGCGCCTCAAAGATATCTCCGGGTTTTAAATCCCATTCGTTTTTGGTTATCACCTCACCGTCAATTTCAGGGGCATCGGCCCAGCTGCGGCCGGTTATATTGTCTTCATCTACCTGATCGACGATTACTTGCAGAGTCTGGCCAACTTTTTTCTGTAAACGCTGTGCGCTAATTTGTGCCTGTTTTTCCATAAAGCGTGCCCAGCGCTCTTCTTTTACTTCTTCTGGTACATGCTCGGCGATGTCATTGGCGGGGGCTCCTTCGACTGGGGAATATTTAAAACAGCCTACCCGATCAAGTTGAGCGGTCTCCAGCCAGTCTAGTAGGTGCTGAAAGTCAGCTTCGGTTTCGCCAGGAAAACCCACGATAAAGGTGCTGCGTAAGGTGAGGTCGGGTACGTCACGACGCCAGTTTTCGATGCGCCTCAGGCTGTTTTCCGTATGGGCTGGGCGTTTCATGTTTTTCAGAATCGCTGGGCTGCTGTGCTGAAAGGGAATGTCGAGGTAAGGCAAAATTTTCCGTTCAGCCATCAGTGGAATGAGTTTGTCCACATTGGGGTAGGGGTAAACGTAATGCAGCCGCACCCAAATCCCCAGCTGGCTGAGGTTTTCACATAGCTCCACTAGGTTACTTTTCACCGGACGACCTTGCCAGAAACCGGTGCGGTAACGGATATCGACACCGTAGGCACTGGTATCTTGGGAAATGACCAGTAACTCTCGTACACCCGCTTTGGCGAGTTTTTCAGCTTCATCGAGAATATCGCCCACTGGGCGGCTAACCAAGTCACCTCTCAAGTGAGGAATAATGCAGAAGGTGCAACGATGGTTGCAGCCTTCGGAAATTTTCAAGTAGGCGTAATGGCGAGGGGTGAGCTTTACGCCTTGGGGTGGCACCAGATCAATATGCGGGTTGTGGGCAGGCGCGGCATATTGATGAACGGAATTCAGCACTTCTTCATAAGCCTGGGGGCCAGTAACGCTCAGTACATCGGGGTATTTTTCAAGTATCTTTTCTTTATTTGCGCCCAAGCAGCCGGTGACAATGACTTTTCCATTGGCTTCCATGGCTTCACCGATGGTGCCAAGAGACTCTTCAATGGCCGAGTCGATAAAACCGCAGGTGTTGATGACCACGAGCTCCGAATCGTTGTAGTCATCGCTGATTTCGTACCCTTCTGTTTTTAGCTGGGTGAGTATGCGTTCTGAATCAACCAGTGCCTTGGGGCAGCCGAGGCTGACCATACCGATTTTTTTGCCTAATGGCTTATTACTCATAGATGAACTACCTTGATGCGAGAAACGGGACATTTTAGCAGCATAGCGTGTTGGTGAAAAATGGAGTGGCAAAGCGGTGAAGTTTGTTTTTAGTTTAATAGGGTTTAATCGGTCTGTGGGGCTTGGGGCAGCGCACAAATATTGGCTGCTGTGGTCTTGCTTGCTGGCGATTAGTGGCTGCCAGCAATTAAATAAACCGAATCAAGCACAGCTGCCCCTCGCTGAAAACGCTAGTGGCCAGCCAAGCTGGTGGAGGGCAAGTTTTCAGCTGAACTGGGATAAAAAAACATCTCCCCAGTGGCACTATGGTCCCTTTATTGCGGAGCAAGTGATTCTGCCTGTTTTGCAGCACCACACAGAGGATATCCAATTGTGGCGGTTTCATCGCAGAGCGGGCCTGGATGCGACGGGCCACAGTTTTAGTTTTCTCTATTATGCAGACCAAGGCAGCGCAGCATATATTAGTGAACGAATCAAAAAAAATGGGCCTTTGGGTGTGTTAATAAAAAAGGGCGCAGTGCTTAAGGTGGACATCAAACCTTACGCCGTGAAAGGCAGTGAAAAAGTTTCGGCGACCAGCGACCCCCACTGGACGCCAATTATGCAGCAAACCTGGCCACATTTTTTAATGGGCGTAAGTCGGATGTGGCTGGAGCAGGTCATTCTTTTTTCAAAGCAGATTGATTTAGCCTCTAGCTTGGAAAATGAAGGGAGTGCATGGGATGAAGGACAGGATTTTTCAGAACACTATATAAAAGTGCAGGCTGCACTGAGCCAGTTATGGCGTGAGGAAGGGAATCATGCCTATTTACACCACCTTAATGCGATTTATGCCTACCAGCCTTTGTTGCAACGTTATTAATAGCTACCATCTTTAGCATGCCTGCTTTAATCTATTTAAATACTTCTTCATGCTCACTTCTGGAATGGAAAATATTGGGTGGAGGATATAAACCGTCATTTGCGACAGTTGGTCATATTCTTTTTTCTGTAAGCACAGGTTGCGCTAACTACTCTAATCAGGAGTGATCAAATGCCGCATTGATTAGTGCTTGTGTATAGGGGCTTTGGGGTGCTTCAAAAATAGAAGTAGTGTCATTGTGTTCAAGCACTTCGCCTTCTTTCATTACAATGATTTCGTGGCTTAGTGCTTTTACTACGGATAGATCATGGGAAATAAACAGGTATGCGAGTTGGAATTTTTCTTGTAAGGATTGCAGTAACTCAACCACTTGAACTTGTACCGAACGATCAAGGGCGGAGGTGGGCTCGTCGAAGATGATTACTTCCGGGTTGAGCACCAAGGCGCGGGCGATGGCGATGCGTTGGCGTTGCCCCCCGGAAAATTCATGGGGGTAGCGGTTCAGTGCTGATTCTTCTAGGCCGACATCCAGAAGCGCTTGTTTGATGGCTTGTAATTTTTCGTCGCCCTGCAGTGTGCTGTGAATTTCAAGACCTTCACCAACGATTTCTTCAATCGACATGCGTGGGCTAAGACTGCCGTAGGGGTCTTGAAAAACCATTTGGATTTTGTTTCGGTAAGGACGAAATTGTTTTTGCTTGAGGTGATCAAGTCGTTGTTGACGATAACTCATTTCGCCCTCATAGGAGAGCAGTTTTGCCAAGGCCAAGCCGAGGGTGGTTTTGCCCGAGCCACTTTCGCCCACTATACCGATGGTCTGGCCCTTATGCAGAGTAAAGCTGATACCGTTTACCGCTTTTATATGATCATAGGTGCGATTTAATAAGCCCCTTTTAAGGGGGAACCAAACTTTTATATTTTGGGCTTTAATAAGTTCTTCATCAAAATTTTGTTGTGGGTTTGTTAGCGGCTTAGGGCTGGCGTTAATAAGTGAGCGGGTATAGTCGTGTTGGGGCTGGGACAGTACGCTTTCAGTTGTTCCTGATTCCACAATTTCACCGTCTTTCATAACGGCGACGCGTTGAGAGAAATGTTTTACCAGACCAAGATCGTGGGTGATTAATAAAATACTCAGTTGCAACTGTTCTTGCAGGGAACTTAGCAGCTCCAGAATTTGCAGTTGAATGGTAACGTCCAGTGCGGTGGTGGGCTCGTCGGCAATAAGTATTTCGGGCTCGCTGGCGAGGGCCATGGCAATCATAACGCGCTGACGCTGACCGCCGGAAAGCTCATGGGGGTAGGCTTTCATGCGCTGATCTGCTTTGGGAATACCCACTCTTTTCAGCAGTTCAAGGCAGCGCTGTGTCGCTGCATTTTTTCTTAAACCCAGGTGCAGTTCCAATACTTCACAAATTTGTTTTTCTACGGTGTGCAATGGGTTCAGGGAGGTCATGGGTTCCTGAAACACCACGCTGATTTGATTGCCGCGAATTTTTCTCAGATCCCTTTCACTGCAGTGCAGTAAATCCTGGTCGTTATAGAGGACTTTTCCGCTCGGGTGGCTGGCTTTGGGGTAGGGAAGCAGTTTTAAAATGGATAAGGCAGAAACGGATTTCCCCGAGCCGCTTTCACCCACCAAAGCCAGAGTCTCACCTTTATAAAGCTGGTAGCTGATGCCCCGCACAGCACGAATATTTTGCTCGCCTTCTGTGAACTCAACGCTGAGGTTTTCGACTTGTAATAGGGTTTGCGGGGAATGTGCCATGGAGTAAATTTGTTGTCCTACATTTTTCGTGGGTCGAAGGCATCGCGAATGGCTTCACCAATAAACACCAGTAGTACGAGCATAATGGAAATCACCATAAATGCTGTTACACCTAACCACGGCGCGTGGAGATTGGTTTTTCCTTGGGAAGCGAGTTCCCCCAAAGAGGCGGAGCCGGGTGGCAGGCCAAAGCCGAGAAAGTCGAGTGAGGTGAGGGTGGTGACGGCCCCGGTGAGTATAAAGGGGAGAAACGTGATGGTGGCAACCATGGCATTGGGTAATATATGGCGGAACATAATGCGCCCATTGCTTAAGCCCAGGGCGCGGGCGGCGCGTACATATTCAAGGTTGCGACTGCGCAGAAATTCCGCACGCACGACATCCACCAGGGCTAGCCAGCTAAATAAGAGCATAATGCCCAGCAGCCACCAGAAGTTGGGTTCTACAAAACTGGCCAGAATAATAAGTAGATAAAGCACGGGCAGGCCACTCCATATTTCCATAAAGCGTTGGCCGTAGAGGTCTATTTTTCCGCCATGAAAGCCTTGCACAGCGCCAGCAATTACGCCAATGATGGTGCTGAAAATACTCAGAGTGAGGGCAAATAGTACGGAAATTCTAAAGCCGTAAATAACACGGGCTGCGACATCACGGGCCTGGTCGTCGGTGCCGAGTAGATTCTCTGTGTCAGGCGGTGATGGAGCGGGGGAGCGTAGCTCGTAGTTAATAGTGTCGTAGCTGTAGCGAATGGGAGGCCAAATCATCCAGCCATCCGCATTGATAAGCTCGGCAACATAAGGGTCGCGGTAGTCGGCAAGGGTTTCAAACTCACCGCCAAATGTCGTTTCGGGGTATTCCACAAAAATGGGGAAATACAGGCCCTTTTGGTAGGCGACTACAATGGGTTCATCGTTGGCAATAAATTCTGCAAAAAGGGTTAGGGTGAAAAGTAATAAAAAAAGCCGCAGTGACCAAACACCACGCCGGTTAGCGTTAAAGTTATCGAGTTTGCGCTGATTTATTGGGCTGAGATGTCGGCGAAGCATGCTTATCCTTCCCGACTGGAAAAATCGATTCTGGGGTCAATGGCGATATAGGT
>Ga0209121_10002610_pt1 | contig 18155 bp, 21 predicted proteins | sample Cruoilmetagenom3_FD_187292 | JGI IMG/M metagenome (GOLD analysis project Ga0209121, IMG submission 187292) | Oil polluted marine microbial communities from Coal Oil Point, Santa Barbara, California, USA - Sample 3 (SPAdes) (version 2) | ecosystem: Environmental > Aquatic > Marine > Oil seeps ... | reverse complement strand
CTACACTTTCTGTCTCCGCGGCGGCGACCTCGGGTTCGGCGGACGGCGTCGCCTCCACTTTTTCGGTTCCCAGAAAAGGCTTTAGCGGTTCCTTTCTTGACAACTTCCTCAGCGAATAATAGTAACCGCTGAAAAAGCAGATTTCCAAAAGAAAAAGGAAACTCAGGGCGGAGAAGGCAATTTTATTTTTCGAAAATCCCCACCGCTCTTCGGACGTTTTTAGCGTCTCAATTATTTTTAACGTCTTTTTCGTTCCTGGCAAGATGATCATTGACAATAGTTTAACATATGGTATAATTCGTAGGAAGGGAACGCGGACTGAAGTCCGCTATTACAAATACCGATGACGGAAAATCGATTTTCGAAAAATACCAAGAAAGCGGCCGAGCCAAAGGAAAACCCCAACAAGTGGTTGGTGGTGGTGGGGTTGATTGTGGTCGGGCTTTTAATCGGGGGAGGATTAGTTTTTGCCGGTTATAAACTGACCCAGCAAAAAGTTCCCGAATTTGAAGAATTCGAAAAAGCGCTTCCTGTCTCGACTGAGCAGCCAACTACGCCCACGCCAATTCCCACAATTCCTTTAGCCTCGCCCTCAGCGGAGGAAGAAACAGAAACCACCGAAGAAACTCCCCTTAGCGGCTGGGAAACCTACACCAACGCCGAATACGGCTACCAATTCCAGCATCCTGCCGATTGGGATTTTTCCGTTGATGTGGTCAACGAAGATCCGGGAGCCGAACTTTACGTTATCCGTCAAGGAATTCAAAGCAACGACATTGACGACTATCGCTTTTTGGTTCGCGCTTGGGACAATCCCGACGCACTCCCCCTCTCCGAATGGCTCCAATTTATGAAGGACTCCGGCGCTCTGCCCCTGCCGGTCGAGGAGATGGAAACAACGGCTAACACCCAGGTCGGGGGAGAAGACGCCTTGCAATTTTGGAGCGACCCGCTTTCCGGAGGCGCTGAGCCGGGGGAGTGCCATCAGGCCTGTCCGGTTCTTTCGGTCTATTTTGTCCGCGGAGACAAGGCCTACGTCGCCAATCTTAACTACCTGCGCGAGTTTGACGAAGACAGTTTTGTTTTATTCTCTCAAGTTCTTTCCACATTTGAATTTCTCTAATTCAACGGGAGTTCCCCGCCTGTAAAAGCGTGGGGGTTTATAAATAATTGCTTCGAGCAAGATGCGGTTGCACCGGTCGCTGGCTCACCCCCGTTCCTGAAGTCGTCGGTTCGGGCGCTTAAAACCGGAGACGTGTTAAAATGAAAATATGATTAGATCCTCCAAGATTCATCCTTCGAGACATTTGGGACTACAAAAAAGGGAAACTCAAAAACGCATTGATGAGGGCATTTATCCACTACGCAGAAGACAAGACAGATCGAAAAACCGCTCTGACCAAAAACCAAGCTCGGGAACTGGTTAGTCAACTAGAAATCCCGAAAGAAAAACTCGAACACATCGTCGATGGTGCCAACACTTTTGAAGTCGTCGGAAAGTTACAGAAATTCGATTTTGAGAAAATAGCCAAGTAATGAAAAACAAACTTATCAAAAAGTGGTTAAAGGAACACAGATATTGTGTGTTGGCAACCTCGCACCAGGACAAGCCGTGGGCGGCGACGGTCAATTACACCGTTGACGACGATCTCAATATCTACATTGCCACCAGTCCAGCCTCCTTAAAATTTCAAAATTTACTCAAAAACCCCACTGTTTGTCTAGTGATAGACAGTCAAACCCGAGAGGGCACGCTTCAGATACAAGGAATTGCAGAGCCGCTAGAATCAAAAAGTCGAGAAGAACCAGATCTACTTATCAGGCCTAAATTTCTAATCTTTAAAAAGAAGGAGAAATCAGGAGAAGTCAAAACGCTAAAGCTAGAGTTAGACTAATTCGACTGTCCCCACCACAACCTAACCTCATTCAAGGCCTCCGGACTATGATAAAATCAAACAAATGGATTTCGCACTAAAACCCAAGCCGCCTTTCGACTTCAATCTGACCCTTGGCATCTATCAAAAATTCGACAAGGATTTGGTTGATCGGTTTGACGGAAAAACCTACCGACGAGTTTTATTGGTTGATGAGAAACCTTACTTAACCCAAACCGCCTCGATCGGTTCTATCGAGAATCCTAAACTTGAAGTTGAAGTTGAGCCCGCACCTAGCACTAAGGTCCAAAACAAAATCAAAAAGAGTTTAAGTTTTATATTGGGGATTGATGATAACGTTGCCGCTTTTTACAAACTAGCCGAGTCCGATCCAGTGATGTTGAAATTAGTCAAAATATTTTACGGCATGCGGGCACCAACTACCGAAACCGTCTTTGAGTCTTTAATAATCGCAATCACCGAACAGCAGCTGGCGCTCTCTATAGTGATTACCTTTCGTTCACGGCTGGTTAAGCAATACGGCAGAACTCTTACGGTTGGAGGTGAAACCTATTACGCTTTCCCCACCGCCTTCGACCTTGCCGAAGCCCGCGTCGAAGACATTCGTAGCATGAAATTTAGCCAGAAGAAATCAGAGGCGATCCTTAGTGTTTCAAAATTGGTCTCCAAAGGTAAGTTAGATCTTGAAGAAATGAGAAACTGGTCCAAAGATAAAATTTTGGAAACCCTAACCGAAATCTCCGGTATCGGTCCTTGGTCGGCCAACTATGTTATGGTCCGAGGAATGCGCCGTGGTGAAGGTTTGATGGCAAGCGATTTAGCAGTCAGAGCCGCTGTTGCCGATTTTCACCGACTCAAAGACAAAGCAACCGTGGAGGACGCGGAGAAGATTCTCGCCCCGTACGAAGATTATCAAAGTTACGCCGCCTATTATTTAACCAGAGCGTATGCGGACAAAAAATACCAAGAGGGACTGCCGCTCGAGTGACAATTGAAGGGTTGGAGATCAAGCAGGCAAAACGTCTCTAATTCAGCAGAAGCTTCCCACCTGTAAAGGGGTAGGTACTTAAAAGGTCGTTCAAGACCCCTACAGAACGACCCCGTCCGCTTCCTTTTTGAATAGTTGGTGGTATATTGGTGGTATAATGAGTCCGTTGGAAAACAAACGGAGTTGTAGATTTGGTAAAAGTAAGAGTGATAGTGCGCTCGGTGTTGATCAGAAAAGGCAGTGTCGAAAGTGAGAAATAAAAAAAGGAGCTGTCTCCCACTTGCCAGCATTTGAGCCTTTTGGGCTAAACACCGGGTAGTGGCACCGACGAGTGGTTACGTCCCAGCTCCACACTAAACATGACATAAAATTTAGTGTCTGTCAAGCGACGGATTGTAGGAGATGTTTAAGCAGAAATTTTTTCACTTTCTAAAAATCTCCGGATTGACGGTTCTGGTTTGTTTTTCGGTCCTCTTTTTCTCTTATCACCTGGCCTATGCTAAAAAGGTAATTCCCGGCGTCAAGATTGCCAGTATTAGTTTGGGAAATAAAAGTCAGTCGGAAGTCGACTACCTCCTCGGGAAAAAGTTTGCTGATCAGGTCTCTCAACCGGTTAAACTGACTGCCGACGATAAAAGTTTTGAGTATTCTTTTGAAGATTTGGGATTAGATTACGATCTTGACCGCACAACCGCCGCCGCCTTCGAAGTTGGTCGCCGCGGTCATCTTTTTAAAGACCTGCAAACCGAGGCGGAGGTTTGGTTCAAGGGAATAAAAATCGAACCAACCCTCAGGGTTGACGAGGAGAAATTGGACAGGATTATTCTGGAAATCTCCGAGGGGTTGGACGACCCTCCGGCGGAGGCCGAATTCAGAATGATAAATGATGAATTGGGAATAAAGGACGCCAAAGGGGGTAGGGTCCTCAATCAGGAAGAACTCAAAGGAAAAATTTTGGCCTCACTTAAAAACTTTTCCAACAACACCATCGAAATTTCTTTTGGGGACGTTACTCCAGAAATCACCGCCACCGACCTGGAAACCGTCAAACCGCCGGTCGAAGATTTATTAGCCAATCCCCCCAGGCTGACTTACCAACCACGATCCTGGACGCCGACGCCGGAAGAAATTTTAAGTTTTCTTAAATTCAAGAAGCCAAACTCGGAGGTGGAAATTGGGTTGAGGGAGGATAGACTCAAAGACTATGTTAAAAAAATTGCCGCTCAAATCAATCGCGAACCGCGGGGGGACATCTTCCGCGCCGAAGGCGAGCGGGTGATCGAGTTTCGTTCGGCTTCCAACGGACTAAAACTTAACCAAGAAAAAACCCTGGAACTTCTGTCGTCAGCCCTTTTGAATTCTCAGGAGACGATGGAGTTAGCGGTTGAGGTTTCTCAGCCCCTACGATCGGCCAACGACTACGGGATCAAGGAACTTTTGGGACGAGGGGTTTCCAACTTTACCGGTTCCAGTCAGGGAAGAATCAACAATATTCAAACCGCGGCCGCTAAACTGCGGGGAATCTTGGTCGCTCCGGGGGAAACCTTTTCTTTCAACAAAGCCCTGGGAGAAGTCTCCGCGGCGACCGGCTACGATACGGCTTGGATTATTAAGGAGGGAAGGACGGTTTTGGGCGTTGGCGGAGGAGTTTGTCAGATTTCAACGACCGTTTTTCGGGCCGCCTTTAACTCCGGTTTGGCAATTTTGGCCCGCACCGCCCACGCCTACCGCGTCCACTACTACGAACCGCCGCTCGGTTTTGACGCCACCGTCTACGAACCCTCGCCGGATTTGGTTTTCAAAAACGACACCCCCCATCATATTTTGATCTGGCCAACGGTTGATGTGGCCGGCAAAACCTTGACCTTTGGTTTTTACGGGACCTCTGACGGACGCTCGACCAAGATGATCGGACCTTTTGTCTCCGGCGAGACTCCCCCGCCCGAACCTTTATATCAGGAGGACGGTAGTTTGACAAAGGGGACAACCAAGCAGATTGATTTCGCCGCCTGGGGGGCCAAGGCCACCATTGGGCGCGAGGTCTATCGCAATGGGGAACTGTTACACAACGACACCTTTTACAGTCACTACCAACCCTGGCAGGCGGTGTATTTAGTAGGCACTAGTGAGTAGTGAATAGGCAATAGTGCCCAAGATTATAGGGATTGGGCCTGCGGGAACCGGATCCTGACGCTCTCCCTCCCATCATTTTTAGAGGATTATTAAAGACACCCGTTTCAATTTGACAAACGCCCCCTTTTGTGCTATAATTGGGGCATAGAGCCAAAAAGGAGAAACCGCCACTTGACAAACTAGGGGCTCTGTGTTATAATCAAAACAGAGACTTAAAGAGCGCTAGGCGCTGGCGAAGAGGAGAGAGATATTTTTGGTTCTTTGACAAATCATTTCTGGGGGGACAATTGGGATTAAAACAATTTGACCCCAACTGTCCCCGCAACAGAAGCACAATCAAAAAAGCAGGAAAGCGCGCGAGGGACGCTTTCCAACTAGCCATACAAGGGAGGAAAATAAAATGGCTAACAAGAATCCGTTCGGGCATCCTGACGATTGCGAGTGTGAGCATTGTCAGGACTGGCGGGACGTTTTGTTTGGGATCGCGACGCTCGCTGAGATGAAGCGAGCGAAAAGCCAACCCCCAACAAAAGTCTGCGGCTCTTGCGGCCGCAGAATGCTCGCCAAGGCCAAATTCTGCCCGCAGTGCGGGCAGAAACAGTAGGCGCCAAAAAGCTGGCTGAAATGCTATTAGGAAGGCCTCCAGCCCGCGCGAGGGCATAGGGGTAGAGCGTGGTCCTGCCGAACACTAAGGCAGGTTCTGGCGGTAGGTTTCTACTGCTGGAGGAAAATAAGTTCCGGAAGGAACGGGTGTGGGAACCACACCTACCAAGCCGAAAAAGTCAAAACCGCAGGCCAAATCTGCGGAGGAGACAGTAGGCCCTAATAGCTGGTGTTGAGCTAGTTGACAACGGTGAAGGCCACGTTAAAATCTTCAAATTTCAAAGATTTCTTTCGTGGCTGGAGGGATCCGATGTTGATCGGATCGATGTGCGCTCATTACGACGGCACATCTCAAACCTCCCTTCTCCAAGCCCATTAGTTCGAAAGGATTAACGGGTTTAGAAAAGGGAAGAAAGAAAAAAGAAAAATTTGGTCAAAAACAGTTTCGACTCGTTCTTTAAGACCTTGAAGAGTGGGTTTAGGGTTTAGGGACTTACATTGAGGATGATCAAAGTTGGGCCGGTGGTATCGGAGGTGATGACCACCCGAGCGTGGCGTCCATCTTTGAGGAAAGTCAGACCTCCGGTTAATTTCCAACCAAAGTTTTCCATCTCCTGTTGATAAAATTGACGAACCTTTTCGACCGAGGCCTCAGTCTGGAAAGTAATTTGAATCCCCCCTTGCGATTCCATACTGCTTAAGATTTCCGCCGGCGCAAAAAGAGGAATATCTCGAAGAAAGTTGGGGTATAATTCTGGCGAAGGTGAGGTTCGGACACCGGACACTGTCCCCTCTCCCTCACCCGTGGAAACTTTCGAAGAAAAGAGCAAACCTCGCTGACGAAAATATAGTCCGCCGACGATTAGCAAAGTAGCCAGGGCAAGAGTCCCGGGAACCAGAAACTTTTTCGCCCTTTCCGGCAGTTTAATTTCCTTCATAGGTGGTAGCGCCACGGAGAATTGAACTCCGGTTTCTGAGTTGAGAACCCAGTGTCCTAACCACTAGACGATGGCGCCCTGGTCCTCTAAACATACCAGATTTACGCCGACTTGACAAGCGTGCCTTCTTGTGCTATAAATAGCCTGGAATAATTAAGACGGCTTCATCTTCCCTTTATCTTCATCTCCCCGGCCGTTATCGATCTATATTTCCAAAACCACCACCTAGAAGGGGGTGTGGGGGGGGTTTTTTGTTAGTGCAGGAGGTTAAATTGTTATGGTTGAAAATAAACAAGAAAAGATTTTTCTAACCCCAGAGGGGTTAGAAAAGGTAAAAAAAGAATACGAAGAGTTGACCACCAAGCGTCGCAAGGAAATCGCCCAGCGAATTCAAGAAGCACGGGAGTTGGGGGATTTGACGGAAAACTCGGAATATAAAGCGGCTCGTGAAGAACAGGCCTCGGTCGAAGGTCGGATTGCCGAATTGGAAGAGTTGATCAAAAGGGCCGAGGTGGTCAAAAATAACAAAAAGCGTCCCCAAGCAATTGAGGTCGGCTGCAAGGTTCGCGTTCATTTAGAGGGGAAGGACGAAGAGTTCCAGATTGTGGGCGCCCCGGAAGCCGACCCTTCCAGCGGCAGAATTTCTCACGAATCCCCTCTCGGGCAGGCACTTTTAGGCAAGAAGGTTGGGGAGAAAATCGAAGTCGAAGCCCCAATCGGTAAAATAATCTACAAAATTTTAGACATCCTTCTCTAACTTTGCTATACTGCTTTTAGGATGGAGCCGCTGGAAAAACTTCGTCAGGTTAGAATTGAAAAATTAGAAAAAATCCGCAAGTTGGGTATTGATCCTTACCCCGCCAGCTGGAATGAGGCCGATCGTCGGGAGATGGTTTCTACGGCGCGGAAAAGAGCTCTCGGCAAGGAAGACGCTGTCGTCGCCGGCAGATTGATGGGTTGGCGGGAACACGGCAAAATCATCTTCGCTGACCTCGTCGACGAATCCGGGGAAATCCAAATTGTCTTCAAAGAAGACAAACTATTGCCTATTGCCTATTGCCTATTGCCTCTCTTGGATATCGGCGATTTCGTCGGTGTCGCGGGAAATCTTTTCAAAACCGACGCCGGCGAACTATCCATCGAAGTCAAAGATTTGACCCTCCTTTCCAAATCCCTCCGCCCTCTCCCCTCTCAACGGTACGGGCTTAAAGATGTCGAGGAGCGCTATCGTAGGCGTTACCTAGATTTGATTATGAACCCGGAGGTTAAGGGGCGCTTCGAGAAAATTTCTCAAATCGTTGCCGCGATGCGCGAATATCTTATCAACGAGGGCTATATTGAAGTTTTAACTCCTTCTCTCCAACCCCTCTACGGTGGAACCTTAGCCAGACCCTTTGAGACTTTCTTTAACGCTTTAGACACCAAAATGTACCTTCGAATCTCCAACGAAATGTATCTCAAACGTCTGATTGCCGGAGGATTCGAAAAAGTTTTTGAGTTTTCGGTTGATTTCCGAAATGAGGGATTAGACCGCTTTCATAACCCCGAGTTTCTACAAATGGAGACGATGTGGGCCTACGCCGATTATGAGGATAATATGGCGCTAGCCGAGAAGATGTTTGCCTACATCGCCGAGAAAGTTTTGGGAACAACAAAAGTTGAATATCAAGGTCAGAAAATCGATTTAGCTCCTCCTTGGCAGAGAATGACGATGGTGGACGCGGTTAAAGAATACGGAGGGATTGATTTCTCCAAAATCAAATCACGTGATGAGGCAGTCGAAATTGCCCGAAAAATGAAAGTTAAAGTCAGTGAGGACATGGGCGTGGGAGGAATTCTGGAAGAAGTCTTTGATACGGTCGCTGAGAAGCATTTGATCCAACCAACACTCATCTACAACTACCACATCGAAACGTCACCTTTGTCCAAACCAGTTCCTGACAATCCCGACTTTACCGAACGGTTCGAAGTTTTTATCACCGGGCGCGAGTTTGGCAACAGTTATTCGGAGGCTAACGACCCTCTGCTCCTACGTCGGAATTTTGAGGCCCAACAGGAGATGCGCAAAAAGGGAAGCTTGGAAGCCCATCCAATTGACGAGGACTTTTTGGAAGCAATGGAGTATGGGATGCCGCCAACTTCTGGGATTGGGGTGGGAATGGAAAGGCTTTTTATGCTTTTGACCAATGCCAACTCAATCCGTGAGGTGATGTTTTTTCCAGCTCTGCGTCCGGAGAAGGGTCGCGATAGGAATACTTAGCAAACCAGCAAGACCGTGGTTGGAGGGGAGGTTAAATAAACGTACGTTAAAATAACTTAAACGACGTTTATGTCCGTAACCGTAATTAGGACTATGAAAATTAAGAGAATGCCTATAACTAAAGCCCGAAACGACTTTTTTAGAATTGTGCGGGAGGGCTATTTGAAAAAAGAGGTTGTTTTGGTTGAAAAAGGCGAGATTCCAGTCTCTTACATCGTTCCCGCCAGCATCAAGGGTGTTGAGGAGTTAGTCCAGAAAAGAGGTGAAAAGGAAAAATGAAAGATTTTATTGAATTTATCAGAAAACAAGGGGTAATCGGTTTGGCGACTGGGTTTATCTTGGGTGGGGCGGTTTCCAAGGTGGTCTCTTCACTAGTTCAGGACATTATCAATCCCCTCTTGGGAGTCGTTTTGGGTTCGACCAAGGGGTTAGAAACAGCGGTTTTGGCTATCGGTTCGGCCCAGATTAAGTGGGGCAGTTTTGTTGGCGCCCTGATTGATTTTACCGTCATTGCCCTGGTGGTGTATTATGGATTTAAGAAATTGGGGCTAGAGAAGTTGGATAAAAAGAAATGATTAGTAGAGAAGAGGCGCTGAAGTTCGTCAACGAACAAATCGAAAATAAAAATATTGTTAAGCATATGCTGGCAACCGAAGCATGTATGCGGGCGTTGGCGCGGCGGTTGGGCTTTGCCGCCGATGAAGAGAGATGGGGACTTGCTGGTTTGCTTCATGATGCCGATTACACTCCTGATGTTCTCGAAGAACGTCAGGGAATCGCGGTTACCGAGATGCTTCGCGAGCGAGGTTTTGAAGTCCCCGAAGATGTGGCTCAGGCAATGGCCGCTCACAACCCGGGGACTGGGGTTGGACCAGAGTCCCCGATGGATTGGGCGATTTTCTGCTGTGATAGCCTGACCGGCTTAATCGTCGCCACCACCCTTGTTCGTCCGGATAAAAAACTGGCCAGCGTTGAGGTCAAATCGGTGATGAAGAAATACAAAAGCCCTTCGTTTGCCGCCGGAACACGCCGTGAGGATATTGCCCTGTGCGAGGAAAAGCTGAGAATTCCACTTGAAAAATTTGTCGAAATTTGCCTCAAAGCGATGCAAGGGATTTCTGAAGATTTGGGGCTCTGACAAAACAACGGCTATGCTGGACATTAACCTTATTCGCGAAAGACCGAAAGAAATTGAGAAGGCTCTGCAAAGGCGGGACCCAGCAATCCGTCTTGACAAGCTGTTGGAGCTAGATACCAAAAGACGAGAACTTCTGCGAGAAGTAGAAAATCTTCGGGCGCTACGCAATCGAGAATCGGACGAAATCGCCAAATTGAAGGCGGAAGGCAGGGAGGCCCAAGATAAAATCGAGGCCATGAGGAAGGTTGGCGATCAAATTAAGAATCTCGACACAGAAGCCCACACTCTAGAGGAAGACCTCAACGAAACCCTTTTCGCTCTACCTAACATCCCTCACGAGTCGGTTCCCGTCAGCGAAAACAAAGAAGATCGACCGACCATTCGTCAATGGGGAAAAAAAAGAGAGTTCGATTTTGAGCTCCAGAACCACGTCGAGTTGGGAAAGTCCCTCGGCCTTCTGGACTTCGAGAAAGCAACGATGATGGCTGGAGCCCAATTCCCTCTCTATATTGGCGACGGGGCCTGGCTAGAGTGGGCCTTGATTAACTTTATGTTAAAAAAGCAAGTCCAAGAGAAGGGCTACACGCCGGTTTTTCCACCCCATCTTCTAACGGAAAAATCGACCTTTGTTGGTGGGGTGCTGCCAAAGTTTGGCGACGACCTTTACTTTGTGAATAAGGATAAGTTATACCTCATTCCTACCGCAGAGACGGCTCTTTGCAATATGCACCGAGACGAGGTGCTGGATGAAAAAGAGTTGCCGAAAAAATACGTGGCCTATACTCCTTGCTACCGCCGCGAAGCGGGAACCTATGGTGCTAAGGAGCGCGGTCTAGTGAGGACTCACCAATTCAATAAAGTCGAGCTGTTTCGCTTTGCGGCCCAAGATAAATCCTGGGAATACTTGGAGGAAATGACCAGAGAGGCCGAGGAAGTGGTCGAAGCTTTAGGCTTACACTACCGAACGACGCTTCTGGTAACTTCGGATATAAGCCAGGGAATGGCCAAGACTTACGACGTCGAGGCTTGGTTGCCAGGTCAGCGGAAATATTACGAGATTTCCTCAGCCTCGAATGGAACTGATTATCAGGCCCGACGTGCTAATACCCGCTACCGACCTAAAGATGGGGGAAAGCCGAAGTTTGTTCATTTCTTGAACGCTTCGGGATTGGCTACGTCTCGCTTGATGGCTGCTATTCTGGAAAATAATCAACAGAAGGACGGGTCGGTGCGGGTACCGGAGGTGTTGCAAGAATTTGTGGATAAAGATGTTATCACTCCGAAAAACTCTGGCTAAACTTGACTCCCCTATTTCGGGAAAGATAAAGGTTATCCAAGAAGGCGGCGAGCGGCGGTTGATAGTCGGCGATTTGGTTCAGTCGATCAATGCCGATGCGCTGGATGTTGACGAACGAATTTGGGGACAATTGGCGAGAGTTGAGAGCGGAAAGTGGAAAATTGAAAATTGCCTAATCCTCGGATTGGGCGGGGGGACGGTGGCTCACCTGCTGACGAAAAAATTCGGGCCGATCCCCATTGACGGGGTCGAACTCGATCCGGTGATAGTCGAGGTAGGTAAAAAATTCTTCGACCTCGACAAACTCAAAAATCTAAACATAATAATTGGCGACGCGGTTGACTTCGTCCAAAACCCCTCGGACTATTCCCTAGTGCCTAATGCCTACTGCCTAATTATTGTTGACCTTTACGTTGGTAGTAAATATCCAAGGTCGGCCGAATCCCCCACCTTCTTCGCCGCTCTGAAGCGGCTAACACACCCGTCGGGTGTGATTGTTTTTAATCGGCTCTCGTCAAAAAAGAACTCGGGGTTTGGAGAAAAACTAAAGGAAAATTTTGGCGACTTCAGCAAAAAAACCGTCCCTTCCAAGTTCGGCGGCCACAACCTAATTTACTTAATCGAGACTACAAAGCTCCAGAGCGCGGAGGCCGCCAAAGGCTTTAGCTAAAGCATTGAAGGGAACAGCATTGAAGGGAACGGTTCCCTTCATCCCTGTTAAGACGGGGATAAAGCGTGCGAAGTTTTGGAGCGTAGGCGGACGCTTACCGCATAGACGGCTGTTGACACCCCTTCGCACAAGGCTTCGGGGCGTCTGCGCTTTGCTTGACAGACGACCTCGAATCTGTTTGAATAACATCGCCTTCACAGCACTTCCTGTAACGGGAAGTTTTTGTTTGCTATAATAGGCCGAAGTAACAGATAAATCTGTCACTACAAATAATTATGCCTGAAGAAAAGAAAAAATATCCACTAGATAGAATAAGAAACATTGGGATTATTGCCCATATTGACGCCGGAAAAACGACGACCACCGAGACGTTGCTCTATTACACCGGCAAAACTCACAAAATCGGGGAGATCACCGAAGGAACCACCGAAATGGACTGGATGGAGCAGGAAAAAGAACGCGGTATCACCATTCAAGCGGCGGCGACGACCTGTTTTTGGAAGCCGGAGGCGTTAACGATTGGCCCCTTTGGTCAAGAAGATTTTCGAATTAATATCATCGACACCCCTGGCCATGTGGATTTTACCGCCGAGGTCGAGCGTTCTCTGCGGATCCTCGACGGGGCGGTCGTTGTTTTTGACGGCAAGCAGGGCGTCGAGCCGCAGTCGGAAAAAGTTTGGCACCAAGCCAGTCAATACAAAGTTCCCCGAATTTGCTATATCAACAAACTCAACCTGATCGGCGGCAACTTCTACAAAAGTTTAGAATCAATCAAGGAACGCCTTTCCCCCAATGTGGCCCCGATTCAACTTCCTCTGGGCAGCGAGCACGATCTTTACGGCACGGTGGACTTGATTACCCGCAAGGCCTACGTTTACGCTGACGAGGAGGGCTTGGAGATGAAAGAGGCCGAAATCCCCGAAGAAATGAAAGAAAAAGTCGAGAAATTTCGGGCCGAACTGATCGAAAAAACGGTCGAGGCCGATGAGGAGCTAACCCGCAAATATCTGGAAGATGAGGTTCTGACCGAAGAGGAGCTTTTGGAAGGGATTCGGGTTTCGACCATTTCCGGCAAATTCCACCCCGTTCTCGGCGGCGACGGGCGCCGAGTCTTGACCAAAACTTTGTTGGATGCTGTGGTTCAGTTTCTCCCTTCGCCGCAGGAACTGCCCCCGGTCGTTGGCTTTCATCCCCGAGAACAAAAAGAGGAGGCCCGTAAGCCAGATACCAAAGCTCCCTTCGCAGCCTTAGCGTTTAAGGTCCAGACCGACCCCTATGTGGGCCGCTTGACCTATATCCGCGTCTACTCCGGAGAGCTGGCGGCCGGTTCCTATATTTCGAATTCTCACACCGGCGAAAAAGAGCGGGCGGCGCGGATTTTGCTGATGCACGCCAACAAGCGCGAAGAAATTGAAAAACTTTCCGCGGGGGAAATCGGGGCGGTCATCGGTTTGAAAAACACCTTTACCGGAGACACGCTTTGTGACGAGGAAAACCCGATTGTTCTGGAGTCGATCACTTTCCCAGACCCCGTCATCTCGGTGGCCATTGAGCCCAAGACGAAAGTCGACCAAGAAAAGCTGAGCACCGCCTTGCATCGTCTGTCTGAGGAAGACCCCACCTTCAAAACTAGGTCTGACGAGGAAACCGGCCAAACGATCATTTCCGGAATGGGCGAACTCCATCTGGAAATTTTGGTGGACCGGATGAAGCGGGAATTTAATGTCGAGGCCGGGGTCGGTCGGCCTCAGGTAGCCTACAAAGAGACGATTCGGGAAACGGTCGAGCAGGAAGGAAAATATATCCGCCAGTCGGGGGGGCGGGGTCAATACGGTCACGTTTACCTGCGCTTGGAACCGCGGGGGCGGGGGGAGGGTTTTGAGTTTATCGACGAAATCAAGAGAGGCTCGATTCCCAAAGAGTTTATCTCCGCCGTCAAGAAAGGAGTTATTGGGGCGATGGAGAAGGGAATTCTGGCCGGCTATCCCCTAATTGACATGGCCGTGGCCGTTTACGACGGGTCCTTCCACGAGGTTGATTCTTCGGACATCGCCTTCCAAATTGCCGCCTCCGAGGCCCTCCAGGTGGGAGGCAAAAAGGCTAAACCGGTCCTGCTGGAGCCGGTGATGAAGGTCACGGTAACCACCCCCGAGCAGTTTATGGGAGAGGTGGTTGGCGATCTATCCTCCAAACGTGCTAGGATAGAGGGCAGTGAACAGCAGGGGAACGTGCGGGTGATTAAGGCCGAAGTTCCGCTGTCGGAAATGTTCGGCTACGCCACCCGAATTCGTTCCTTGACTCAAGGGCGGGCAAGTTTTAATATAGAGCCGAGTCATTATGAAGAGGTTCCGCAGAATGTTGCGGAAGAAATTGTTAGGAGGTGAAGAAAATGGCAGAAAGTAAAAAGTTTGAACGCACTAAGCCTCACTTGAACGTGGGGACGATTGGTCACGTTGACCACGGAAAGACAACCCTGGTGGCGGCGATAACCAAGTATCTCGAAGGCAAGGGACTAGCTGATTATATGGCTTTCGAGGATATTGATAACGCTCCCGAAGAGAAGGAGCGGGGAATTACTATCTCCATTTCCCACATCGAATACGAAACCGAAAATCGCCACTACGCCCACATTGACTGTCCAGGGCACGCTGACTATATCAAGAATATGATTACCGGCGCCGCTCAGATGGACGGGGCAATTCTGGTTGTCTCGGCCGCTGATGGACCGATGCCTCAGACCCGCGAGCACATTTTGCTGGCCCGTCAGGTGGATGTTCCAGCGATGGTTGTCTATCTTAACAAGACCGATTTGGTTGACGACGAGGAACTTTTGGATTTAGTCGAGATCGAAATTCGTGAACTTTTGACCAAATATAAGTTCCCCGGCGACGAGATCCCCATCATTCGGGGATCGGCCCTAAAGGCTTTGGATGGCGATCCGGAAGCGCTCAAGAGCATCGAAGAGTTGCTGAAGGCCCTCGATGAATACATTCCCAGCCCCGAACGCGACTTGGACAAGCCGTTTTTGATGCCCATCGAAGACGTCTTTTCTATCAAAGGTCGAGGAACGGTGGTCACCGGAAGAGTTGACCGTGGGATAGTCAAAGTTAATGACAAAATCGAAATCGTTGGTCTCAAAGACACCGAAGAGACGGTGGTTACCGGAGTGGAGATGTTCCGCAAGTCTTTGGATCAGGGCCAAGCTGGTGACAACATCGGAGTTCTTATTCGCGGAATCGAGCGGGGTGAGGTGGAACGCGGCCAAGTTTTGGCGGCTCCCGGTTCCATCGAACCGCGGACCGAATTCGAAGCCGAGGTCTACATTTTAACCAAGGAGGAAGGTGGTCGACACACGCCGTTTTTTAGCGGCTACCGTCCGCAGTTTTACATGCGAACCACCGATGTGACCGGCGAAGTCACCCTTCCCAAAGGCACTGAGATGGTTATGCCTGGGGACAACGTCAAGATGAAGGGCAAGCTGATTACCCCGGTGGCTATCGAGGAGGGTCTGCGCTTCGCGATTCGCGAGGGCGGACACACCGTCGGCGCCGGAGTGGTTAGTAAGGTGGTGGCTTAGAAAGGCGATAGGCGTTAGTCCGAAATTACTAGTGCCTGGCTAGCTAGTGCCTAATGCCTAATCTTATGGCTAAAGCAAGAATCCGCGTTCGGTTGAAAGGTTTCGACCATCGGGTCGTTGACCGATCCGCCGAGCAGATTGTCGATGTGGCGGTACGGACCGGTGCCAAGGTGGCCGGTCCGGTACCGCTACCGACCAGGATAGAAAAGTTTACTGTTTTGCGCAGTCCGCACGTCGATAAGCGGTCGCGGGAGCAGTTTGAAATCCGCACCCACAAGCGGCTGGTTGACGTGTTGGAACCAACCCCCAAAACCCTCGACGAACTCTCCCGCCTCAACCTCCCCGCTGGGGTGGGGATTGGGATCAAGATGTAATTGTGGGGGATAAATTCGTAGACCTTCTAGTTGTTTGGTAAATTTTCCACGTTTGGCCTCAAGAATTGTCCACAATCCTCAGAATACCTACACGAAGGTGTAATTGGTAGGCGGTTAATTATACGATCGTGAAATTAATTTAATCCTCACCGTTTTGCGGATCCTGTAATATACATACAGGAATAAGGAGAGGGCCCAATTTCCTTTCGTTGAAAATCGGGCCCTATCGCCTCAAACCCTTTTGCCAACGGATGCGCAAGCTTCTGAACGCACCCGCAGTCTCGTTAGTCCACACCCCGACCATAAAGTGAATGTGGCGAGGATCGGTCATCCAACCACTCACTCCTGTGGTCGCCATTTTTTGACCTTCTTCCACCCGATCTCCAACCCTAAGGCGGCAGGAACACGCTCCAATATGGCAGATCTCGTAGAACTCTCTTGGGATTTCTGTGAAGACCCGCACATAGTTACAAAAGGGCAGAAAGTCGAGCGTCGTGCCCCACACCGTGTGGTGCTGTACCAGACAGACGATTGTTCCGTTCGCCGGAGCGTATACGGGCAGGGTTTGCACCCTTGGGTCAGGTACAATGATGTCGACGGCATATTGAAATGGGCCAACATGTGCTGGAGAATCTTTCCAAAATCTGGTCGATTCTCCTCTTCTGGGCTTTACTGGACAAAAATACTTCCGACCTGACCAGCCTAAAAGATGAAATAACCGAGCTGTACTGAGCATAATCTCCCTCCTTCTCTAAGCTGTTAGTCCTTCTCTTTTCCCAAAGTGCTATGCATTTTATCACATGGGGTTGAAAAAGTCATAAACCCTCTTTGAAAATTCAGCGATGGACAACAAGCCCTCGTTATCCGGTTTGTATGCTTTATCGGTGAGATTTTTTGACAGGACCGAAATCACATACGGAACCTTCCCGAAAACAAGGGCGGCCTCACCCCTAACTCCAGGAATGCTACCACTCTTGCTCGCAACTTCAAGTTTAACTTCTTCATTATATCTATCATGTGGAAGGTATCGGCGAACCCCCAAATCGTTATGGCTCTCTTTGAGAATATCCAGAAACATATCCGAAGACTCCCGATCAAAATACTCACCGTTATAAACACCTTCCAACAAGGTTGCTATTTCTCTTGGGGTGGTGAGGCCATACCCAAATTTATCCCCGTCGATTTTAAGTTTGATAACCTTCAAACCCAAACCGCGTAGGTATTCGTTGATTTTTTGGGGTGTAAATATTTTGACTAAGAGCTTGGCGGCGGTATTATCAGAAACTAACAGCATCAACTTTACAACATCGAGTAAAGTTAGTTTCAATCCCGAATCCAGATGCTCCAGCACACCTGAGCCTCCCAACTTACACTTTTCCGCCAGAGAAATAGTATCTTTGAAAAAAGCCTTGCCTTTTTCGACCTGAGAAAATACAAACATAGCAATGGCGATTTTAGAGAGACTCGCCGCCGGAAATGCCTCATTTTGATTAAACTCAAAAGCAACGGCTCCACTTTCTAAATCTTTGACGTAGGCGCCCCATACACCATCAAGCCCTTTTAACATCTTCTCTAAGGAAGCTGAAATACTGTTAGTTTTTGTTACAGCGGACATCGGATTAACAGAATTATACACTATTTTGCACTACTGCTAAGCCGAAGGGTGGGGTTTTGGGGAAGGTTGGGCGACCCGTTCTGTAATTTGACTAAGATATTGGGGTGTGTTATAGTTTATGTAAATGTGAGGGACGTATCCGCGCCAAAGCTTTGAAACACAGAGCCGAGGCTACAAAACAGGGAGGATAGAGATGCAATATCTACCGTTTTTCTACGCCGTGGTACTGGTGCTCGGGGTGGCCCTTCAGATCCTGAGAAAATTCAAGGCCGCGATAGTAGTCGCCATCATCGCGGCGGTCATGGCGACTATGTTTCTGGTCTTTGGGCAGGAATACCATACCAAGATTGGCCCCAGCCCGCTCCCCGTGGTGCTAGTGAACTTGGTACTCTTGGGAATCTGGGTGAACGTGCTTTATAGGCTCCTAAAGCTCTCGAAGGAGGCGGGGGCTATGTTAGACGAGCAGTGATCCAGAACATTAAGTAGAGGGGGAACAGTCTCATCGCAACGAGGTTGTTCCCTTCTTCATTTCTAAGAAGTTCTTCGGTCAGATGGGTCGGTGGATAGCAAAAATTTTGGTCTGGTCAAGTTTGGCTCCCAATTCCTTAATCTGTCTTTTGATCTGATCGGGTTGATCAATCCAAGCTCGCAACTCGACAATAATTTG
>Ga0209121_10002609_pt1 | contig 18156 bp, 11 predicted proteins | sample Cruoilmetagenom3_FD_187292 | JGI IMG/M metagenome (GOLD analysis project Ga0209121, IMG submission 187292) | Oil polluted marine microbial communities from Coal Oil Point, Santa Barbara, California, USA - Sample 3 (SPAdes) (version 2) | ecosystem: Environmental > Aquatic > Marine > Oil seeps ... | reverse complement strand
TGTTGTTAAAGGCTTCGAGTTGCCACTCATCTTCATTACCATGTTGTTTATCGGTGCATCATTGCTTAACCTCCTTTTGCCTTCTCAACAGCGTCTGAGGATCATCGTTGCCACGGGATTACAGGTAATGGTTTTGCTGGGTATAACAATCTTCTGGGGCCACTACTCGTGCGAAGTAGCACTTGTAGCAAACCTGTCACCGGGTGCGAATCGTGTCAGTATCAGCGACTCAGGTTTGCTCCTACCCCAAAAAGAAAACGAACCGGACGGCAGACCTATCATCGGCGTTAGCGAGCGTATCGACGGATTTACCTTTCCAACAATTCGGCGGTATAGCTATAAAATCCATTACACCTTTGCATCACTGGGCATCTTTGAATATCTCAGATCCGGAGAATTGGACCTAAGTCACTTTAATTTCAATCGCTTAGACGATAATTATGGTACCTATTTTAACAAAGACACAGGATTGGTTTTTTACCGCACTGACAGATACGACTGTTTCATGGGACCTAATGGCATATCCGAAATGCCTGACGAGAACCTTGGCCGGTTCTCCTCACCAATCATCGGCCCTTCAGTAATTTATAGCCTGCAGAACAAGCGTTTTTTCACTATTGATCTCAAGAATCGCACTCTCCAAAAGGGCCCTGTACTAACAGATTCCGCACGTCGACCCATACAAATCATTGGTCCTTACTTCCGACCAGAAGAATGCTCGGTATTCTTCTCAGGTGCTTACGGCACATTGTACAAACCGCGAGATTGCCGGGCAGTACTGGATGAATCCGGCCGAATCGATTTGCTTGATCTAAAAACACTCGATTTGACCGGGCCGGCGGGCTTCCTGCCACGCCCCCGAACGCACTTTGGGTGGGGTTCACAAAAACCAAAAGACCTTTTAGCATATGACGTAAATCTCCTCTCTGTGAAAAACCAACAAAACTATGTCGGTATGGCTGTAGGTAGCTTGTCACGACAGGGAACAACGATGGCTCTGGCTGTCTTTGACAAGGAAGGTAACCAAATCAAGACCGCCCACACTAAAGCAGAATTTTTTAAGGCACCCTGGGAGCCGACGTTAATGGTAACGAAGTATATTTTCGAGAGTCTTCATCCGCCGGTGTTGACATTGGCGTCTTTCTTTACAGCATATAGTTTCGATGCCTGCTCGACGCATCGGGCGCTGTTCTTGATGCCCAACTCCTTCGTGGCTATGGCCAGAGATTACGAGGGGAACATTTTCTATACGATTCTAATTGTTCTGCTGCTGATGCTGCCCGGGATTCTGTTTGCCTTTATTCTTGGTTGGCGAGTTAAACGGGATGCTGCAGAAATCGGCTTGCCGTGCAATGCAAGGCGGCTTTGGCTGGCCGGGACGCTGGTTTTTGGCCTGGCCGGATATATCACATACCGGCTTACCCGGCCGAAGGTGATGGCAGTAACCTGCACCAATTGCGGCAATTTCAGACGGCCGGACATGGATATTTGCCACAATTGCGGCAGTAAATGGGTAGTGCCGGAACTAAAACCGCCGAAATGGCGCGTTTTCGACAGGGCGGAACAATTCCATTACAGCCCGCCGCCGGAGGAGACCACGGAGGAATAATACCAATTGTGATCATTATTTGCGCTTTGGTCATTTCCACCGTTAGGCGTCCCCAAGGGAGACCTTAGGGCCGCAAAGTGGCCCGAAGTGGAGAAATCTATTTAAAAAGATTTCTCGACTCCGCTTTGCTGCGCTCGAGATGACGAGGACACACATGTGAATTAGATTTGGAATAAAAATCCTTTCGAGTGGATTTTTTGTTACCTCTACTGCGATATCTGCCTTTTATCAGTGAGGACAATATATATGAACGAGGACAACGAAAATATCCAGCAGTTACTTTCCGAGGCCCGGCTCGGCAGTCGGAGGAGCATGGGCCGGCTGGCCGTAATCGTCCGGGAGCGGCTGCAACCGTTCGTATTGCGAACCACTCTGGACCACGACCTGACCGAGGATGTGCTGCAGGAAACGCTGCTCACCATGGTCCGGCAAATCATGTCGTTACGGCAAAGTGACAGATTCTGGCCGTGGGTGTTTCGCATCGCCTGGAGCAGGCTTCAGGATAATTTCAGATCGCGCCGGCAGCAGTCGTCCGGCAGAGACTCACTCGTTCAGAATCGGGCATATCAAACACAGGAAGACTGCGACAGCCTGCTCGATGCGAGTATTCACACCGAGAGGCTCCGGCTGCTTTCCGAAGAGATAGAACAACTCAGCAGCCAGCATAAAGATATTCTCAACCTTCGCTACTACGAGCAGATGCCCTACACCGAAATCGCGGAAATGAAACACACCACACCCCAGAAGATCCGCGCTCAGTTCCACCGCGCCAAGAAATTCCTCAAAGCCCGCCTAGCGTAAGTCGGAAATCTTCAGGTCAGAGAACAAAGACGTCTTACGTGTCGAGGGCGTCTCGCCCTCGAATCGCGGGCTGGAAGCCCGCGACACAATAGACGTCCGACTCCTATCTTCTTTTCTACGGCCAGAATTTCTTGAGGTACTCAATGCTCTCGCGGGCTATTGTCTCGGGGTCGGGGTCGTATTTGAAGACCTCGACGCTGAGCCACTTGTCCCAACCGATGTCTTTGATCGCCTCGGCAATGGGAGCGTAGTCCACATCGCCCATGCCGGGGCCGTAAAGGTTGGCATCGTTAACGTGAAAATGGCCGATATCGTCGGCATTGACCGAGCGGATAATATCGGGCACCGGCGTAGATTCGGAGCACATCGCCTTGACATCCAGATGAATCTTAAGGCTCGGATGGTCGATCTGGCGGACCATTTTCATGCCCTCGGCGACCGTATTGATAAAATCGGTTTCCACGGGCGAAAGCGGCTCAAGGCAGATGGTCAGGCCCAACTGTTCGGCCTGATCCAGCACAGAGCCGAGCAATTCGACGGCCCGCTGCCATGCGCCCTCTTTGGTCTGCGGCTCGACGATGCTTCGCTGCTTGGGCGAGCCGAGCACTAAAACTTTGCCGCCAAGGTCGCTGCACAAATCAAGCAGGCAGGACAAGTAATCTCTTGTCCTGCCCCTGATTTGATTATCCGTTGTAGTCATGTGCAGACCGCTCGGGCCGGCAAAGAGCCAGTGAAGGCCCACGGTTTGAAGGCCATTGTCTTCTATTGCGCTGCGGGCCTCTTTTCTCTGTCCGGCGGTAATTTCATCCGCCGAGGGCGCCAGGGTAAACGGCGCTATCTCGATTCCGTGATAGCCCAGCTTGCGGGCAGTCGAGCAGACCTCGGCCATCGGGCGGCCTTCGAACATCTCGTTGCACAGTGCGAACTTCATTATACATTATCCGGCACAACAAACGGCTCGCGGTAGTTCCGCTTGACATACATATTCGCCCATTCGCTGTACTCGCCGACGAATCTCTCGGCCTGCGGATCCATTGTCAGCATCGGGCCCATCGTGATCGGCTCTTTTTCCAGGTCCACCTCGTTGACTTTGAGATGCTCGAGCATCCTCTCGAACGAGTCCATCAGGTATTCATTATCGATGGTTTTCCTGGCGTCTTCGACGGACATTGTCTTGCCCAGCCGGTAAGAGATATTGCCCATGTGACAAAGCGCGCTGGAGTAGTGGCCCTTCTCGATATCGGCGTTAAGGTCGCTGACCTTTCTGCTGCGGACGGCGTCGATGAAGTTCTGATGGTGACTGCCGCCGCCACCGCCGCCGATCTGCTTGTCGGTTCGCTTGTTGTCGTTATCCCAAACCCATCCGCCGCCGTCGCCAGCAGCCCAGTAGCCGTTCTCGCACTGCACGACTACACCGATATTGGTACCGGTTCGACGCCAGATATCCATCGATTTCTCGCCCTTTTTGCGAGGCAGGCCTCGAACCTCGAAAATCAGGGGAGCGGGCTTGTAATCGAGAAATACGATTTGCGTATTTGCAGTCTCGCCGGCATCGTTGACTCTGAACCTGCCGCCGAAGCTCATCACCCGCGGCGCCAGCTTCGGATCGCCCAGCGCCCAGCGGCCAAGGTCCATTTCGTGGATGCCCTGGTTTCCGAGGTCGCCGCAGCCTGTATTCCAGACCCAATGCCATTTGTAGTGCAGACTCTGGCGGCGCAACGGCTCCATATCGGCCGGCCCGCACCACATATTATAATCTATACCCTCCGGCAGCGGATTCGGGCCGTTCGTCCCGTAGACAATCCCGTTGGTGCCTTCGTAACGCTTCTTGTAGCACAGGGAGCGAATCCACTTAATCTTACCGAGGTTCCCATCGCCGATCCACTTATAGGCGGCTGTGTGGGCCTCGGAAGAACGTTTCTGCGTTCCGGTCTGGACAATCCGGTTGTACTTTCGGGCGGCCTTTACCATCTGGCGGCCTTCCCAGACGTTATGCGAGACGGGCTTTTCGATATATACGTCCTTGCCCGCCTGGCACGCCCAGATGGTGACAAGCGAATGCCAGTGGTTTGGCGTCGCAGAACTAATCGCATCGATATCCTTGTCCTCCAGCATCTCGCGAACGTCGGTATACGTTTTCAGCTTGACGCCGTTCTTCTTCTCGAAGTCCGCGGCACGATTCTCGACGTGGCTGCGATCGGCGTCGCAGATGGCCACCAGCCGGGAGCCCTTGCAGTTCTCGCCGAAGTACTTCATGTGATTGCTGCCCTGGCTGCCGACACCGACGACTGCAACGCGAATGTCGTCATTGGCGCCAAGTACGCGTGAGGCAGGTCCTGCCAGTGCCAGACCGGCCCCGACAGCCACTGAACTTTTCATAAAATCTCTACGATTTAGCTTGCTCATAATCTTCTCCTATATTTCATAAAAGTTTTTTTCCGGTATAGATTCGACTCATTTTGTCTCGGCATACCTGCGGTACTGCTGAGCCACCTTACCCTGCTTCTCATCGCCCTTATGGAAGTAGAAGCGATACTTGAACGTCAGACTCTCTCCGGCCGGAATTGTAATATCGCCTGTACCCCTCGGCTTTTTCTCGAAGTAACTGACGCCGAACGGATTGGCCGCGAACAGCCCGTAGTCACGCACGTGCCACCACGTCGGATGTTTCGGATTCGAAGGATGGTCGAATATCGCCACGCCGACGACCCGGCCGTCGACCGGCCCGTAGTAGTCGCACCACGCAGCCCGCTTGCCCCAGGTGCTGCCGTCGGTGTCGCCTTCGCTGTTGACGATATGACCCTTGCCCACCTTTCCTTTGAGCCGCATTGTCGGAGCCAGACGGATTGCCATCGAGCCTTCCTTGGTATCGCCCAGAACCACCTTGCCTTCCGAGGCGTGAATCGTAATCTCGATGTCCATGCTCTGGGCGTTCCGCCGGTTGTAGAAGCGGTGCGTTCGCGTGTCCGTGCAAACGACTTTGCCGTCCTTTGCCACCCACTTGTTCGTCGAGACAATCTCGCCCATCCTTCGGCCGGAACTGACCTTCAGGAACTTATCGTGGACGATATTGCCGGACCTGCTGCTGCCCTCGCCCCAGAAATCCTGCCCGTTGACCTCGCCGTGCGTGAACCAGAGGCTCTTGTGGTGTACATGGTCCTGAGCTTCATCAGGATTAATATCCTTCATCGGCCAATGCCTATTGACCGGCACGCCGGTCGGGCCGATTACGGGATAAAAATATGGCCGCGGTACATCCTGGTAGTTGTACTCTGTGAAAAGCTTGCCGTTAATCGTAATCCTAAGCTTTTTGTCAACGTCGTCGATTTGAACGCCACCCCGGCCCGACCTTCTGCCCCCCTGGGCTTTGGCAATCATTTGTCCGAACACCTGCCGCTGCTCGGCAAGGGCCTTGACACGATCGCCGGGATTGGTCCGAGCTTCCAGAAGAATCCAGCCGTCATAGTCCATCGCAACGAACAGGTTCATCAATTCCTGGTAGGGATAGCTGCCGATATTCAGTTCCCGTACGTGGGCGGTGTCACCGAAGCGGTCCTTGACAAGGTTGAAATTATATTCCAGTCCTTCACCATCCAGGTCCTGTCCATTGCAGTTCCAGCAGACACCGACGTTAGGATTGTCGGCAACGTCCATGATCTTCTTAATGATAGGCAGAGGCGCACACGCTCCATGGACTTCCAAGCGAATCTGCTGGCCGTAGTCGGCGCCGAAGCGGCCCAATTCGTTGAGCGATTTTCCTATTTGCTCGATCGTCTTTTCCTGCGGCACATTCCTGGGTAGATCGTTCGGCTTGACTTTGATACCCGTGCCGCCGCAGTCGCGAGACAGCTTGATATACTCTTTCGCTCCCTCGATATCTTTTCTGAGCCTCGATGCATCGGCGTGATGAAAAGCAAAATTCGCCCCGGGGCCCAGCAGCGTTACGGGACTGTCATCGAAACGTTTCTTCACATCCCGGCGCTGACGGGCGTTGAGATTCGATTCGACACCGTGAGCGTGCTCGGTCCGTAATTCGACGCCAAGCACTTTGGTCTTCTCGCAGTTTGCGATCACCGTCGGCAGGTCCCAGTCTCTGCCCCAAAGGTAAGTCACAAGTCCGAATTTCATTTTGGAGCCCGAGCCGGCCATACCCTGGGCCAACACCCCGCTTAAAGGACCGGCCGCAACAACTGCGGCTCCGACGTACATCGATTGTTTCAGAAAATCCCGGCGTGTTTTAATGATTGTATTCATCGTTTCCTCTTTCTGTAATATTTGAGATTTGTATTTCATCCTCATTAAAAAGCCAAAAAACAGATTGTCCCTTTTTAAAATCCGACTGTCAAGCGATTTCTGCCATTTTCAGCAACTGTTCAGCAATTTTTCGATCAGCATCCGGATTCGCGATTATCCTGCATCCTTCGGCCATAACCTGCCTTGTTTTCTGGTCTTTCATTAATTCTTCCAATTCTTCCCATAGCCATTCGGACCTGTCTTTTTCATCGGGCAGGTCATCGACGATAATCGCCGCTCCAACTTCGACGAGCTTTCCCGCATTGAGGTACTGATGTTTGTCCTTATGGTACGGGTATGGCATACAGATACTCGGCACCGCCGCTGCTACGTATTCGGCTACGCTGACCGCCCCGCTTCTACCGATTACCAGATCCGCAGCGGCCAGCAAATCCGGCATATCATCGAAATAACTGACAACCTTATTGCTGATTTTGGCATCACTATAATAGCTATAGACATTCTCGTAATTATTCCGGCCGGCCAGATGGACTATCTGCCAGTCGTCCGCAAAGGCCGCCAGCTTATCCAGCAGCGAATATACAGCCTTATTGATGTTCTCCGAGCCGCTCGATGCGCCGGTTATAAGCAGAACCTTCTTATTCCGGTTAAGGCTTAACTGCTCTATCGCCCTGTCCGGCTGTGGATTGCCAAAGCCGCTTCGCAAAGGGCAGCCGACAACGCTGACTTTCTTTTTCCGCCAGGTGAAATATTCGGCCGTCTCCTTGAACTGCACGAAAACCTCATCTGCCCAGCGGGCATTTATTTTGTTCGCCCGCCCGGGTACAATATCAACGTTCAAAAGAGCGATTGGAACTTTACGCTTATTCGCAGCCAGACAAACCGGCGTCGAAACAAAACCTCCGGTTCCTATGACTACTATATTCCAATCTTCATGAATCTTATCTTTAGCGATCCTATAGCTTCTGAGCATAGATTTAGCAAAATCGATGAATCTCCCGGGCCGAATTGAAAAGCCTACTGCCGGCAGCGCCGTATACTCGAACCCGGCCTCCAGGATAATATGTTTATCAATGCTGCGTGTGCTGCAGAAAAAATGTATCTTCGCTTCCGGTTCGATTTCGACAATTTGCTGGGCCACGGCGACGGCTGGATAGATATGCCCCCCGGTCCCTCCTCCGGCAAAGAAAAAATTCTTGTCGTCCATAATCAAAGCTTCCCTGCGTAATCAAACACATTAAGTCTGACTTATACCGGCGTCCAATGCAAGCGTTTTTTCCAGCTACCCCGACAGCAAGGTAAGATATAAAACAGCCGGGGCCTATACCGAACTGAACGGTATAGACCCCTGACCGATACAAATTCTTATGTCAATTCATATAAAAGCTGCTACTTGTGCTAAGGAGCAGTTCTCGGCTGATAAAGCCGGATATCATCAAAGAACATCTTGCCGTGGCCGCCTGGGACGGTCATATTGCCCCGAGTTCCAAAGCCGATTGATATTTTATCGACGTTGGTCAGGTTTATACCCTGATCGGCAAAAACCGACAATGGAATCACCCATTCGGTCCACCTGTTAATCTGTGCCGCGGCCGGATTATCATGAACAACTACAACAGGCGTCCCGGCAACATTGGATACGGCCACATACATTAATTCAGGATTATTAGCCGGATCGCCGTAGAACCACAACGATAATTCCGTGACTCCTTCCTCCGCCCAGTCGCGCTGGCCTGTCAAAGTATGCTCCACTTCCGAATAGAAAGCATAGCCCTGCTTATTGTTGTCGTATGCAACCGGCATGGATTGATTGCCGCCGTATACGATAGTCTCTTCCGTATAAGAAAGAGTCAATTCATCGCCTACAGCCGAGCCTGTTCCGTTACCGGGAATATAGCCAGCAGTGCCCAGAGCACCGGCGCCAAGACCATCGTGCCAGGAGTACCATATCCGGTTATCGCCGGCATTGTAATCCTCGAAGTCGTCGATAACAAAGAAATCGCCGGTAGTAAAGCTCCAGACATTGCCTTTCCATGGACTGTCAGGATTGACGCCGTTTACCTCATCGATACGCCAGTAGTAAGCCGTAGTCAATGAGAGTATGCCGGGATCGTAGCTCTCTTCACCGAGCGCCCTGGCCCCCTTATACTCCGGCGAGCTTTTCGTTGCATTCTTTACAGCGTCGGCGTCCGCTCCGAAATACACCTCGTGCGAAGCGGCAACCACTCCGGCGTCCCATGTAAGGATTTGCGTCGGACTTACATCCGCGGCACCATTAGCCGGATTCGGCCTGCTGACGGCGCCCTCAGTGGTGAAACTCCAGACGTCGCCTTTGTACGTATCGGTTCCATCGAACTCGTCGATGCGCCAGTAATAAGTCTTGGCCAGCACAAGCGGACCCGGATCGTAGCTCGCTATACCGCTTGGAACGCCCATCTCAGCATTGCTGACCTCATCGAAATCCTCGCCGAAGACCACATAGTGCAATTTTGCTCCGAAACCCGTGGTCCATTTAAGCTGGGCGTTCAGGTCGACTAATTCGGCCCCGTCGGCCGGGTCGGGATAATACGCAGTCTTTGGAGGTATCGAAAAGCTCCAGACATCACCTTTCCATGGACTGTTCGGCTCGACATCATTGACTTCATCTATCCGCCAGTAGTATGTTGTGCCGGGAACAAGACCATCCGGATACGGATATCCAAAGAAGCCGGCAATGATAAACGTTTCGGTCTGGTTGCCCCGGAACAGGTCTGAATCTCGCGTTGCTTCTTCTACGCCGTCGAAATTGTCACCCAAATACATATCGTGAGAGACTGCATAAGCTCCCGGCGACCACTCAAGGTTCACCCATGTATCCGGGTGGATCGCCCCATCAGGTGGATTTGGGCTCGTCGCCTCCGGGCCAGGTCCATATACGATAAAATCGTCGAAGTCCATCATACCGCTGTAAGCATGAATTCCGACCCTGCCATCAGTCCATTCGGCATGCTCAAGATCAAACATTTCAACATCATCCACATACCCGGTCAGGCTTGTTTTGGTAACCACCAGCTTAATGTGATGCCAGTTTCCCACTACCAATGAGTTATTTGTTTGAGCCAGCATCACAGATGTACCGGCGTTATACATATAGGGTCTGGATTCCGTATTCGTCCAGCCGTTTACGATCCATCGATACATGTGGGTATTCGGCCCATTGCGGTCTGCCCAGGCCTGCGGTACCGGATCCTGGACTCTGAAGAGCACATTAACAGGAGCATCTCCTTCGGTAAGCGGCTTTACCATGAATTCGATAGTGTATTCTTCCCACTGATCGTTCCATTTATCCGCTGCAATCATAGATGCCTGCCAAGGGCTCGACGTGCCGAGTTGGTGGTATACACCATCGGCAACCTGCCAATCCCCCGTGATCACTTCCCATTTGCCCTCAGACTCCGCAGGATTCTCGAAGTCATCGGAGAAATATGTCTGTGCCTCAGCAGTCAAAGAAAACAGTGGGACCAGAACCAAAGCTGTTAACGCTGCGAATGTCATACATGTTTTCGAAATCATTTTTTCTCCTTTGTCTATGACGGCCGGAAACCGTCCGTACCGGTTATCTCATTGATGCCAGCTCAATCTACACTCTGTTAAGGAAAATCCAACAGGCAAAAGCTCACTGCTCTGATTTTGTCTCAAAGGCAACTCTCCGTACACCTTAATGTCATTACAGGCAAAGCAGCATTTGGCTCTATGGGGCACTTCTCTGCTGATACAGACGGATGTCATCAAAGAACATTTTACCCGAACCGCCGGGGATCGTCATGTTACCCTGAGTGCCCAGGCCGATTGCTATCCTGTCAATGTTAGTCAGAGCAATACCCTGATCGGCAAAAGTCTGCAGCGGGATGACCCACTCGGTCCAGGTATCGATCTGTGCCGCGGCCGGATTGTCATGGACCACTACGGCAGGCGTTCCGGCGGCATTGGAGACAGCCACATAAAGCGGCTCGGCAGCATTGCTTGTTATGCCGATGTCCTGGTTCATCCACTGCGAGCTAACCGTCCCGGTAGTCGTGACGTTTGTAAATACGGCTTCGCATATAGCTGACGCGTTGTGAGCGGTCACTGCCAAACCTATATAGACATTTGCACCCATCTGGATAGGCTCCGTCAAACCCTGTTTCTGCCACGCAGAACCGTTGGCCGAACTATACGCAGTGAAATTGCCGGCAAGGTCACGCTCGATTTTCACCCAGTATGGCGCGGTTATTCCGCCGGTCGTTTCGTCGATGCTGGTTTCGCCGGTGCCGGGTCGTCGCTGGAAGGAAATGCCCGAGCCGGGCGTTACGACCATCATTGCGTGCGCCGAGTCCGGATCAAGCGTCTCGCGAATCATCACGCCGGCCTTGGCCCAGACGTCGGTATCGCTGACGCTCTCGACTCTTGCTGCGATCAAGCCGGTGCCGGTCAGCGTCTTGAAGGTGTAATGGAACTCGTCGGCTTCCACACCATCGACCGCCCAGATATCCGCGCCGGAGCCGGTCATCGTATAAGTGCCGGCGGGACCTTCTGTGAAGCCGCCGACGGATGCCGGATTGCCTCTGAACCAAATCGACAATTCGGCGACGCCTTGCTCGGTCCAGTCTCGCTGGTCTATCAACGTATGTTCTACCTCCGAATATTTCGAGTAGCCCTGCTTATTGTTGTCGTAGGTAACCGGCATAGATTGATTCCCGCCGTGTACGATGGTCTCCTCAGTATAAGAAGGACTGGTTTCATCGCCGACTGCGGCACCGGTCCCGTTGCCGGCAAAGTAATTCGCAGTCCCAGGTGTACCATAGCCAAGCCCATCGTACCACGAGTACCATATCTGATTCTCGCCGGCATCGTAGCCCTCGAAGTCGTCAATGACAAAGAAGTTACTTGTCGTAAAGCTCCAGACGTTGCCCGCCCAGGGACTATCGGGATTGACGCCATTGACCTCATCAATCCGCCAGTAGTATGTCGTATTCAATATAAGCTCGCCGGGATCATAATTCTCCTCGCCGAGGGCCTTTGGCCCCTTGTACTCGGGCGAGGCTGTCGTAGCATTCTTGACTGCGTCCGCATCTGCGCCGAAGTACACCTCGTGCGAAGCGGCAACGGCTCCCGCGTCCCAGCTAAGAACGCCCGATGGATTTACTCCCACAGCGCCATCGGCCGGATTTGGGCCGCTGACTGCACCCAGAGTAGTAAAGCTCCAGACCTCGCCTTTATGCGTCTCTGTGCCATCGAACGCATCGACACGCCAGTAGTAAGTCTTGGCCAGCTTAAGTGGACCGGGATTGTAATTCGTAGAACCGCTGGGAATTCCCGCCCCAGCGCTGCTGACCTCTTCGAAATCTTCGCCGAAGACAACATAGTTAAATATTGCTCCGTAACCTGTCGTCCACGTAAGCCTCACATCCAGATCTACGAATTCAGCACCATCAGCAGGGTCCGGGGCATAGGCAGTCCTGGGAGGAATCGAGAAGCTCCAAACGTCACTTTTCCAGGGACTGTTAGGATCGGCATCGTTGACCTCATCGATACGCCAGTAGTAGGTCGTACCGGGAACAAGGCCGTCCGGATAAGCATAACCGGGAAAACCGGCAATATAAAATGTCACGTCCTGGTTGCCCCGGAATAATTCTGAATCTCGTGTGGCTTCGTCGACTTGTTCAGGATTTTCACCCAGATACACATCATGTGAGGCGGCAAAATCTCCAGGCATCCAGGAAAGCGTTATCCACGTATCTTCGTACAGGGCCCCATCAATCGGATTGGGACGACTCGCAAACGGTTGGTTGCCGGCGATTCTCGCAAGACCATTTTCCATTATCGATTGAATATCGTCAGCCTCCAGAGCTACATCGAATAATGCAACCTCGTCGATGAAACCATCAAAAGGAGCACCAGTATCTTGGGAATGTACCCCTATCCTGACAGGCTGATCATCGTACATTATCTCACCTTGTCCGGGATTGCTGGCTACATTTTCACCATCCAGATAGAGTGTCACAGTCGTTCCATCAAAGCTAAGCGCCATGTGATACCATGTATCGGCTTCAAGCGCTGGACCACTAAGCCATGTTGCCGTATTCCCAGGTCCGAATGCCATACCCGCTTGTGCAAACCCATCTTGATGAACTCTACATACATATCCGGCCATATCGTTCCAATCATTACCCGTCTGGAATATATGACCATATCCGTCAAGCTTTCTCGTATTGAACCAGGCCATGAACGTTAAGTGTTGGGTTTTCATGCTTTCCCCCGTAGCAAACTCAATATAGCTACCTGCGCCGTTAAACTCCAGAGCACCACCAAATTTGCCCTCGTTGGTCCACTCAGGACCATTAAGCGTTCCGTCATTCCCGTTTATAGAAGAGTCCTGAGCTACATCACCTCCCCCTTCATCAAAAAGCCAAACTCCTACGACAGTGTCGGTATCAACTTTGGCGTAGCTTTGTCCTGCAAACATTAAAATAACAATAATAAAACTGATGCAAATTACGGTTAAGCGTGTCATTTTTGTTACCTCATTCAGATTGTTTATTTTCCCTTCTAATTTTAATTGAAAACTGAAAGGAAATTCGGCTCCGACCACACACCGAAGCCTCTGACAATAATTGTCTCTTATTTCAAACTAAACATCTTGCTTGAAAATGTTTTCCGGGTTTATTGCCACCTCCTTCCTTAAACGGCCAATATGGACACTTATTTAATTAAAATCTGATATAAATCGTAGAAATTCTCCTGCTGTAAAGTGGAAAGCAGAATACTCCTATGTAATTTACTTATAGCATATTACATGACTTCTTGTCAAGAATTTTCCGATTAATCTCAACGGAACTTAAGCCGCGTCGGCTGCACTCGTTTACAGCATTAAATTTCATTGCAAAATCAGCCCTAAATGTTATATCATGTTCAAAACTTATAACTATGAACAAAAGGTGAAGTTTTGGAGATTAGAATGAAGAAACGGATTTTGCTTTCGGTATTGTTGCTGATTGTCGCATTTATTGTTGGCTGCAGAACCCCCGCTAAAGAGACCGAAACGCCTTATGACAGGCCCCTTCCGCCCGGTGCCTCGGCGCTGCGGAAGATAACGGATCCGCTCGAAATCCCCGATTTTACGATGGCCTGTCTTAATCTGACCGACCTGCGAGCGGCTATCGACTACAGCAGGAGCTACCTGAACAAGCCCTCCAGCCGGATGTTCTATCCGGTCGGCGAAATTACCCACAGCCGGGCACTGAAGAGCCTCAATGCGTTCGCCGAGCTGCTGGATTCGGGCCTTCGCGGCGGACAATTGAACCAGGCCATTCGAGACAAGTTCGACGTTTATACGTCGGTCGGATGGGATGATAGCGGGACAGTGCTGTTTACGGGCTACTATACGCCGATCTTCAACGGCTCGTTCAAGCGCACCGCGCGATTCGTATATCCATTGTACAAGCAACCGGACGATCTGATCAAAGGGCCGACCGGCGAAATTTTCGGCCGGCGAGGGTCCGACGGAACTATCACGCCATATCCGTCCCGGGCCGTCATCGAAAACTCGGGAATGATGCGCGGCAACGAATTGGCCTGGCTGGGCGATCCGTTCGAAGTTTACATCGCTCACGTACAAGGCTCGGCCAAGCTCAGGCTGCCCGGCGGCGAGCTGACCACGATAGGCTACGCCGCCAACAACGGGCACGAATACAAGAGCGTCGCGAAGGAGCTGGTCAAAGACGGCAAAATCCGCGCCGACCAGATGAGCCTCTCGGCGATGATCGATTACTTCAGGAAATACAAGGACCAGGTCAGCAGATACGTCCGGCGGAACAACCGGTTTGTTTTCTTCAAGAAGGAGTCCGGCCCGCCGCTCGGCTGCCTGAATGAGCCGGTCACCGCCTACAGGAGCATCGCCACCGACAAGTCGATTTTCCCGCGGGCGTCACTGGCGTTCATCTCCACGACACTGCCCCGTCCGGTGGGCGGCACGGCGGTAAAGCAGCTCTACAGCGGCTGGGCACTCGACCAGGATGCCGGCGGGGCAATCCGCGCCCCGGGCCGGTGTGACGTTTATATGGGACTGGGTGACATAGCGGGGAAACTTGCCGGACAAACATATCAGGAAGGAAGGCTGTACTATCTGTTTCTAAAGTGAACCGGCGATGATGCTGAATACTGACGGATTTTCAAGGAATCAGAAAATGGCAAAAAGAATACTCTTGCTGGCCGTTTTGATCGGTGTGATGTGCTCGCTGCTCGGCTGTCAGACGGCCCACGGCATCAAGGAAGATGTCCAATTCATTGGCGATAAAACTGTTGAGATACTGGATAATTCATGAGAGAGAAATTAAACCGACGGCATTTCTTAAAAAAATCCATGACCGCTTCGACAGCAGCGGCATTGGGTATGTCGCTTGAGGAAAAAATCCTGCTGGGCCGGACGGTGGCAAAAGCAAACGCTACAGAGCAAAAAGCTTCCGGCAAAGAACTGCCCGCGGGCAAAATCGGCAACGTTACTATTAGCCGGATCATCTGCGGCGGCAACCTTATCAACGGCTTCGCGCATGCAAGGGACCTGATTTACGTATCCTCATTGCTGCGGCATTATTTCACCGACGAGAAAATCATGGAGACCTGGGAGCTATGCGAGGAGAACGGAATCAATACCATGATTTCCACCGTCCACAGCCCGCACGCCAACGGCAACGACCCGACTATCCGCGTGATCAACAAGTACCGTGACCAGCGCGGCGGACAAATCCAGTGGATCGCGCAGTGCTTCCCGCAGAGCAACGACCTTACCGGCAGGATCAAAATCGCCATCGACAACGGCGCGGCCGGCGCCTTCATCCAGGGCGAGATCGGCGACAGGTGGGTCAAGTACGGCCGGGTCGACCTTATAGCGAAAATAATCGAATTCATCAAGGACAACGGGCTGATCGCGGGCGTGGCATGTCACGACCTCGCCGTGCCGATGGCACTGGAAAAAGAAGGAGTCGAAGTCGATTTCTACATGAAAACGCTGCACCAGGACAAGTATTTCTCCGCCCCTTCGAAGGAGCAGCACCCCGAGACCGGCCTGCCCAATAACGACTGCATGTGGTGCATCTCGCCGGAAAAGACCGTCGAATTCATGAAGAACGTCCAAAAGCCCTGGATAGCGTATAAGATCCTTGCCGCCGGAGCCATTCATCCGAGGGATGGATTTAAGTTCACATTCGAATCCGGCGCCGATTTCGCCTGCGTCGGAATACTCGATTTCCAGGTCATCGAAGACATCCTGATCGCCAAAAACATCCTGACAAACCCCCTCAACAGGCAGCGCCCCTGGCGGGCATAAAGCCACCCATTGCTCTTTCGCCCGTTCCTCATCGTTGTGTTGTAAATTGGCTTTGTTTGGCTTTGAATTGGCTTTGTTTTCTTGGCTCCACTGGCTGGCATTTTGCCATAATCTCCTTTCATATAAGCCTTTGCGCCAATATCCCCTCCGGTAAATTGGCTTTGTTTTTTCAACCCCCAGAGCAGGTCCGGGGGCTAAACGAGATTGGCTTTGTTTGGCTTTGAATTGGGTTTGTTTTCACCAAGTGTCCAATCGCTATTATTTACCATAACACCTTTCTATAGTTGTCCTTACGTTTATTTTCACCGCCGGCAAATTGGCTTTGTTTTTTCAACTTAAGCTCAAATTTTCATCGTTTTCTACTCTTTTTCACCTGTTTTTTCATTATTCTGGCTTTTTTCCCTTCAAAAATTGGCTTCATTCGACTGCGCTCAGAACAAGCTTGTTCTTTCAAATCATACTTAACCACGAAGGAACGCGAAGATCATGAAGCAATCGTCAATAATCAATAGTCAATAGTCATTTACATCGCCCCCCATAATTGGAGCTACCTGCGCGTTTGATGCGAAAATCTACAAAATTGTAGACGGCATTTTTGATGTAAGTCTCTCCTGGATATGGAATAAAAAAATTTTCATTTTTCCGATTTTTGTTTTCAACTACAAGCGGATTTGGTTGATTTTCTTGTTAAAATCTTACCTATTTTAACACAAAAACATGAGAATTAACCGCCGATGAACGCAGGTTTTTGTGTGCTTTCTCGAATTCTAAAGCCTTTCTTCATCCTGAGTGGAGACGAAGGATGAATTAGCCTTTATCCCTTAGTACAGCCGAAGGGAAAGACGTTTAGCCTTTGAAAACCTTGTCCATCCAAGTAGTAGTACCATAATCCGACCAAACACCGAACCAATAATAAATTGAGGCCCGTGCACAATATTTCCTTGACAAAACGTTTTGGATTGTTCAGAATAAGATAGGCTTTTCTTGAACCGTACAATAGGCTTTGGAGGAGAAACTCCTTATGGCTTGCAATCAGCGGTATCTGGTCGAAACAAATTTGCCGCCAAAGGTGCGCTAAGCTGCATCGTGAAAAAATTAACCGTTCCCTGTTTGAGCAGGGAAAAACTTTGAAGGAGAGAAAAAATGAGAAAGACAATTTCCCTGGTATTGGTTCTGGTATTGAGTGTGGTTATGGAGCAAGCAAACGCAGATTTTACCTTCAGTGAACCTACGAATCTTGGGCAGACAATCAACAGTGCGTCAAGTGAGCCAGCCGCATGCATCTCGGCTGATGGCCTATCGATCTTCTTTACATCATATAATCGTCCCGGCGGCTCGGGTTCGGATGATTTATGGGTGTCCATTCGAGCAACAATAGATGATCCCTGGGGTGAACCAGTCAATCTTGGCCCGGAAGTAAATAGTTCATCTCCAGATGGTTACTCAAGCATCTCAGCTGACGGTCTTACGCTTTACTTTAGCGCCAATAACAGACCTGGCGGGCAGGGACAAGACGATATATGGATGACTACCCGGGCAACGACAGATGACGACTGGGGCAAGGCGGTGAATCTTGGACCACCGGTCGACTCATCAGGCCGTGAATTTTCCCAGGGTATTTCGTCTGACGGCCTGACTCTCTACTTTAGCTCCACCAAGTACGGGGGTTCAGGTAATTCCGATTTATGGATGTCAACGCGAGCGGCAACGAACGATAACTGGTTTTCTCCGGTAAACCTTGGATCCACTGTGAACAGTTCTGGTTATGATTGGATGCCAAGCATCTCGTCTGACGGCCATACACTATTTTTCGAGTCCGAACGATCCGGTGGATTCGGTGACTCTGACATCTGGATGACAAGGAGAGACACGTCAGAGGGCGGCTGGACAACGCCGGTCAATCTCGGAGATGCTATCAATGGATCGGCTTACGATGGCAGCCCAAGCATATCGGCCGACGGCCTTATACTCTACTTTAGCTCAAACCGGCCCGGTGGCTCTGGTAATAGAGATTTATGGCAGGTATCTATCGAGCCTGCCTGCGACCTAAATAGGGCTTGCTGAACAAGCCATATAGAGTCCTTAACAGATTTTGGCATCGCCGGGACAGCGCCGTTGCTCCCATTGCATCCGAGTGCAAGCCCGCCAT
>Ga0209121_10002607_pt1 | contig 18181 bp, 18 predicted proteins | sample Cruoilmetagenom3_FD_187292 | JGI IMG/M metagenome (GOLD analysis project Ga0209121, IMG submission 187292) | Oil polluted marine microbial communities from Coal Oil Point, Santa Barbara, California, USA - Sample 3 (SPAdes) (version 2) | ecosystem: Environmental > Aquatic > Marine > Oil seeps ... | reverse complement strand
AAAATTTTACTGTTAAAAATTAAGATCCTATTATAATTAAACTACAAAGAATTATCATATTTTAGTTTTTATAGTATATTTGAAATTCAAATTTATTAGAAACCACTTATTATGAAAATATTTAAACTATTATTTATTGCTGTAATATTCATTGCAACATCTTGTCAAGAAAAAAAACAACCTGTTAAAAAAGAAGTTACAAGTACAGTTAAACATTATATATGTAAAAATAATTGTAAAAATAGTGGTGGCCCAACTGAAGGAATTTGTCCAACTTGTAATACACCATATCTTCATAATCAGGCTTTTCATGATAAAGACTTTCTAAAAGCAGGTCCTTTAGAAGTACCTGCATATGATGGTACACAACAACAAAACACAAACGCTCCTCGTCCGGCTGAACCAGCACAAAATGCGTTAGGCGTTTATCATTATACGTGTACTAATGGATGCGGCGGCGGTGCAGGAACTGCAACGAATTGTAAAGATTGTGGAAAAACATTGGCTCACAACACGGCTTATCATACCAATTAATTAAATTTGCACTAGTTTAAAATTAGAATTATGAGTTTTTTAAAAAAGATGTTTCAGCCTAAGCCTCAAATAGATGTTAGAGATGTTCTTAACGGCATAAAATATGAAGGAGGAACAAAATTTGCCGCCAATGAAACTAACCATATTTTTGTTGACATTGAAGAATTAGGAGGTTTTCCATATTTAAAAACTGTGATAATTGGGGACACTAAACTAAAGGTGAAAAGAACTGGCTGTAAAATAAATTTTGTACTTAAAAATGAAGTTATTACGTTAGAATCTGATAATACCGATATAGCATCGAACCAAATAAAAAATTCCCCAGCACATTTTACCGAAATAGATTTTGAATTAAAAAATGACGAAGCCAAAAAAATTAAAACCGGTAAAATAAAAGAAGTTCAATACGAATTTAAAAAAGAAGTTTTCAGTTTTAAAACCATTTAGTTAGTATTCAATTACAGTAAATTCTAGAGCTAATGGATCGAAAGCATTGAAAAGAAGTATTAAAAACTCTGGTCCTAATTCTAAATAGTATTCCGAAAAATTTCTATAACGTTCTTCTAAACTTTGGTTAGGAAATAAAGCATCTTGAATTGCTTTTACTCTATCAACTTCATCTTTTAGTTTTCTTTTTTGTGCTTTTAACAAACGCTTTTCTAATTTATCTAAACCATTTAATTGCTTCTTTTCCTGTGCTTTCACTGCACCTATAAAAGAATTGTCTGTTTTTGTTGCCAACTTTTTTAATGCAACAAATTGCTGTTGTAAAAACTCTTTTTGATCAGAAAAATCAATTTTTATATTTGAAATTTCTTTAACTTTACTATTCACTAAAACATCTTGTTTCTTAAATAAATCTTTTAAATTTAAATTGAGTTTCTCTATTTTTTCTAGTTGTTTTACTGAGACCATTAAAGCCGAATTTCTTAATAACAAAATAGGGAAAACGGTATTTTGTGATTTAAAATAACTTTTTAATTGAAACCAATACGCCAATTCTCCTCCTCCACCTATATAACATAAATTTGGCAAAATAGTTTCCTGATAAATTGGTCGCATAATTACATTTGGACTAAAACGTTCAGGAAAATTAGATAGTTCCTCTAATATTTCGGTTTTAGAAAAAACTAAATCCGTATTATTTATGCTATAAGAATTATCTTCAAATAAAATTCGTTCTCTTATGGAATCTTTCAAATAAAACAAATTAATTTCTCTTGGATTTACCTGAATATTATAATTACAAAGTAGTTGCTTATTAGTCTTGTTGACTTCTTTAAATGAAACTTGGTTTGCTAATTCTTCTTGAACAAGCGGTGCAAAAACTTGCTTTAAATTTTTATCATCGCCATCAATAATAACAAGTCCATTTTCACCAAAAAGTTTATTTACAATGTATCGCGAAGCTTGGGCTAAATTATCATGTTTAAAATAAGCTTCTTTAAATAAATCTTTTAAAAAATTTGCATTTTGTGAATTATTCAAGTGCTTATCAAACTCATTAAAAACCGGTTCTAAACTGTCCGTTTTCAATTTTCCAACCGCTCCTCCAAAATCCCGATCCCATTCAATCTTTTCAGTATTTAAATTAAAAAAATTAATTTCCTCAAAATCGTGATCTTCAGTTGCCATCCAATAAACAGGAACAAAATTGTACTCGGGAAATTCAAATTTTAGCTTTTTTGTTAAGTTAATGGTACAAATAATTTTATACAAAAAATACAAAGGTCCTGTAAAAAGGTTTAATTGATGTCCGGTAGTAATTGTAAACGTATTTTCATATTTCAATAGCTTTATATGTTCCGAAACTAAATCTTCTTTGTGAAAATTGATATATTGCTCGTTTAGAGATTGAAATAAAATTTCTCTTGTTACTTTTGAAAAATTTGATTTTAATTTTAGTTGTTTTTCAAAACCATCAATATTTGGAAAATTACCATAAAAATCGTCCAATTTGGTTTCCTTATTTAAATAATCACAAATTAATTTTGAAAAATAACCTGTATTTTGAAATGGTATTTGATGTACTTTCATTAACAATTAATTCTTTTAAATAAAGTATAAACGTATTCTCTGGTATTTCCTGATGGCTGCGTATAAGTATAATTAAAGGCTTTTATCAATTCAAAATCATTGCCTAAACGCTCTTGTAACATTGTTTCGTTATAATTAAAAACATCGAGTCCACAACATTTTTTTGCTCCTTCTAAATTGAATTCCGCTAAAACAACAAAGCCATTCTTTTTTACTGCTCTTTTTAGCAAATTGAAATATGCTTTTTGCTGAGATTCTTCAGTAAAAAAATGCAACACAGCTCTGTCATTCCACAAATCAACATTTTTTAGTTTTAATAACTCTGCTGGATTTGTTAAATCGTCAACAATGAATTCAATTTGAGCATTTTTATTTTGATTTAAGTTATTTTTTAGTTCGGTCAAGGCTTGTGCCGAAATATCGTTTACAATGATATTTTCAAAACCTATTTTTAGCAATTCATTAATCAATACTGTTGCTCCAGCTCCAGCATTAAAAATTTTTGCATCCTTTTTTAAATTACACATTTTTATTAAATCTAAAGAAGGTTTCGCACTTTCTTCAAACCAACCTAAATTTGTAACTGGCGTTTTTTGGTAGGCTTTATCCCAATGATCTCGAAAATCGTAACTCATAATTATTACAAACTAGGTATCTTTTATTATTGAATCAACTAATTTTTATAAAAGTAAACAATTTGACGTTTATGTCTAAATCTGATTACGCCTCTAACACTATTTTAACTAAAAAAGATTATTCTGATTAAATTATACTGTTTCAATTAATGATAAATAGTTAAATTTGAGACTTAAAAATTTATCAAATGAAGAAAATCAGTATTCTAACCTTACTTTTCAACTTATTAATTATATCGTCTTTATTTTCTCAAAACATAGAAACACCTTCAGAATTTCTTGGCTATGAATTAGGAAGTCGTTTTACAAGGCATCATAAGGTTGTGGAATATTTTAAATATGTAAGTAAAAGCTCAAACAATGCAACGCTAGAAAAATATGGAGAAACCAATGAGTTTAGACCATTATATGTGTCTTATATTTCTTCCGAAGAAAATTTAAAAAATATTGAAAATATTCGTTTAGCAAATTTAAATAGAACTGGAATTGTTAGTAATTCATCCAATTCAGATGTTGTTATTACTTGGTTAAGTTACAATGTTCATGGTAATGAAGCATCTAGCACGGAAGCTGCCATGTTAACTATTTACAAGTTAATTACTGAAAAACAAGATTGGCTAAAAAACACACTTGTTATTTTAGATCCTTGTATAAATCCTGATGGTAGAGATCGTTACGCAAATTGGTATAACCAAACTAAAAGTTCACCATACAATTCAAACAGAGCTACAACAGAACATAGTGAACCTTGGCCTAGCGGACGTGCAAATCATTATTTATTCGATTTAAATAGAGATTGGGCTTGGGCAACTCAAATTGAAACACAACAAAGACTTAAAGTGTATAATAAATGGATGCCTCAAATTCATGTAGATTTTCACGAACAAGGAATTAACAATCCGTATTATTTTGCGCCAGCAGCAAAACCATTTCATACCATTATCACAGAATTTCAAAGAGATTTTCAAGTTCAGATTGGACAAAATCACGCAAAACATTTCGATGAAAAAGGTTGGCAATATTTCACCAAAGAATCTTTCGATTTATTATACCCAAGTTATGGAGATACCTATCCAACGTATATGGGTGCTATTGGTATGACGTATGAGCAAGCTGGAAGTGGACAAGCTGGACTTGGAGTTATTACAAATAACAATAATGAATTAACGCTGTGGGACAGGCTTATTCACCACACAACTACTGGATTATCAACAGTGGAAATGGCTTCTAAAAATTCAAAAAAATTAGTTTCAGAATTTGAAAAATACTTTGATGATTCTAATTTGAAAGATAAAAGTTATGTATTGAGAGGTGATAAAAACAAACTTAAAAAATTAACATCACTTTTAAATACACACGAAATTAAATACCATTATGCAAATGGAAAAACTGTAAAAGCGTTTGATTATGATGCGAACCGTTCTATAAATTTAAAAACCTCAAATGCTGATATTGTAGTTCCTTCAAATCAGCCAAAAGGGAAAATGGTAAAAGTATTGTTTGAAAAAGAAACAGCTTTGGAAATACCTTTTACATATGATATTACCGCCTGGAGCTTACCTTTTGCTTATGGCTTACAAGGTTTTTCATCGGTACAAGAAATTGGAGCTAGTGAAAATTCAAACGACAAAAACTTTATTAAAAATAGTGTGCCAAAATCTCCGTATGCTTTTGTCGCTACTTGGAATTCGGTTAAAGATGCTGCGTTTTTAGGCGATTTATTAGAAGAAGGATTAAATGTTCGTTTTAGCGAAGTTGATTTTTCCATTGAGGGGAAATCTTATAAAAAAGGAACTTTAGTAATAGTTAAAGGAGAAAATAAAGAAACTGCTGATTTTTCTGAAGTTGTAATCGAAATCGCGAATAGACAACAAAAAACTATAACCGCTGTAAATACTGGCTTTGTAACTTCTGGAGCTGATTTTGGTTCTTCAAGTGTTGCCCTAATAACTAATAAGAAAATTGCCGTTTTATCAGGTGAAGGGACTTCATCTTTAGGATTTGGTGAGATTTGGCACTTTTTTGAGAATCAATTAAAGTATCCGTTGCACATTATAAACACTAGAAATTTTAATAGAACGAATTTTTCAGAATTTGATGTTTTAATTTTGCCAAATCGCTATAATGCTGGTAAATCGCAATTAAAAACAATCTCGGAATTTGCGAGTAAAGGTGGAACTGTAATCGCAATTGGGAGTTCGGTTGGTAGTTTTGCAGATCAAGATGGCTTCGCATTAAAAAAGAAGAAGGCAGATGAAAAAGAAGATGAAGAAGTTGATTTAACACCTTTTGATGAGCGTGAAAATGTATATATAAAAGAATCGATAACTGGTAGTATTTTTAAAAGTATTATAGACAATACGCATCCTTTAGCTTACGGATATCCGAATCATTATTATACGCTAAAACAAGGTTCAACTGCTTTTGAATTACTTAAAAAAGGTGTAAATGTGGGTTATTTCTCAAAAGAAGCAAATCATATTTCGGGTTACGCAGGAGAAAAAGCGTTGAAAAAAATTCCAAATTCATTGTTGTTTGGGGTTGAAAACAAAGGAAGAGGAAAAATAGTGTATATGGTTGACAATCCGTTGTTCCGTTCATTCTGGGAAAACGGAAAATTATTTTTTGTAAATGCAGTATTCTTAAATTAAAAACTTTCAATGATGAAATTATCTAGCATCCTTTTATTTTTATGTATTTGCTTTTCGGCAAATGCTCAAATTTTAACCGAAAAAGAACAATCAATTCTTAAAGATGAAATATTGGTTGATAGGTTTGACAATCTATTACCAAAATTAATGGATGATGTTGGTATTGATATGTGGTTGGTTATTTCAAGAGAGTACAACGAAGACCCAGTTATTAGAACCATGTTGCCATCCACTTGGTTAAATGCTAGAAGAAGAACTATCTTGGTTTTTTACAGAAATAAAGCTGAAAATAAAATTGAAAAATTGGCAGTTGCTCGTTATGATGTTGGTAAAAGCATTCAATCGGCTTGGGATAAAGAAAAACAACCAGACCAATGGGCCCGTTTGGTGGAAATTATTCAAGAAAGAAATCCAAATAAAATTGGTATAAATACATCTGAATATTTTGGAATAGCAGACGGACTGGTTCAAACAGATTATAAAGAACTGTTGGAAGCTTTACCAGACAATTTAGAAAATAAACTAGTTTCTGCTGAAAAATTAGCCATTGGTTGGATTGAAACTCGTACACAAAAAGAAATGCATCTTTATAATATGCTGGTTTCTATCACACATGATATTATTAATGAAGCCTTTTCAAATGAAGTTATTCAACCAGGAAAAACAACTACGGATGATGTTGTTTGGTGGATGCGACAAAAAGTTACAGATTTAGGCCTTGAAACTTGGTTTCACCCTACTATTGATGTTCAGAGAACCGATGAAGAACTTAAAAGTCATATTTATTCTTTTTCAAAAGGTGAAAGTTCTAAAGTTATTTTACCCGGAGATTTATTACACTGCGATTTCGGAATTACCTATATTGGTTTAAATACCGATTGCCAACAACACGCTTATGTTTTACATAAAGATGAAAAAACAGTTCCAGCTTTTTTAAATGAAGCTTATAAAAAAGGAAATAAAGTTCAAGATTATTTCACTAATAATTTTGAAGAAGGTAAAACGGGTAATGAAATACTTTTAAAATCTTTAGCCGATGCTAAAGCTGATGGTTTAAGACCTTCAATTTACTCGCATCCATTAGGACTATACGGTCATAGTGCTGGAACAACTTTTGGCATGTGGGATTCACAAGATGGTGTTCCTGTAAATGGAGATTATCCATTACATAAAAATACGGTTTATGCTATTGAATTAAATACAACAGTTAATATTCCCGAATGGAAAAAAGACATTCGTATTATGTTAGAAGAAGCAGGCTTTTATGGCGAAAATGGCTTTAGATATGTAAATAAGCGACAAGAAGCAATAAAACCAATTCATTGGATAAAATAAAATAATATTGAATTATTATTAAAATCTCTTAGGAGCAATGTCATTCCTGCGAAAGCAGGAATCCATAATTGTGCTAGTTAGATTCCTGCTTTTGCAGGAATGACAAAAAAAATAAAATGTCTTGAGTGCCTTTTTTATTCTAAAGTAACATTCAACCAAATAAACCTTTTTCAACCATTCAACCTTTAAATCTTTAAAAAACCTAAGCCGGCTCTCCGTATAAATCAAATTCGGTTGCAGAAGTAATTTTTATTTGTGCAAATTTACCAACTTGTACGTAATGTTTGGTTGCATCAATTAATACCTCATTATCAACATCTGGTGAATCAAACTCTGTTCTACCAACGAAATCATTTCCATCTTTTCTATCGATAATAACTTTATAAGTATTTCCAACTTTTTCTTGATTCAATTCAAAAGAAACTTGACTTTGAATATCCATAATTTCATTCACACGTTGTTTCTTCACTTCTTCAGGAACATCGTCCTCCAAATTAGCAGCATGTGTATTTTCTTCATGTGAATATGCAAAAGCTCCTAAACGCTCAAAACGCATTTCTTGAACCCAATCTTTCAACTCTTTAAAAGCTTCTTCAGTTTCACCTGGATATCCAACAATTAAAGTAGTTCTAATTGCCATATTAGGAACAGACTTTCTAAATTCTGCAATTAAATTTGTAGTTTTCTCGTGAGAAGTTCCACGACGCATTGACTTTAAAATATCATCATTAATATGTTGCAGTGGAATATCTAAATAATTACAAACTTTTGGTTCGTTATGTATCACTTCTAGCACATCTAACGGAAAACCAGTTGGAAAAGCATAGTGTAAACGAATCCACTCAACTCCATCTATTTTAACCAATTCTTTCAATAAATCTGCCAAGGCTCTTTTCTTGTAAATATCTAAACCATAGAATGTTAAATCCTGTGCAATTAAAATTAATTCTTTAATCCCTTTTTTGGCCAATTTAGTAGCTTCTGTAACCAAATCTTCAATAGGCGTAGAAACGTGCTTACCTCTCATTAAAGGAATGGCGCAAAATGAACAAGGTCTATCACAACCTTCTGCAATTTTTAAATAAGCATAATGAGTGGGTGTTGTTGTTAAACGTTCACCAACCAATTCATGTTTATAATCTGCATCTAAAACTTTTAACAAATTTGGCAAATCGTGAGTCCCAAAAAATTCATCAACATTAGGGATTTCTTTTTCTAAATCTGGTTTGTAACGTTCACTTAAACAACCCGAAACATAAACTCTGTCAACCTCACCTTGCTCCTTTTTGTTTACGTAATGTAAAATTGTATTTACCGATTCCTCTTTTGCATCACCAATAAAACCACATGTATTTATGACAACAATATTTCCATCATCATTTTTATCCTCGTGAACAACATTTTTGCCATTTGCTTTTAATTGTCCCATTAACACTTCACTGTCGTAAACATTCTTTGAGCAACCTAAAGTAACTACATTAATCTTATTCTCCTTTTTTGATTTTGTACGCACTAATAATTTTTTTTGAACATTAAATAATCAAATATTATTCAATATTTATTCGTTTGGCAAAAGTAATTAAACCTTTTTAAATAACTTTAGTCTAATTTATTTAAGAATCACTTAATTTTAAATATGAAATTTTCACATATATTAATTCTACTCCTAATTTTAACCAATTCTTGCTCTAAAATTTCTGATGAAGTAGCTACGATAATTTCTGAAAATGAAATGTACTTTCCTCCGGTTTTTAGTGAACAATGGGAAACAATTACTCCTTCTGAGTTGAATTGGAACACTCAAGAAATTGAGCCTTTACTTAATTATTTGGAAGCAAATAACACTAAAAGTTTTATTGTTTTATACAATGGCAGAATTGCTATTGAACAGTATTTTAATGGTCATTCTGAATCAAAAAATTGGTATTGGGCAAGCGCTGGAAAAACATTAACCTCAATAACAATAGGTATTGCTGAAGAAAATAGCTTAATTAATATAAACGATAAAGTATCTGATTACTTAGGAACTGGCTGGACAAGTTTACCTACAGATAAAGAAAACTTGATTACTTGTAAACACTTGTTAACAATGTCATCTGGTATAGACGATAGTTTTGGTGACAGTGTAAATCCATTAGATTTAAAATATAAAGCTGATGCTGGAACTAGATGGGCTTATCATAATGTGTATGTTAAATTACAAGATATTATTGAAGCTAGTTCAGGTCAATCGTTTACAAATTATTTTAATACCAATTTAAAAGATAAAATTGGAATGACCGGACTTTGGTTAAAAACTGGTGATTTTAATGTTTATTTTAGTACAACCAGAAGTATGGCTAGGTTTGGTTTACTTGCTTTAAACAAAGGAACTTGGAATACAACAAAAATTGTGAATGAACGTTTTTTTAATGCTTCTGTAAACACTTCACAAAATTTAAATGAGGCATACGGATATTTGTGGTGGTTAAATGGAAAATCCTCTTATCATTTACCTCAATCTCAATTTAAATTTCAAGGAAAATTAATTCCCAATGCTCCAACAGATTTATATGCAGCTTTAGGTAAAAATGATCAAAAAATATATGTTTCACCAAGTAAAAATTTGGTAATTATTAGAATGGGAGAAAGTTCTGAAGGTACAAATTTTGCGCTTTCAAATTTTGATAACGAGCTTTGGGAAAAACTGAATTTAATTATCAACTAAAAACTATTTATAATCTTTTGGAAGCTTTCTAATCTTTGTTAATTTCTCAAAAGCATATCCGATTTTTAATAATTTTTCTTCTTCAAATTGTTTTGATATAAAAGTCATATTTTTAGGTTCACCCGTTTTATCAAAACCCATTGGTACGGTTAGACAAGGGTATTTTGCAACAGCTGCAAAACCTGCGTGATAATTGTTAATAGACAAAAACGCATCTAATTTTAAACTATCTATTACATTGTTGAAGTATGCCCTTCCTGAATTTTCTAAATTGGTTTTAATAATTTCTAATTCTGATAAAGTTGTAGAATCCCTTACAATTCCATCGAATAATTCTTGATTGTAAGGCATTCTTTTTAGTGAATCTAAACTATTAAATTCAACTACGTCACTCACACTTGTTATTTTAATTTCAGAATCTGCATGATTTTTCAAATACTTTGGTAAATCATATTTCATATCAACATTTAGCAAAGTTAGAAAACCATTTAATTGCGCTCTTTCAGGATTTATTTTCACTATTTCAGCGCCATTTCTTTGAAGAATACTAATATTTCTAGTATATAAAGAATCTGTCATTAAATTTTCTAAAGCACCAAAACGCTTTCCTTTTAATGAATATTTTTTTAATTCACTCACGAAATTCACGTTTGACTCAACTGATTTTTCATCTTCATTGTCTTTACCTAACATTGCATTTAAGAAAATTGCATTATCAATAACCGATTTTGTCATAGGGCCAGGAGTGTCTAATGTACTTGAAATTGGCACAATACCAGTTCTACTCAATAAACCAATTGTTGGTTTTAAACCAACCACAGCGTTTTTTCCTGAAGGAGATAAAATAGAACCCGAAGTTTCTGTCCCAACCGCAGCAACTGCATAATTAGCTGCAACGCCTACACCACTTCCAGAGCTTGAACCTCCAGTTTCAAACACTTTTCTTCCGTAAGGATTTAATGTTTGTCCGCCTACTGCGCTGTAACCCACTGGGCATCCACTACAGAAAAAATAAGCCCATTCGCTTAAATTAGCTTTACCTAAAATTAATGCGCCATTTTCTTTCAACTTTTTTACTATAAAAGCATCTTCTGAAGTTTGATTGTCTTTTAATACAAACGCACCTGCTGAAGTTGCCATACCAACTGTATTAATGTTATCTTTTAATAAAATTGGCAAACCGTACAAAGAAAATTCAGTATCGGCTGGTTTGTTTTTATCTTTTAATCTAGCCTCTTCTAAAATAGTTGGATTCAACGAGATAATGGCATTTAGAAAAAGTTCATTATTGCTTTCATATTTTCTAATTCTATACAAATAAAACAAGGCGATTTTTTCATAAGATAAAATTCGATTTTTTACGTGTTCCTGAATTGTTGGAATGTCTTTTTCTAAAATAAATGGAATTAAATTCTGATAATCTTCTTCTGAAAAATAAGCTAAATCATTTTCAAATGATTTAAAAACTTCATTCATATCGTTGTATTTCGATTGAATCATTTTTAATTTCATTCTATCATTTTTATGATTTTGTTGCGCTTCAATTTCTGAAGTTTCATCATATTTTTCAAAAACAATCGGATTTTCTTTTTGCTTACAAGCAACAAATACAACCAATAAAAGCGAAATGAGTAAGTATTTTTTCATTGAATAAAATTTTAACTAAAGATATAAAAAAAAGACCTCAATAGTTTTCTCTAATGAGGTCTTAAATATTTATATGAATTTCTTTTTATTTAAAGAAAGAATCTACAAATTCGAGTTTATTAAATACTTGCAAATCATCAATCCCTTCACCAACTCCAATATATTTTACAGGAATTTGAAACTGATCGGAAATACCAATAACAACACCTCCTTTTGCGGTCCCATCTAATTTTGTCACTGCTAAAGAAGTTACTTCAGTTGCTTTGGTAAATTGTTTTGCTTGTTCAAAAGCATTCTGACCAGTAGAACCATCAAGCACCAATAACACTTCATTTGGAGTATCATCAACTACCTTTTGCATTACACGCTTAATTTTCGTTAACTCATTCATTAAGTTAACTTTATTATGCAGTCTTCCTGCCGTATCAATAATAATAACGTCAGCATTTTGAGCTACACCAGAAGTTAAAGTGTCAAATGCAACAGAAGCAGGGTCGCTACCCATTTCTTGCTTTACTAAAGGAACTCCTACTCTATCTGCCCAAACTTGTAATTGATCAATTGCCGCTGCTCTAAATGTATCTGCTGCTCCTAAAACTACTTTTTTACCGGCTTTGGTAAATTGAGCCGCTAATTTTCCAATAGTCGTCGTTTTTCCAACACCATTTACACCAACAACCATAATTACATACGGTTTTTTACCTTCAGGGATGGTAAAATCGGTTTCATTACCAACATTTGTTTTCGATAATAAACCTGCAATTTCTTCTCTAAGAATTGAATTTAACTCATCTGTTCCTAAATACTTGTCTTTTGCAACGCGTTCTTCAATACGATCAATAATTTTTAAAGTTGTTTCAACACCAACATCAGATGACACTAAAACTTCTTCTAGATTATCTAAAACATCATCATCAACTTTAGATTTTCCTGCAACTGCTTTCGATAATTTTGAAAAAAAAGAAGATTTACTTTTCTCTAATCCTTTATCTAAGGTTTCTTTTTTTTCTTTCGAAAATATTTTTTTGAATAAACTCATTTTCTCAATTTTGAAGTATAAATATAAAAAAGAAAAAGCTACTCTCAATAGATGAAAGTAGCTTTATATATTTTTATGAACAAAAAATTATTTTTTGCTCAAAAACTCTTTTACATTAGCAGGATCCATAACTGACTCTACAAATGTGTAAGCTCCTGATTTTGGAGATTTTACCATTTTAATAGCCTTAGTTAATCTTTTTGCCCCAGTCTGTAACGATGCTACTGATTTCTTTGCCATACTATATTATTTAATTTCTTTATGAACAGTCATTTTCTTCAAGATAGGATTGAATTTTTTAATTTCCATTCTATCAGGAGTATTCTTTTTATTCTTTGTTGTAATATATCTTGAAGTACCTGGAAGTCCAGTGCCTTTATGCTCTGTACACTCTAATATTACTTGAATTCTATTTCCTTTTGTCTTTGCCATTGCTTAAATGCTTATTTTTTTAAAAACCCATTTTCTCTAGCTTCTTTCATCACTGCTGAAATACCTTTTTTATTGATATTTTTTAATGCAGCTGCAGAAACTTTCAAAGTTACCCATTTATCTTCTTCAGGAATATAAAAACGCTTCTTTAATAAGTTAGCGTTAAATTTTCTTCTTGTTCTATTCAAAGCGTGAGAAACATTGTTCCCAACCATTGCTTTTTTTCCAGTAAGTTCACAAACTCTAGACATAATTCTGTACTTTTTAGTGTATTCTCAAAACGAGATGCAAAATTAGATTTTTAAAATGTAATACACAAACTTATTTTATTAGTTTTTTAAAATTTCTTTCCTCAACATTTCTAATGCCTTATTTGTAGCTCTATCAATTACTTTTTCTCTTGGTTTTCCAAAGAAGAATTCTTCTGAAAAAGCACCATTTCGTGTGGCAATAGCAATAAACACCACACCCACCGACGAATCTGTTTTATCGGTAGTTGGACCAGCATTGCCTGTTGTGGCAATTGCATAATCCGTATTGTATTTTTGTTGAATTCCTACAGCCATAGCTTCAGAAACTTCAGAACTAACAACCGAAAACTCATTAATTAAATCTGGATTTACGTTTAATTCCTTTATTTTTATAGTAGGGTCATAAGCTATAATTCCACCAATAAAATATTTTGAAGCTCCGGGAATTGATGTGATTTTCCGAGCAACATTTCCGCCCGTACAACTTTCAGCTATAGCCAACGTTTTGTTTTTTTTAGTCAAAAGTTTACCTATATTATATTCAATACTATGGGCTTCTTCAAAACCTACAATAATATCTGGAATGATTTTCACAAGTTTTTCAACTTCTTTTTGAATACTTTTTTCTAATTCATCTTTTTGAGTTCCTTTTGCTGACAAACGTAATTTAACCCGTCCATAATTAGGCAAATAGGCGAGTTTTATATTTTTTGGTAAACTATTTTCCCAATCTTCTATTCTTTCAGCAACCATACTTTCACCCATTCCGTAGGTTACAATTGTTTTATGAATAATATAAGGTAACTTAAACTGTTTTTGCAATCTAGGCAACACTTCTTCCTGCATGATTCCTTTCATTTCATTTGGAACTCCCGGAAGTGAAATCGTAATTTTATTATTTAAATCGAACCACATTCCTGGAGCAGTTCCATAATTATTTTTTAAAGGAATACACTTTGAAGGCACTAAGGCTTGTTGCTGATTTAATTTAGAAAATGGGTAATTTGCTTTTGAAAACATTTTTTTAATGTGATTGTAAATCTCATTATTCGTTACCAATTCATCTTCAAAGTAATTGGTTAAGGTTAACTTTGTAATGTCATCATTCGTTGGCCCTAAACCTCCAGTTATAATAATAATTTCAGAATTCTTTTTTGCTTGTTTTACCGCAGCCAATATATGCGCTTTCTCATCTTGAATAGATGTAATTTGATAAACTGAAATTCCAATTTTATTTAACTCCGTAGCTATCCATTTTGAGTTAGAATCTAAAATTTGACCTATTAAAATTTCATCGCCTATGGTTATTATTTCTGCTTGCAAATCTTTCGTTATTTTAAAATCAAATATATAAGTAATTTCATTATTTCACGCTCCTATTGCTTCTTTTTTCAATTCCAATTAATAAAACTATATTTAGCATCTACAAACTAATGAAATGAGAAAAATTATTTATTTACTTGCGTTAAGTGTTATCAACTGTACTACTTTCAATGCCCAAAGTCATGTTGAAACCGTAAATAAAACTATCACAAAAAGTGATATTGAAGGACATATTTATTTTTTGGCTTCAGATGAATTAAAAGGAAGAGAAACTGGAACTCCAGAAATTGATATTGCTGCGTTGTATTTGGCAAACACTTTACGCCGATACAATGTAACGCCAATGGGAGAAAACAATAGTTATTACCAAAATGTTCCTTTCAATAAAACTATGGCAGCAAACAATGTTCAGGTAAGTATGAACAAGAAAAAAGCTTCACAAGCAGTTAGTATTGGTGGTAAAAACATTGATTATAATGGTGAAATTGTTTTTTTAAATTATGGAACAGAATCCGACTTTGAATCGAACAATATTAAAGGAAAGGTTGTTTCCGCTTTAGGAGGTAAAAATGAGAAATCAACTATTTATGAAATTTTTAGATCAAGTTCTGAAAAAAATAAGTTGGCAAAAAAACACGGTGCTTTGGGTATTATTGAAATTGTCAATTTTAACAATGACACTTGGGAAAACATTGAACATCGTTATTTGAGAGACCAATTATCGTTAGCCAGTAACAATACCAATGAGACCAACATTGCTCACGTTTTTTTAAATGATCAAGATGAGCAAATGAAGTTAGAAACTTCAAAAAGAGTAAAGAAAGGATCGTTATTAATAAGTGGTATTCATACAAAAACAATCTATTCAAAAAACGTTGTTGGAATGGTTGAAGGCTCAGATCCTAAACTAAAAGAAGAATTCATTATTTATTCTGCACATTACGACCATAACGGTGTTGGAAAACCAAACGCTCAAAATGATTCTATATATAATGGAGCAAGAGACAATGCTGTTGGAACCGTAACCGTTTTAAGTGCGGCAAAAAACATAGCAAAATATCCAACCAAAAGATCGGCGTTATTTATTTTGTTTACCGCTGAAGAAAAAGGATTGTTAGGAAGTCAATATTATGTAGAAAATCCTGTTTTACCTTTAAACAAAATGGTTTTTTGCTTTAATAGTGATAACGGAGGTTACAATGATACTTCTTTAGCCACCATTGTTGGTTTAGAGAGAACTACAGAAAGTGAACTTATTATTGAAGCCGCCAAAGAATTTGGACTAAAAGCAATTCAAGATCCATCGCCCGGACAAGGTTTATTTAATCGTTCAGACAACGTGCATTTTGCTCGAAAAGGGATTCCTGCGCCTACTTTTAGTTTAGGTTTCTCAGCATTTGACGATGAAATTAATAAATACTATCATCAAGTAACTGATAATCCAGACAATTTAGATTATGATTATTTATTGAAATTTTTCAAATCTTATGTGCTCTCTTGTAGGTTAATTGGCGACAATCCTAAAACTCCTTTTTGGACTGAAGGCGATTCTTATTATGAGCAAGGAAAAAAGCTTTATCAGAAAGATTAGTTTTCGTTACATTTTTTTCAAAAATCACTCAAATTGACGCTGCTTCTAAATTAATTACAAAAACATGTAATTATTTTAGCTAAAGCACACATTTTGTACATTTTACAACGCAACCTTTACAAAGTTTTGGCATCTTCTTAAAAAGAAGAAAAAACAATACTAAATTTAAAACATTGCGCTATGATGTCACCCCTTGAAATGAATGATGCTGAATTACTAGAACAAATTCAAAACTGCACCTTAAGTCCGTCTTTTTACACACACGAAGTAATGCTACGAGTGTCTTGGATATTAATTAAAAAATATGGACTTAATGAAGCTATTATCAAAAATTGTGAGATCAAAGAGAACTACTTTGTAAATGCTATTCAAGGATATAAATTTAATAAACCTCTGACTGTCGCTTACACTGAAATTTTACACTTTTTTATGGAAAAATCTTCTACAAAAGATTTCGATAAATTATTACGTGAGTTTCCGAGATTACGATACAACTTTAAAAACTTGGTAAAAACACATTACGGTTACGACATTTTAAAAGAACACAGACAAGAAGCGCCTAAAGAGGCGAGACCAATTTTGTTTACTTTTTAGATTATTTTATTTTTATTGAAAAAGCTTCATTAGTTGCAATTGTGCCAACTAAAACATCATTTTCTGAAACTTTCCCAACACCAGCTGGAGTTCCTGTAAAAATAACATCGCCTTTTTTTAAGGTGAAAAATTGTGAAACATACGCAATTAATTCATCGGTTTTCCAAAGCATAGCATTGGTATTTCCATCTTGAACTAATTCACCGTTTTTTAACAAGTGAAACTTTAAATTAGTTAAATCGCCCAATTCATTTTTGTCATAAAACTTACCAATTACCGCGCTACCATCAAAACCTTTGGCTTTTTCCCAAGGTAATCCTTTCGCTTTGCAATCGTTTTGGATATCGCGTGCAGTGAAATCAATTCCTAAACCAATTTCATCGTAATATTTGTGTGCAAATTTCTCCTCGATGTATTTACCAACTTTGTTTATTTTTACTAAAACCTCCACTTCATAATGAATGTCATTTGAAAATGGTGGAATAAAAAACGGCTGCTTCTTTGCTAAAATTGCCGAATCGGGTTTTAAAAATATAACCGGGTTTTCAGGCTTCTCGTTTTGTAACTCTTCTATATGTTTGGCATAATTTCTGCCGATGCAAATTATTTTCATTGTAAAAGTTTAATAGTGTATTGTTGGTTTATTATAATGCGTTTTCAAAAAATTAGTTGCGTTTTTTAAGCAACTAATTTAGTAAATAATTACTGTTCTAGGAATTTGTAAAATTAACGCAATCCCTTAAAATCTATCAATTAAATATTAAAAGATTATATCCATTCTATCTTTTTAAATTCAAAAAGTAACTTTCATAATATTTGTATGAAAAATGAGATATAATAATTGTAAGAATAATAATCGATATGGATATGTAATCAAATGTTACCTAAGGGTTTGGAATAACCAATTTTGTATTTTGCTTTTGTAATTTTGAGGCTGCTTAAAAACTACGAGAAATTCTTTTGTCAAACTGAGTCTGTCTAAGTCACCACTGATTATCAGATAGTTAATGCATTTCGACAAGCTTAATGTGACACAGGAAGCAACTTTTTAAACATCCTTATTCTATTTTACTTAGTACAACGATTTGGTTAAACATTCTTATACTCATTTTTTTATATTTCGTTTTATTCATTATACCTGTTTTTTCAAATAAGTTTAATTCTACACCTTTTTTCAAATCTCTACTTGCAGTTGCAGGAGAAATATCTTTAAACACATTCATATAATCTTTTCGTGTAAAGTTTTTTTTGTTTAACGAACTAAAATATTCAGTTTTTTAATTCCGTAAAATTGTTAATTAACGTAAGTTCGCTATAAAATAATATTCAAAAAACTAATAAACAAGAGTTTATAAAATATTGTCATTGCGAATTTTGCTTTTTTCAAGTAAAATGCAGCAATCTC
>Ga0209121_10002606_pt1 | contig 18187 bp, 20 predicted proteins | sample Cruoilmetagenom3_FD_187292 | JGI IMG/M metagenome (GOLD analysis project Ga0209121, IMG submission 187292) | Oil polluted marine microbial communities from Coal Oil Point, Santa Barbara, California, USA - Sample 3 (SPAdes) (version 2) | ecosystem: Environmental > Aquatic > Marine > Oil seeps ... | reverse complement strand
CGATACAACTGATTTTAAGACGGCGATCTCGCATATCAACCGGGAACTGCGGCTGACCGAGAGTGGTTTTCGGGCGTCTGCTGCTTCCCTGGGCAACTGGAGCAAGAGCGCAGACGGCTTAACACAGCGGATTGGCGCGCTGACCGACGAGATCAAACTTCAGCAGAAGAAGGTGAGCCTGTTGAAGGATGAATATGTGCGGGTGGCGAAGGAGAAGGGGGAGAACTCCAGGGCAGCGCAGAACCTGCTGATCCGGATCAACCGTGAGACAGAAGGATTGAACAAAAACCAGCGCGAATTGAAGGAATCGAAGGAAGCGCTGGATAAGGTGGGAGATGAGAGCGAGAAGACCGGCAAGAGCGCCAAGAAGATGGGGGACAAATTCAAGGGCGCGGAAGGAAAGACCATCAATCTAAAGGATTCCCTGAAGGGTCTCTCGAAGGTGGGCAAGACAGTGATCATTGGTCTGACTGCCGTTGCTGCGGCGGCTACACTTGCCCTGGGTGCGCTGGCGGTCAAGACGGGCATGATGATCAAGGATGCCACACTGGCAGCCGCTCGAGTGGAGCAGGTGGCGGATGTGGCGATTCTGGTGGGCCAGAACATGGGGATCGCCGAGGATGCGGTTGTGAGCACCGCCGAGGGGCTGCGCAAACAGGGGATCGAGGCTGACAGCGCTTATGAAGCTGTGACCAAACTGATGCAGGCTGACCTGGACCTGGGCAAGGCGGAAGGCTTGATGGGTGTTGCCCGGGACGCGGCTGTGATCGCCGGTGAGAACACAACTGAAACGTTCGATGGGATCACCACGGCGGTATTGACTCTCAATACCGAGATGCTGCGGAATAAGGGGATCGTGTTCACTTCCAAATCAGCTTATGAGGATTATGCGGCGGCAAATGGGCTGGTGGCATCGGAACTGACGGAAGTGGAGAAACAGGCTGCTTTTGCCAATGCGGTGATCAAAGCCGGGATCCCCATTCAGGGCGCCTATGAGAAATCGCTTGAGAATCCCGTCAAGCTGTTGGGGTCTCTGAAACGGGTGTTCAATGATATTGCTGTGGGAGTGGGCGGGCCGTTCACAAAGGGACTTACCAACATCATCAGGCCGTTTTATGACCTGGCCAAGAGTGTGGCAGCAATGGTGAGCGAAGGGGGTTCCCTGCGGCCGATCCTGGATATGCTGGGTGCCGGTTTCGCCGGCTTTGGAGACCAGCTGGGCGGAGCAATCACAAGCCTGGAGCCGCTGCTGGAAATGTTTGGGGAGATGATATCCATGCTGATGGGCGGGGATGCTGAAGGCGCGTCCAAGGTGCTGGAAAACCTGATCAACTCGCTGCTGGATACGATCACAGGATTTGGTTCCGCTGGCGAGGGCGGGGGCGGGGTGAATATCCTCAACTTCCTGCGTCAAGGAATCATAAACGCAATCCCGAGATTGATGGACCTGGCATCTGACGTCCTGTTAAATATGGTAACTGGAATATTAGACAAATTGCCAATGATGTTGGATGCTGGCACAAAAATATTGACGGCGCTGATCAACGGTATTCTGCCGCAGCTTCCGGCGCTGCTGACCGCGGCGATCGAAATTATTAATACGCTTGTTCAGGGACTGCTGCAGCTGCTGCCGGAACTGCTAGCGGCGGCGCTGGAGATTGTGCTGGCGCTGGCGGATGGATTGATCCAGGCGCTGCCGACGCTGATTCCGGCTGTGTTTGAAATTCTGTTCAAGCTGATCGATACGTTGATGGCTAACCTGCCGATGATCATCGAGGCGGCGTTCACGCTGGTAGTGACCCTGGCAAAAGGTATCGCTGAGGCGCTGCCAACGCTGATACCTACGGTGATTGGTATCATTCCAGAGATCATCCTAATGCTGCTAGAGAACCTGCCGATGCTATTAATGGCGGCGCTCGAATTGTTGTTAGCGCTGGCTGAGGGGATTGTGGCTGCGCTCCCGGTGTTGATTGAGGCGGTTCCACTGATTGTTGAAACGATTGTGGATATGCTGATCGAGAATCTGCCGATGCTGATCGTCGCTGCTGTTGAACTGATTACAACCCTGGGTTTGGGATTGGTGGAGAACATCCCGCTGCTACTGGAGGCAGTGGTGGATATCATTACCGGCATCATCGAGGCTTTCAAGGAGACCGACTGGAAATCGATTGGGGATAATATTGTCGCCGGCATCAAAGAGGGATTCCTGGGTAAGTGGGATGATTTCAAGATCTCAATTACAAATAAGTTTAATGGTCTGGTGGATGGTATCAAGGGCCTATTGAAAATTGATAGCCCGTCGAAGCTGTTTGCGGGCATCGGCGAGAATATGGCTGCCGGGCTGGGGGGCGGGTTCACTGACGAGATGGATGCGATCAATCGCCAGATTAGGAGCACCGTGGGCGAACTGAAGAGCGGCTGGGGCTTTAGCGCGGGCGGTTTGACGCTTGCCATGCAGGGTGCTGGGGGCGCTCAGACGGCGCCGGTGATTAATATGACAATCAATAAAGCCAGCGGCGAAATTGATGAGTACCGCCTGGCGCGGAAGATCGCTGACCAGATCAGGAGAAATGCATGATCCATTTATCTTTTGAAAAACGATCGAGCGGGTCGGTTGTGAAGACGATCAATTTCAATACGGGCGGGCGGATCGTGATGGGAAGTTTTGTTCCCCAGACCACAGAAGAAGAGCGCGTGGTGGATGCTTTTGACCTGCATATGGTGGGGAGCAGTGCTTCAGACCTGCAGGAAAAGATTCAGGAGATCGAAACTATGCTGGCGTTTGCCACTTCCAACAAACGAGGTGCAGAGGGGATTTGGGTGCTTTATTCTCCTGATAGCAATATCACGGCATGGCAATCACGCTTGAGCGGCGGGAGCGTGCTTCTGGATGAGCGCATGGGTGCTCTGTGGCGCGAGTATAAGACACGGGCGCAGGTGGTCTTTGAACGAAGGAATTATTGGGAAAAACAAAGTGCGACCACATTGGAGTTGAGCAATGGGTCAGTGACCAAGCAGACCACAGCTCCAGTTGATAATGCCCAGGATGGATCGCATGATTTGTATGTTGAGATTGACTCTGACCAGGTGGAGGGTGTTTTGCCTACGCCTGCAATCATCAAATTTGAGAACACCAAGAATGATGCGACATTGGTTGATGATCTGCTGATTGGTGTGATTCAAGGAGATGGAAACAGCACACTGCCCACGCCAGGCACTCTGGTTTGTGAGGGCAGCGGTACTGTCGATGTCAGCTGTTCTGGTGGGGAATATGCTGGCTTGAATTGGTCTGATGATGCTGAAAACCAATTGGAGACATGGGCGATAGACAGTGGTGATTTCTTGCAGAAGCGATACCGGGCTGTAGCACGATTGCAGGCGAGCGTGGCTTATACTGATTTATATCTTCAGGCAAGATTGCTGGTAGGGACGATTGAGATTGCCAGGACACGCTGGATGCTGGTTGATGCCGGCGTGGAGATGGTGATGATTGGATCGCTGAAGATCCCGCCTTATGCCCTGGGTGAAGCGATTGACCTGGGGAATATCACTCTGGCATTATATGAGAAACGAGCGTCGGGATCAGGGACACTCAATCTGGATTACATTTTGTTGATGCCGCAGGATAGCTGGCGTCGCTATGGCGCTATTTCCGGGTTGGCTTATGGCGAGACATTGATTGATGATCCAGTTCGTGAGATTCTGGTGACAGAGTACGGCGCTGGAAGTTACAAAGTGACACAGATGGTTAAGGAAGGAAAGCCCTTGATGCTGCGACCTGGTGTGAAGAATTATTTATATTTTCTGCAGCAGGACACTGACAGTGATGCACCGATCGCCAGGACGGCTTCTGTTGTTGTCAAAGTGCACCCAAGGCGGCTAACTGTATGAAAGTCAGATTATACCGGCGTGATTTTACTGATCTGGCGGTCCAGCCTGACGTGATATTTGAGGTGGAGCGCTATTCTCACAGCGTGTTTGGGGGTTCGAAGAATGCAACCATTCAGGCAACTGGCAAAGAGGAAGATCTGTTTGAGTTGATAAATCATTTGCGGGAACCGATTGAGATAATTAATGAGCGGGGTGATTGTGTCTGGCATGGCTATGTTCACGATGTCACGGTAAACACTGATGTTGGAAGGTATGGTGTTAGTCTTGATTCAATGTCAAACAGAGTGGCAGTTGCTTACACTATAGAGCGAGAGCGCTATACAACCGATTGGTCTGGTGATGATGACTCAATAGGTGAATTTGGTATAAAGGAATTATTGTTATCAAAATCAGATATTACTAATGCGGATGCTCTTCAGACAAGAGATGTTCATCTTGCTAAGGCCAAGAACCTAATTCCAATACTGAAGTTTTCAAGCGATAGTAAGCAAACGGCGACGCTTAATTGTCTGGGATGGCTTGAAACCCTACAATGGCAATATTACGAGAATGACAAAGGGTATGAAAGCAATACGGATAAAAGCGACAATTATGGACAAAAGATCGGAACGTCAAACGGAAGATCTAAACTTGCGCAGAGTTTCCAGATTGAAACCGATTATGCTTGGGATGCCACTTCTATTGCATTATGGTGTTGGTATGATGGGGATGACGCACCACCGACAGATAATCTTGTTGTTAGCATAAGATCAGATAATGCTGGTAATCCTGGAGCTATTATAGAAAGTGGATCAATAGCTGCCTCCGAATTGAGTGACAGGTCAGATTGGGTCGAGATACAGTTGGATAATCCGGTTACATTGAATCCGTCCACAACTTACTGGATCCACGTTCAACGGTCAGGTGCTTGGGATAATGATGCTTATTGTGTCGTAGCATCGAACAGGAAGAATCCTTATCCAAGAGGTCTTATGTACTTCTGGTTTGATGGTTTGGGTATCTGGAGAGTCAGCACCGGTAATACTCCCCACGATCTTCTCTTTAAGATAAATGGAGACGAACCGACGACGGACCAGATTGAAATGCTTTTGGAAAACTGCGGTCAATTCTTTCAAGGAACAATCATTGAAAATGAAAGTGGGATTAACACTAATCCCTATCGGAGTGGTGACACCGCTGGTTTATACGAGTTTGAAAAATTGCTAAGAGCTGGAACGTCAAATAACCGACGGCTTTTATGCGAAGTTACTCGTACCAGGTATCTGCGGATATATGAAGAGAATTCGGAACCAAGTAAAGCTGTTGACAGCTATGCGTTGGACAAGAAGGGTCAGCTACTCACATCCACATTGACACCGATTGATATTAGTTTGTGCCCAGTTGGGATTTGGTGTCATCTGCAAGATGTTATTCCAGCGAGAGTTGATTTTTCGTTGATATCAGATCCAAGTTTATTTTTTATTGACGAAGCCGAATACAACGTGAATGATGATGAGTATAACATCTTGGTTACCAGAGACCAAGGGAACCCATTAGATATAGGTGGCGTAATACAGGGATGAGTAAAGTAAGAGCAGGTGAGGTCTGGAAGGAAATCAAACCATTTGCTATCAGAGATTTAAACGCAGGTGGTGATAGAACTGGCAGTGACGAGAGTCTCTACGCAATTCTTCTGTATAAAGCGACCAAAGATATCATAGAGTATTCAGTTACCGCCTCTGGGTTAGGAGCTGCATTAGCCGCCGCTGACAGTGGTGATGTAGTATTCATGCCACCAGCAACCATAAGCGGAGATTATTCTGTATCTAATGGCGTGAGTTTAGTCGGAATTGATAGAAAACGATGTATCCTAACAGGACAAATTATACTTGGGTCTAACGCATCTCTCGGAGACGTGAGCGTAACAAGAAGCGGATCCGCAAGTGCGATATACGGTGTAGTGCTTTATGGTTCTAGTATAAGGATCTACGATTGTTTAATTAATGTGACAAATTCCGGTGGCGATGCTGTTGGTGTTTATGGACAAGCAGGAGCATCCGTCTATAGTGATGACTGCATTATAACGGCAACTGGTGATGATGATGGATATGGTTATTATGCAAATGGCGCAACAATTTATGTGCAAGATGGAAGTGCCAATGGTTCAACCGCACCAGTAGGGAGCGAATAATAAATGAGTTGGTCTAAAGGGATATACGTAGCAACGAAAAGTCTAGGCGTTTATTATACGGGCAATTTTGTGAGCCCGGGCACGCAACCGACCTGGGCGCAGGTAAACACAGGTCTGACAAACACAGATTGTTTAGAGTTTAAGTTAGACCCATTTGACCCAGAGAACAAACAATACGTTTTGATAAATACCGGCAGGACGCTTTACAGACGGGATAATCAGGGAAGCTGGTCAGCAATCTTAACCCCGGCCGATGTAAATACATTACTATCAACATCAGAAGCTACCATACACGGCTTCTGTACTGATGTTTCGATTCCCGGCAGGCTATGGGCGAATGTTGGCTCCTCCGAAACATCAGCACCCCCAAACGGATTTTGGGCGGTTTATAGTGATAACTATGGCGAAAGCTGGACAGCAATTAGGTATTTAAACAGTCCATATACTTATGGCGCAAACGTAATTAGAGCACATGGGGACAATATTTGGATTTCGATGACGGCAATGTTGTATTCAAAAAGGTGGCTGACTTATAGTTATAATGGTGGGGTTGATTGGTCATATTATGAAGATGGCATCGGGGGTGGATATTTATGTCTAACTCACAATCCCATAGAGCCTGATAGGATTTATTTTATTACAATGGAAAGTGCTAATTACAATATCAAGCACTTTGACGCTGGTAGTATGACAGTAACCAATGGGTTTTCCGACCAACGAGATGACGTAATTTGGTTTGACCCAGCGGATGCTGACCACCAACGGTCAATATACAACATCCATTTACTTGTCACAGAAGATAGGTGGGACAGTTACTCATCAATAGACCTTTCAGCCGAAGTGATCTCCATCGCTAGATTCTCAGGTGGTGGTGATGCGATGCTGGTGGGGATGCATGGGGATGACTTTCACTACGTTGGTACGATTGATGGCGAAGTCGGAACGGTTGTTGGGATATCAGGCACTAATCGTAATAATTCTCCTTATACGGACAGCATTCCTGAGACTTGCGGCGGTATCTGTATAGACGGTGTGCAGGGTGTAAAAGCTCTAGGCGCAGTTAATACCCATGCAGTAGCAATGCCAGACTATACTGGTAGCGCGCGTGGTGTTCCATCAGCAGGGGATCGGTCAGCTTGGGATGATGTGAACTATCAAGACAAGCACGCCAAGTCGATTAAAGATGGCTCTTACGATTATCATACGCCCCTATCGAAATATGATGCGACAACTGCACCAACTGCCAATGATGACTCTGGTGACGGTTATGCTCCAGGCTCTCGATGGATAGACGTAACAAATGATAAAGCCTATATTTGCGTAGACGCTTCATCTGGTGCGGCGGTTTGGGTAGAAGTCATGGAAAGAGGGGATTATGATGAGGATGCTGATGGGTTAATTGACGCCGCTCATGGTGGGACAGAATTAGACAGCAGTGCTGAAACAGGTATACCGCATATTTCAAGCGGAACATGGTCTTTTTTGAAACGACTTTCTCCTGGTGCAGATACTGAACTCACGATAGATACTGGCGAGATTACAGTCACTCAGCTTTATCATCGAGTAGACACGGAAGCGGATGCGGCGAGCGATGATTTGGATACAATCAATGGACTCGCCAACGATGGCGAACTGTTAATTCTGCATCCAGAAGATGATGCAAGAGAAGTTATATTAAAACATGGAACAGGAAACATCTATATTCCTGGCGGTTCTGATATTACGTTAGATGACAGCTCTTATCATGTATTGTTGATTTATGATGTCGAAAGTACGAACTGGTGTGTTGTCGGTGGTGGCAGTGGTGGTAGTGGTGGCGATATGACTAAGGCTGTCTACGACATTGATGAAAACGATATTGTTGACAATGCTGAAAAGGTTGATGGTGTAGATACTGCTGGCAATTCAAAATATTATGGCACGGACAGCTCTGGTACAGCAGGATTTCATAATTTGCCAGCGGGTGGAATTGTTGATGCAGGAGATGTTACTTATACACCAACCATATTATCGGATTGGGATGGCGATGCAGACCCAGGAGATGTGGACAATGCGCTTGACCAATTAGCCGAAAGGGTAGATGATAACGAAGGGGATATAGCTAATAAAGCTGATGATGATACTGTAGTTCATGATACAGGTAATGAAACTGTTGCTGGAGAAAAGACTTTTAGTACTTTTCCAAAAACACCAGAAGAAGCTCCTGACGCTAATTATGAAGTAGCTAATAAAAAATATGTAGATGATAATAGTGGTGGTGGTGATGCCTGCAAAGTAAAGAGAACTACAAATCAGGCGATATTGAATGCTACAGCAACAATAATAAATTTTACTGCCGAGGATTACGACACAAATTCACTTCACGACAATTCTACAAACAATACAAGACTAACTTGCAAGATGGCGGGCATTTATCACATATTTGGTTGTGTGCGATTTGAGAGTAACGCGACGGGATCAAGAATTATTAATGTATTAAAAAATGGAACTGACAAGCTTGTATCTGTGAGAGTTGAATCCGTTGAAGCTTCGGGACAACATACAACAACAACTTTATCTACCGATGATGAACTAGCATTAAATGACTATGTTGAATTGCAAGTTTGGCAAAATTCGGGCGGCACACTGGATATAGAGGTGCTAACTGGCTCAGCCCCTAAATTTGGAATGACATATCAGAGAAGTCCAACGGCTTAGGAAATAGGAGAAATATATTTAACATTGAGGAATTACTCAGGAAAATTGAAGAGCAAGAAGAAATTCGGCGACAACTGGCCATGTAAGTCAATGTAAAATTAATATTAACGCAATATCAAATCTATTAAACTTTATATTCGTATTGTTAATCAATTGTTTATTATTTATTATTGTCAAAGGAGTTTTAAATGAGTGCGATGGCAAAGAAAATATTAGAAATTTATAGACAATAGGAGTATTCATTGGTAACCTTTATTAGCGGCGCGTTTCAGAATGATGCCTTCCAAATTGCTACTGGCGTTGACCTAAACGGAAACGGGATGGTAGACCTTTAAATACCTGATATATTGTTTCCTGCGCAATAGTTTGATTCTTTAATGATGAGCCAAAGGCGTTCATGCTTTGTGATGTACCTGACCGCTTCGATATAATCAATCCAGCGGTCATCTTTGAAGGCGATGCCCTGGCAGGCATCCAGGACGGCTTTGACGATGTTGTCAAGGTCTGCCTGAGGGTGAGTACCTGGTGAAGAGCGAGGTGGATGGAAGCCTGGTGATGTTTATGCAGCCAAAGGATGAGCCGGCTGACCCGGAAGAGGCAGAGGCTGGTGCGGGAAAATAGAATAAAGGTTCTATTTATTTATGAGAATTGAACTTTTCAAAAATAAAGAAATCTTGAACTTTTGATGATATAATTTCCTCACCAATCCAAGGAGGAACCATGAATTGCCCTAAATGTGGGTCTGATGATATCCGTGTGCAGATTGTCCAGGAACAAAAGCTGAAAGAGAAGAAAAAGGGCTTACTCTACTGGATCACCATCGGCTGGCTGTGGGAACCCTTTATGTGGATTCTCTTTGCCTTACCGAAGTTGATCGTTACGATCTTAAAGCCGAAGAAATATAGCGTTAAGACCAAATCCAAAAAAATGGCGATCTGCCAGAACTGTGGGAAAACCTGGAAGGTGTAAACGGCACTTAATTAATTGGAAGTATGAGGATTACTATTTCCTTTTATCTGTCGGTGGTGCGTTTTTAAAAATGGCGATGAGTGTCACCACTACAACCAAAAACAACCCGATAATTTCAAATGTGGACATGGGATAATTATAATCAGTTAATAGTCGGATGGGGGAAAATGATTTATAATACCATCATCACCTATCAGCAGAAGGATGTTGCCAATGAACAAGCTGTATTACGGGGACAATCTGGATATTTTACGTCGCTATATCAAAGACGAATCGGTGGATCTAATTTATTTAGATCCACCGTTTAATTCCAATGCGACTTATAATGTGCTGTTCTCCAAGCAGAATGGAACGCAATCCAGCGCCCAGATTCAGGCATTTGAGGATACCTGGCACTGGGATGAAGAAGCTGCAAGAACTTATGAGTTGACGGTTGAAAACGGGGGTCCAGTTGCTGATGCACTCAGGGCTTTTCGAATGCTTCTCGGTGACAGCAATATGATGGCTTATTTATCCATGATGGCACCCAGATTGGTTGAAATGCATCGAGCTATTCAACCAAAAGGGAGTTTATATCTACATTGCGACTCAACGGCGAGTCATTATTTAAAAGTTCTATTAGATTCAATATTTGGTCCTGATAAATTCCGAAATGAAATCATATGGAAACGATCAAACCCCAAAAGTCATGGATCAATAAATTTTCCTACTTGTACAGATACAATATTACGATATACAAAAACAGACGAATTCATATTTAACCCCCAATTTGGCGAACATAATCAAGAATACGTTGAAAAGGCATATAGATATTCAGATGAAAATGGAAGATACCGCTTATTACCATTATTGAATCCTAATCAAGACAGACCAAATTTAACATATGAATTTCTGGGCGTAAAACGTGTTTGGCGTTGGACAAAAGAAAGGATGCAAAAAGCATATGAGGATGGAATTGTTGTTCAATTAAAACCAGGTGCTGTTCCTCAATACAAAAAGTACTTAAAGGATTCCAAAGGTCGGACAATAACTAATTGTTGGACAGATATTAACCAAGTTGCAGGCAACGAGATGTTAGGTTATCCAACTCAAAAGCCAGAAGCTTTGTTAGAAAGAATAATAAAAGCAAGCTCAAATGAAGGTGACCTTGTTTTGGATCCATTCTGTGGGTGCGGTACAGCAATTGCAGCAGCTCAAAAACTTAACCGTGAATGGATTGGCATTGATATTACTCATTTAGCCATTGGTCTGATTAAACGCAGGATGGCAGATCAGTTTGGGGACGAATTAATCTATGAGGTTCACGGTGAGCCAACCACCCTCTCCGGGGCAAAAGAGCTTGCTGAAATGGATAAGTTCCAGTTTGAATGGTGGGCTCTTGGTTTAGTGGGGGCACGGCCAGCGGATCCCAAAAAAGGAGCTGATCGGGGTATTGATGGGCGGCTTTACTTCCATGATGATCAATCGGGAAAAACGAAACAGGTCATTATTTCAGTCAAAGGAGGTCACACCGGAGTAGCGCATATTCGTGACCTGGTGGGTGTCTTGGATCGGGAAGATGCTCAGATTGGTGCATTGATCACACTTCAGAATCCCACAAAACCCATGCGGTCTGAGGCTGCCAGTGCTGGATTCTATACCTCCCCCTGGGGGAAACACCCTCGGGTGCAGATTTTAACAATCGGAGAACTTCTGGAAGGCGCACAGATAGACATGCCGCCTATCCGTCAGGTGAACCAGACATATAAACGTGCACCCAAGTATAAGGGTGATGAGGGTGATCAACCGAGTTTGTTGAAGGGATAAGTCAAAAAATTCCCAATTACATTATTGATGATTGGTTTCAAATTATATTTCTGTCTCTGAAACGAGTAGTTGTAATCTTTCTACTTCCCCAATCTTTCTGGTCGCCTCAATATAGTCAATCCAGCGGTCATCTTTGAAGGCGATGCCCTGGCAGGCGTCCAGGATGGCTTTGACGATATTATCCAGATCTGCGCGATGTCCCTGACTGGTGTGGGTATGGACCGTGATGGCAACTGAGAGGGGTGTTTGAGCCGGCAGCATTTCATAATCTTTCTGCTGCATCTGATTGCGGATGAGAGTCATGAGCGTGTTTTTGCTGTTGAGATACTGCTGAGCCTGCTTGTTCACCCATTTGCTGCGCTGTGTCATGCGCACATAGGGTTTGATGCGCACGTCCGGGATATCAATCAGCATGGCTTACTTTTTCCTCCTCACTTCCAAAGCCAGCTTACCAACATGACAACGCTCATTCCTCGTCTTCTATATAATCATTTTCTGCAATTGCAATTATCAACGCCGCCAGGAACAATAATATAAACAACAACGCTATACACTTCATCTTACATAACTCGCCCAATCTTCAAGGCTTTTTGTGGTGGGCTCGTCTTGCTCAATCTCTATCGGTTGTGTTTTATCAAACTGCATATCAGTCTCAGGATCCATTATCATCACAGGCTTGCCGAATATCTGGTAGAAGGTGACGGCTGCGATTCCTGTCAGAAAGCCGGCTGTAAACAGAGCTACATTAGTAATCAATCTCGTTATTTTTGAAGGTCTCATTAATGCTCACTTTCTACCACATCGCTGACGAATACCCGTGCATGTTTGTAACACACCAATAAAGAGCCACAAACAAAATGAAGGCTATTCCGATTGAGATTATTACAACTAACAACTTTTTCATTTGTCCTCATCTTTTATTCGGATATTCCCTGACCAGCGGCAAATCTCCGCCCTGAAAAGAATCGCCAGTCTTTTTGAAGAAGAAGGGCACATTTGCATCTTGGCATTGACGGTACAAATTCATAGCCCATGTAGCTTTCATTTCTCTTGCGCCAGGACCAGTTTCACCTCCACAAATTAACCAATCAAGTTGACGAAGTCCGTCAAGATGGTCATGGTCTTTGATGGGAAGCCAATTTGCCCAACGGAATGATATGGACTCCAACATAGGCTCAACACTCACAAACCGAACCGCTGCAGGAATACTCAGAAGAACAGGTATTCTTTCATCAGCTGTTCTTTGGTTTTCTGCTGTAACCCCTACCCAAACATTTTGAGGAAATTCTGCAATAGATATATGATCTGCACCAGCCAACCAGTGCACAAATTTAAGCATTTGCTTAGGTCGTTTTGTTAATATCTGAAAAGTATGGCGATTATTTATAGCCATTACTTTCCAAATTATATATATATAGGTAAACGGCACACTTTCGTGAAACAGGTCACCCATAGAGCAAATAAAAACCTTTCTGGGCTTTTTCCATTTATCGGGCTGTGCTAGTTTATCAGCATGAAGAATAATATTAAAGTGATTCGGTTGTTCAGGATACCCATATCTGCCAGCCAATCTTCGAGCCATTCTTTCGGCATAGCAGTTCTTACAACCCTCACTGATTTTTGTACAGCCAGTTATTGGGTTCCAAGTTTCCTGTGTCCACTCTATTTTTGATGGCATCATCCCTCGCTTTCTTCAATTATCTTAAATGTGGTTTCTACGATATCCTCTCCGCTGCTCAAAGCCGGCAACCCCGATCCACTTATAAAAGCCTCCCCGATAGTTTTCTCAGAATCACCTACTAACAACCACGGAATAAGTGCGGCATAACCAGGAGACAAAGCCCTAAGAATGCGCATGGCCTTCAATGCTTCACGAACATTGTAAAGCGCCATTGTGAGTGATTTCTTCTTTTTGCTTTCAACAGCATTCTTATATCCCCCATGCCCCTTTTTGCCACCATAGGGAAGTTTGAATGGCAAGCCCGCTACATCTATTCGTCCTTGAAAAACCTCGCCATTTAACCCAACAACCTGATAAGCAATTTGTATTCCTTGTCGTTCTTGCTCATTAATGTGGAATATGCCTTTCATCCATCTTGTTACCGTTCCTCCCAATCTTCCAATCTCAGCAGATATCTGCGCTCTTAATGACTCAGCGCTTTCGTTGGTGGCATGCCCTTGCCAACCATCATCGGAGTGAGCATCCTCATAATAGGGTATTTGGATTTCTGCTTGGTCTTGATCAGGTATAAAATTCATTTCATGCGTCCTCCTGTAAATTATCTAAATCCGATTCATAAGAAACACCCTCATTTTCTTTATCGTTATGATTATTTTTATTCGTCAGCTGCATCATGATCATCACTAAAATGGCCGCCGCCCATAAAAGCATCGCTCCGGTTGCCAGCAATCCGAGCCAGGGAGGAATAATAAAATTAAACTCATACATCCTATCTACTCCTATATTCATGCTTGACGATCCAGCCAAGCATCCCCAGCCAGAAGATGATACAGAAAAGCACTAAATTTTCTTGAATAAAAGCATATATTTTCCAGAACATTAATCCTAGCCTTCAATAATTTTTTGATAGATCGGGAGCAGTTTCATCAGCTTGTATTCAGTCCCCTTCCTAAAATTCCTATAACCCTCTTCGATTCTTAAGATAGAACCAATCGATAATCCCAGGTAATTTGCCATGCCTTTTTGGGTCAAGTTCATCGCACCCCGAATAACTAACAAATGATCAGCAATGTCATCAGCTGTGATTTTTCCCTTTGGTTTGGGTTTATTAAAAGTTTTGATGATTTTCATCAGTGGAACCAGAATTTGATCAAAGTCGCCAATGTGTCCGGATACAACCATCACACCGTCTGGGCTTGACAAAATCAGACCCTCAGGAAATCGACCAAAGTGCAAATCCTCTTTCAGAAGCGTTTTTGAATAGCTGAAACCAACCCAGTCTGCATATTCGGCAGGATCCGTGAAATGCAGGCGTCCATTTGAAAATAAAAATCCCAGCACCCGATAATTTGCACCTGTCATCACGCCTCCACGTCCTCGAATTCAACATATTCAAAATTGCTACCGTAACCACGCATTTCATTTTTGATATAGGTCAATAAACGATCCCGCATCCAGAGCACATCATTGTGATCTGCAGACTGGAGGATCAGTGTGCCATCCCCGGACGATCTGGGCCGGCATTTTTTCAACATGGTGACAATTTTTTTATTGATTGGGTCTGGTTCCCGTTTGAAGTGCTGAATGATTTTTTTATGGACAAACGACGGTTCATGACGTTTGCTTAATTGATGGTTATCTTTAATGACGGTTAATAACGGTTCGGGTGACACAGCTATGTCACCCTTTATGTCGTCAAAGCCGCCCTTTAAGTGAATTTCTGTCGTCAAAGCCGCCCTTTTTTTGTCGTCAAAGCCGCCCTTTATGTCGTCAAAGCCGCCCTTTTTATCTGGATTAAAGGGTGGCATTTTGTCACCCTTTAGCATTTGACAGTGCTCGATGTGTTGTTGTCTAAGAGATGGCTCCAAACCTGTCAGCACCCAATAAGTATTGGTGTTGGAGCGTCCGGTGCCTGGTTCAATGGCGATCTCATCTTTTTCTTCCAGGTCTGAAAGCTGACGCTGGACAGTCCGACGGTTTTGCCGGGTTTTTTTTGCCAGGGTATCGATTCCGGGGAAGGCCATGCCGTCATCGTTGGCAAAGTCGGCAATGGCCAACAGGAGCAGAAGTTTACCGCCGGCCTGGGTGCTATTTTTCCAGACACGAGTCATTGTGCGAATACTCATAATCTCTCCTCTAAAAAGTTCAGCTGCTTCATATGGTCAGGTTGGAGATAGGGAAGTTTGATCTTTTTGGCTGCATGGATGTTCTGCTGCAGGCTGGTGATGCGGTTTTTGTTCTCCTGGATGTAGGCATCAATCTCCTCCTGATAGGCTGCCAGGTAATAACCGGATTTACCGGAGGAGGACAGGATCGGCAATCCCTCTTTGGATTTGCGGATCATACGGTCGGTGCGCTGGGTGAACTTCCCCAGCAATTCGATCGCCAGTTCACGTCGGGTGACACGGTGTTTTTTGCCGATATAGCCATGCTGAACCATGTATCGGAGCAAACGCTCACGGAGCCGGTCGTCAACCGATTCACATAGCATAAGGTAGAAGGTGAAAGGATCGAATTTTTCAGACATTGGCTTCCTCCTCCCATTCTTTACGCCAAAATTTCTCCTCGTTATCATCAACCCAGTCAGGCTCAGGATCATCAATCCGGTCGAGTTTGATCGCTTCTGATACCCGGGCGGTCTCACGCAGGCGGAAATAGGGCAGCCGGTCATCGGTCGGGTTGATGATCTCGATGATGTCGTGGCTGCCATCGATGTTGATCACAAACTGGGTGCCGCGAGGTACGGAGATCAGCTTCATCATCCTGGCATTTGGGTCAACGGGGATCAATAAATCTTTTATTTTGGTTTGTTTGGTCATTTTTTATCCTTTCGTGAAACACATGGGGTATTGGGGTCATAGGCGTAAGGTCCCTTGCGGATCTGGCCGAGGGTTCGCAGGCTGGCATCCAGCAGCTCGTCCTGATAATTCCTATCGTGCTTGATCCGTGTGAGGGCAGCCTGAATATCTTCGATGCCGGCCATCGTTGATCCGGTCTGACGTTTTCGCTCTATGAGGATTTCGAACTCATCCTGCAATGCTTTTATCTGGACGTCTTTGCTGGTGATCAGCTGGCGGATCAGGTAAACGATCACGCCCAGGAGAGCTACGATGACCAAATAGATCAGGGCTGCGTTGAAAATTGTCATTGAATACCTCCTAAAAGCATGTACACAGATAGAGCGATCAGAATGAAAATTAGAACGAAGGCGATAATGAACAAAATAGATGATTTTCTATTCATTTATAGAACATCCTTTCTATTTATTTGGTATAATGGTGAGTGGGTGAAATCAGGCCGGCGCTTTCCGGCTCTCGACAATGTGTGGTCGGGGGAAAATGGAACCGAAATTTTCTGACAGTTTCGGGTATTAGTGCTATTGTGGGAGTATGAACGAGGTGCTGTTCAAAAATTCGAAAACCCTGGACGAAGTGATTGAGGATTTTATCTTTGCAAGGAAAGCGGAGAGGTATTCACCGGAAACCGTGCGGTCTTACGAGCTCATGTTGAAAAAGTTTTCTGAGTTTGCTGGGGGATCAAGGGTTCGGTTTTCCGAGATTGAAGCCGGCAGGATCAGGCGCTATCTGGGGAGTAGGTCCGATCTATCGGATAAATCGATCCTGAACATCCACATTGTGCTGTCGTCGTTGTGGACCTGGGCTTTGGCAAATGACCTGGCGGATGATCATATTGTCCGGAAGGTGAAAAAGCCGAAGTATCGGAAAAAGCAGGTCCGTCCGTTTTTACGGGAGGAGATTGAGCGCATCCTGGGAGCTTGCCGGCACCGGCGGGATCGGGCGGTTGTGATGGTCCTGCTTGATACCGGGATGCGGGCTTCGGAGTTGATCAATCTGACATTTGATGATTGGGACGATGGTACGCTGCGGATCCGCAAGGGCAAGGGAAAGAAAAGTAGGATGGTGCCAATTTCCAAACCGACTGAAGATGCAGTATTCCGGCAGCTGTGCAAAAGGAAGATCAGAGTTTCCGGGATGGATGGGGGATTGTCTCTGTTTGCCAATGTGATCGGCGGGAAGCCCATGAACTATTACTCCCTTCGGTCACTCATGGACCGCTTGGAGGTGAATTCAAATGTCCCGAATGTATTTGCACATCGTTTCCGGCACACCTTTGCGATCACGTTCTTGCGCAATGGGGGAGATATCTATACATTGAAGCGGATCCTGGGACATTCAACGCTGACGATGGTACAAAACTACCTGGACATTGTCAGGTCGGATGTGATTCAAGCTCACCAGAAAGCCAGCCCGGTGCTGTGCTGGCATATTGGACCATGAGCCGAAAGATTAAAACATGAGTGGAAAGAAGGTTAAACCATGCCTGTGAATGTGCAGGGGGTTCGAATCCCTCTGGGTCCACTTACGGGTATTTTAATCTTAAAATGCCCGGGAACATTAAAAGCCATACGCCCATTGGCCGGCATCTCCTGGTGCCTGGCGACCCTCGAGAAGAGGGTTATGTTCGCTGATGCGGACTGTAGCCGCCCAGCTTGAAGCTATTTGGTTGTTAAGGTGCGAGTTGTTAAACCAAAAACAGGCGCATCATGATTGAATAAACTTTGATGATCCTGTTTGGGTGTTCGAAATATTTTTATAAGGCATTATGGCATTCCCATATGCATTCCCTGATTCTTGTCTTGGCGGATAAAGTCAGGGAGAAAGTCGAACGGTCGGTTGTTTCTGCAGCCGGCCGTTTGCATTTAACTTATTTTATTGGCTCAATCCGTACGCGAATAAACAAATCACCAGGTTCTATCTGCAAAGTATTGCATATTAGATCAAGAGTCTCTATTTTAATTTGAGCGGGTTGGTTGACGATTTTTGAAACGCCATTTTCTGATATACCACTCATTTCAGCAAACCCTTTCTGGGTCAAGTCTCGCTCGCGTAGGATTTCACCTAAACGCAAACGGATAGCCATTTCATTGACCTCTCTTTGAATCTGATCTTTAT
>Ga0209121_10002605_pt1 | contig 18187 bp, 10 predicted proteins | sample Cruoilmetagenom3_FD_187292 | JGI IMG/M metagenome (GOLD analysis project Ga0209121, IMG submission 187292) | Oil polluted marine microbial communities from Coal Oil Point, Santa Barbara, California, USA - Sample 3 (SPAdes) (version 2) | ecosystem: Environmental > Aquatic > Marine > Oil seeps ... | reverse complement strand
TCCGGGATTCTATTGGGCAGGGATAAGGGCATTTCACAGGATTTGCAGCACGCCTTTCAATTAACCGGCATGACGCATATTATTGCCATTTCTGGATTTAATATCACAATTTTAGCCGGCTTATTTTCAAGCATCTTCACGCGAATATTTGGTCATAAAATTGGTGCGATGGCAGCCATCCTTGGCATTTCGGGTTATGCCATAATGGTAGGGGCGGAGGCAGCTGTGGTCAGGGCTGCGATTATTGGTACCCTGGGCGTTTTGGGAGGTATGTTTGGCCGCCGGCAGAATGGGTTGAACAGTCTTGGGTTAGCAGCCCTGGGTATGATTTTATTAGATCCTATGATCCTTAGAGATATTGGCTTTCAACTCTCGGTAGCCGCAACCCTGGGATTAATCCTGTATGCACAACCTATGGAAGAATGGTTTATTAACTATGCCTCCCGATGGTTGCCAGAGGAACGCGCTAAAATTCTGGTTGGCCCAGTAAGCGAGATATTCCTATTTACACTGGCAGCACAGCTGATGACCCTGCCAATCATTGCTTACCATTTTGGGGAAGTTTCCTGGTTGGCGCTGATTGCTAATCCACTGGTTTTGCCTCCCCAATCCCTGGTGATGCTGCTGGGCGGTATGGCATTATTGACAGGACTAGCCCTTCCTGCTTTTGGGAAAATCATCGGTGTGTTTGCCTTACCTTTTGTGCGTTATACGGTAAGGATGGTTGCATTGGTTTCCCGGTTCCCGGGTGCTGATCTAAAACTACCTGATTTTAATGTCCTCTGGTTGTTTGTTTTTTACGCCCTCTTGTTTATCCTGACATTATTACCCATTGAGAAGCGAAAAAGCCTTCTTCGCAAAGCCTTTTCTCCCAATATGGTGCTGTTATTATTGACAGGAAGTGTGGTATTTGTGTGGAATCATGCTTTATCCAGACCCGATGGGAAATTAAACCTGACATTATTAGATCACGAAGGAACCATCCTGATTCAAACCCCTGATGGAAAGACACTGTTGGTAGGAGGCGGTCCCAGCCCTTCCTCTCTGAATCAAAACCTGGGACAAATGCTCCCCCCCGGTGAAAAGCATCTTGATGTTTTAGTGGTCGCCAGTACAGCACGCGATGATATTAATGCGTTGACCGGTGCTTTAAGAGTTTATTCACCGGGAATTGTTTTGTGGGGTGCGGCACCGGATGCGAATCAGACTACAGCGACGGTTTACTCTTTATTGAAGGATAAAGATATCTCAATCACAAGTCTGGCAGCGGGGCAGGTTATGGATCTTGGATCGAGTATAAAAATGGATGTTCTTTGGGTTGGTGAGCGAGGTGCCGTGCTGTGTTTAACCTGGAATAATTTCAGTGCGTTACTTCCAACGGGGAAGATTGATAAATCAAGCATACCACTGCCAAATGCGCCGGATGTGGTTCTTTTGGAGGATGGCTTGAATGCTGAGGATGTATCCCTGCAGAAGATGACCGAGTGGTCACCTGCGGTGATATTGATACCCCTTGAGGAATCAGATTTACCATTGTTGGGTGAGCATGAAATTTTATCCTTGTTGGCAGACTACCCGGTGGTCACAACACTTGATCATCCTTGGGTGCGTGTTTCAACGGACGGAAAAAATTTGTGGGTCACCGGTGAGAAATGGGAATATTAACTAAGGAAAACGGAAAATCCTTGAATGTGACAGCTTAATCTTATACAATCAATACTCAGTATAAAGATATTTACCTTGATTTCTTGTTCAAAACCACCTGAGAGGATATCCCTTATGGTCAGCAGACTCCCTCATCCCTACGTTTTTTCAAAACAAATTATCCGGGCGAATCAATTTGGTGCGCCGATTGTAGCATTGGAATCCACAGTGATCACCCATGGTCTGCCAAAGCCAGATAATTTTCAACTTGCCTTGGAGATGGAATCCGTTGTGCGTGAGAACGGCGCTACGCCTGCCACAATTGCCATTCTTAATGGGGAGATTCATATTGGCTTATCAGAGGAAGAGCTGGGGATCTTGGCAAATAGGGAAGACACACGAAAAATCAGCTTGCGGGATTTTGGGATCGCGCTCGCGGGTGGTTTAAGCGGCGGGACTACGGTTGCCAGCACATTATTTGTGTCTGCCCTGGCAAATATCAAAGTTTTTGCGACGGGTGGCATAGGGGGTGTGCATCGAGGTGCACCCTTTGATATCTCAGCTGATTTAACACAATTAAGTAAATCACCGGTTATCGTGGTGTGCAGCGGCGCAAAGGCTATTCTGGATTTACCAGCAACTCGCGAAGTGTTAGAAACCCAGGGCGTTCCTGTGATTGGCTACCAAACTGATGAATTGCCTGCTTTTTATACTCGTTACAGCGGATTGGGTGTCGATGCCAGGGTGGAGACTCCGGATGAGGCTGCAAAAATTGCGATTGAATCCTGGAAAGCTGGAATAACTTCGGCAATCCTGCTGGTTGTCCCACCGCCTGAGGAAAGCGCTTTGACGTCAGACGAAATGGAATCAGCCATCCAGGCTGCCCTGGCGGACGCTGATAGGGCGAATATTCACGGTGCTGCAACCACACCTTTTTTATTGAATAGGGTCAGTGAATTGACGGGTGGTGAGAGTTTGCGCGCAAACCTGGCTTTGCTTAAGAACAATGCCCGTGTCGCAGCACAGGTATCAGCTGCAATGGGCGGGGTTGATAAAATTGGACCTTATTAGAGCTTAATCCGTGGAGGTGACTCGCGGGGTACGCGTGCGCGTTGGTGTAAGTGTGATGGTTGGCGTAAAGGTCGGCTGAAGCGTATCCGTCGATGTTGGCGCTTTTGTTCGGGAAGGTGTTAGCGATGGCGTAGCAGTTAATGTTGGGGTTAATGTGATGGTCGGCGTTGGCGGTTCACCGGTGACACTAAAATATCCGGATACCATCCAATCAGATCCGACAAAAATCTGAACCTCATACATACCAGGCAGCCATTGGTCACTGTCGGGCTCCCAATCGGTATAACCGTATCCGCCGGTGCCCCCTTCCCAGGGTGCGGTCTCGTAATAAACAAGCTCGTCTTCTCGATACCACAAGGCACTCCACTGGACACCGTTGGACATATTGTTATAACTGAATGTGCCATAAAGCTGGCCCACCGGATTTTCAAATTCTGTGGCAGGATCGATGGGTTGAAATTCCTCATCAATACGCTGTGAAAATTGAATAAAACTGAACACGGCATCGGGGTTGGGAGTCACTTCACTTTCAAAATCAGCTTCTACATCAGATGGCAAGCTTGGGGTACTGGTTATTGAGGGTGTGTCGGTTATTGTCGGTGTCAGTGTAATGGTAGGCGTGAGGGTGATTGTGGGTGTGAGAGTAATGGTTGGCGTTTGAGTAGCCGTTGGTGATGGAGAAATAAAATTATAAACAAGGGGTTCCGAATAATTCAGGATGACCCACGCCAGGGGTATTAAAATGACGGCTGCCAGTAATAATCGCCAACCACGCATCATGCGATCGTGGCGTTTGCGGTAAAATGGGATTTGACGGCCTTTCAGAATGTGGTTTATCCCAAAGATCAGGGTCAGCAGGGCTGCAATACCTGTGATGATGGTGGCAGTCAAAACCGTTGAGCGAATGTCAATTTGAAGCATAAACTGGCTTTCCGTCGTTGATTTGGAATTATAGCCCATTTTACCGCTTACAATAAGCATAAAATGAGATAAAATAAATTAATCAAAAATTTAAATTTAAAGAAACCATGCCCTTAGAAAACGGTTACCTGCTAAATCAACGTTATAGAATAAAAGACATCCTTGGGCAAGGTGGCATGGGGGCTGTTTATCGAGCCATCGATGAAAACCTGGATGTCACAGTTGCGATCAAAGAAAATGCATTTTTCTCTGAAGATTATGCACGCCAATTTCAAAGAGAAGCAAAAGTCTTAGCATCTTTACGCCACCCAAATCTCCCGCGAGTTTTTGATTATTTCGTTATTGATCAGCAGGGGCAGTACCTGGTGATGGACTACATTGAGGGGGATGATCTACGGCAATGGATGAACAAAGAAGGCGTCATTCCTGAGATTGATGTCATTCAAATTGGAATTGAAATTTGTGATGCCCTGATCTATTTACATTCGAGAACCCCAGCGATAACCCATCGAGATATTAAGCCCGGTAACATTAAAATCACACCAGAGGGTGGAGTCATCCTGGTCGATTTTGGCCTGGTGAAAATTAATTATGATAAGGAATTAACCACAACGGCTGCCCGGGCAATGACCCCGGGTTACTCCCCACCGGAACAATATGGCGATACACCTACGGACCACAGATCCGATATATTTTCCTTAGGTGCGACCCTTTATGCAGCATTAGCAGGTTATCTCCCTGAAGACAGCCTGGCAAGGACAACAGGCAAAGCAGATTTAACACCCTTGAGAACTTATAATGCTGATGTTTCAGAAGCCTTGGAAAAGGATATTGAAAAAGCCCTGGCGCTTCGGTATCAGGACCGCTGGCAGTCAGCCACAACTTTCAAGGAAGCCCTTTTAGCCATCAAAGAATCGATTCCAAAAGAGGAATGGCTCAGTGAGCGTGTATATCTTTTTAAAGAGCCAGAAACACCAAACGGGCGAGAAGGATTTTCAAGACATAAAGATAAAAAACAAGAAATGGATTCCTCCCGCCCTCGCAAACGCTGGTTTAAACGTATGGATCCAGTTTGGAAATTTTTCAGCGGTTTGCTTGCCATATTTCTTCTAGTGTTAGGTGTCTCTACGATTTGGGCGGAGAGTTTAAAGGCAATTTTTAGCAGGGAACCTGAGTCTGCCCGCACAAGAACGTTGGTGGTGGTTGAGGATAAAACGCCAGTAAATCCATCTTCAACATTGGTTGTTGAAGAAACAAATCAGGTTCCTGCTTCAACTGCAACGCTGATTGAATCTGGTCCGGTTGAGGGCAAAACAACACCAATAAAAACACCAACGGGAGGGGGTGCTGGCATGATAGCCTATGTTTCTGAGCGCACTGGATCACCCCAAATATGGCTTTTGAACACTACAACTGGTGCAACCCAACAACTTACCCGTCTCGATGAGGGCGCCTGTCAGCCGGATTGGTCGCCTGGCGGTGATCGGATTGTATTTACTTCTCCCTGTGCAGGGAAACGTTCACGTCATACAGGGGCCAGTTTGTTTATTCTTGATATTGCAGAAAATGAGATGACGCAGCTGACCAAATCATTAGAAGGCGATTTTGATCCAACCTGGTCTCCTGCAGGGGATTGGATTGCTTACACCTCTTCAATAAACGGACAATTGCAATTATTTAAAATCAACATCTATGATTTATCTGTGGTGAAACTTTCAGATGGGGCATATAATGATTTTGATCCTACCTGGTCACAGGGAGGAGGACAATTGGCTTTTGTCCGCCGGCGGGGTGCTGATCAAATCTGGATCATGGGTGCTAATGGTGAGGAGCCGGTTCAATTTTCATTATCGGGGGTCATTGATAACAGCAATCCCTGCTGGTATCCCCAAGAAGGTTTGATGCTTTACAGCCAGGTGCTCGGTATGGGAAGCCCATCTAAAAAATTATTTGGGATGCGCCTTGATGACATTGGGAAGCATGAAGAATACCCAATTGGTCCAGCAAATCAAGCGGATTACGTGCCTTTAATGGATAATGTGGATGTCTCACCGGACGGCTTATGGTTTGCCTTTGATTATTGGTATTATGATGTGCTTTCAGATATCTATATTATGAAGTTCCCGGGTGTTGACTTACACCAGATGACGGAAGATCCTGCTTTAGATTATGATCCGGTTTGGAGTCCCTCGCCGCCGGTCAATAATTAAAATTAATTATGGTCTTCGTTGACAAAATCACTTCTCCCTAAAATTATTTGGAATCACCTTGCAACCATGCAAATTGAAAAGAGTCCAGCTCAAGCTCTGCAGTGGGGGAAGTAGTTTTTCCTGAGACAATATCTCGCAGGAGATCTTCCTGATTGAAGAGATTCAGCTTTTTTAATGATATGCTTTGGGGAAAGTCACTAAAATTATTCAAAAACAGAATTTGTTGATCGGCTTGCTTGTGGACATATCCAAACACATGAGGATTACCAGTGTAAATAAATTCGGGCATCGCCTCGCGGATGATTGGATTGGATTTCCTTAACTGGATCAATTTTTTAAAACCTTGATAGATTTTACCGGGAATGGTTTTTTCCTTTTCCCTTTTTTTATAGAGATCGGGATCAGCCTTGGGGCGATGAACCCATCGGCTGTCATCTGCTTTGGCGGGATCTTGTTGAAAACTGTAGTCATTAAGGGTTCCGACTTCATCGCCCAGGTAGATCAGTGGAATTCCGCCGATTGAAAGGATAATGCTGTGGATCAGTAGAATCCTGCGGATAGCGAGCGCTACTTCAACTGCAGTTTCTTCTTCAAGCGCCTTTTCGAGTCCAGCCAGAGACGCGGTTGTGCCGGATATGCGTGCGTCCTTGGTTTTCGGGTTTTCCTGGAAAGGTAAACCACGTGCAAAACTGCCTTCAAAGCGACCCGTATAAAATGCATTCAGGAATTGACGATGGTCATAGGCATTCACCCACAAATCAGCGGCATCCTCATCTGAAAAAGTCCAACCGATGTCATCATGGCAGCGGACGTAGTTCACCCAGGCGCAGCCATCTGGGATATCAAAGCGCTTCTTCATTGAATATAGCAAAAGATTGACTTCCCGGGTTGCCAGGGTATTCCAGAGTAAAGCCATCAGGAGTGGGTTATAGGATAGCTGGCATTCATTGGGCTGGATATATTTTGCAACCTCATCCGGGTGAACGATGGCTTCCGATTTGAAGAGTAAGGCGGGGGCTGCAATTCGGGCAATAAGGTTATAGGCTTGAATGATGCTGTGGGCCTGCGGCAGGTTTTCACAACTCGTCCCGAGTTCCTTCCAGATGAAGGCGACAGCATCGAGGCGCAGTACTTCAACACCCTGGTTTGCCAGGAATAGCATTTCCTGTGCCATTTGGTTAAAGACCTCAGGATTTGCATAATTTAAGTCCCATTGATTGGAATGGAAAGTGGTCCATACCCACTGCCCAATATCATAAAAATATGTGAAAGATCCCGGGTGTTCATCCGGGAATATCTCTCGCAGCGACTTTTCATAGGCATTAGGCATTGTGCGGTCTGGGAACATCCAATAATAATTTTGATAGCGCTGGTCTCCCTCACGGGCTTTTAATGCCCATTCATGCTCATTAGATGTGTGATTGAAGACAAAATCAAGCACCAAGCTGATCCCCTCTGCTCTGAGTTCACCTGCCAGATCACGAAGTTCATCCATTGTGCCTAATTTTGGATCCACTTCTCTGTAGCTGCTGATTGCATAACCGCCGTCATTTTGCCCTTCAGGCGATTTAAACAAGGGCATTAAATGGAGATATGTCAGGCCAAGTTCTTTGAAGTATGGAATTTTTCCACGGATTCCGGATAAGTCCCCGGCAAAAAGGTCAACATAACAAACACCGCCAAGCATGCGGTGATCCTTAAACCAATCTGGGTGTCCCTCTCGCAAGGCATCCAATAATTTGAGGTCATCTGGGCGGTCGATCCATGCTTGCGTGATTTCGATCAGCAAGGACTCGAAAAAATAAAAGAAATCATATCGATTGCCGTACAAATCCACCATAATCGCAAAAAGAGGATGGAAATACCTTTGAATTCTTGTGATATATTTTTTCCACTCTTCCGGATGTGTTTTATGAAACCTGGAAAAATGATCATACAGGCGAGGGATTAACCGTTCAAGCGAATTTTTTGATTCTAATTCGACGTCAAAATCAGATTGATTGGGGGCATCGGACATTTTTTATTCCTTTTTTGATTAAGATCTTGTCGATCTAAAACAATAGAATGTCAATGTTTTTTGATTTAATAAACGCGCTGACTTCCTGTGCGGTCGGCAAGGCTGGTATTGCCCCCAACTTTGTCGTTGTGAGTGAGCCGACAGCATTGGCATACCGGCACACATTCCTCAAGTGGGTCTCATTTAACAGGGCTTCCGGGTGGTTACTCAAACCCATTAATAAACCAGCGACAAATCCGTCACCCGCGCCGGTTGTATCAATTGCTTTTGCTTTGATCCCTTCAACAACACCTTTAAAACCAGGTGTGTAATAGCGGCAGCCTTTCTTACCCAGGGTGACCACCATTAATTTGAGATTTTTATGCCATAAGGTATTCACTGCTTGATCGATATCATCCAGCCCTGTCAGGAAGATTAATTCTTCTTCGCTGACTTTGATCAAATCCACTTTTTCCCAAACGCTGAGCATCCCCTCCTTTGCAGCGTAAGAATCTGGCCAGAGGGCAAGGCGCAAGTTAGGGTCATAGGAGATCAGCACATGGTTATCACGGGCAGCTTCTAAGGCAGCCAATGTCGCGCTCCGTGAAGGTTCAGATATCAGTGAAATGGAGCCGAAGTGAAATATTTTTGCATTTTTTATAAGATCATAATCAACTTCATCCGGGGAATAAAGCATATCTGCACTGGGGTGTCGGTAGAACATAAACTCGCGCTCTCCATCAGCTTTTAATGACACAAAAGCAAGGGCTGTACGGGCTTGATGGGAGAATACCAGCCCCCGGGTATTGACGTATAAATTGCTCAGGGTTTTCTCCAGGAATTTCCCAAAGGGATCATCGCCCACCTTTCCAAGGAAGGCACATGAAATCCCTAACTTGGCTAACCCAGCCGCCACGTTTGCGGGTGCGCCGCCAGGCGCTTTTTTGAATGCTGGTGCTTCGATGAGGGAAACGTTTGAGCTTGTTGGGACAAAATCAATCAGTAATTCGCCAAGGCAAACGATATCTGCCATTTGAATATGTCTCCTTTTTACTTAAATTTTCAACAATGCTAGCAATGATATTTCGGCCTTTGTTGATATTTACTTATTAATTACATGAGTCTCCTGAAAAAACTCCTGAAAAAAGGGGAGACCCCACATAGTGCTACTCTCCTTTGCAATGAGGGCTTTTTGCAGTGGATTCACTATGTTGTTTGACGTTCAATTATTTTTAGAGGCAGCCGCACATGGCGCAGTGGACGATCAGGGTCCTTAATTCTCGATAACAGGATTTCAACGGCAAGTCGGCCGGATTCCTCCAGAGATTGTCGGATTGTGCTCAAACCAACATAATCTGAAATATCCAGGTCGTCAAAACCTAACACAGCCACATCCTCCGGGACGCGCAGGCCCAATGCCCGGGCTTTATTAACCACGCCCAGGGCTTGTAAGTCGGTCGCGGCAAAGATCGCTGTTGGGAGGTGTGCATGTTTTAAAATAGGTTCAATTTTTTCTTCTGCGTTTTTTACACCATAATCTGCCATACAAACAAATTCTTGAGGAAGTGATAAATTTCTTTTTAGGAGGGTGTTTTGAAACCCTTGTAAACGCTGGGAGATGGGGAGAATGGCGTATTCACCTAAATCTGTGGTATCACCGATAAAGCCAAACCTTTGGTGTCCCTTATCAGCAAGGTAATTGGCTGCCATTTCTCCACCGGCAAAATCATCTATTTCTACGGTATTCAGATCCTGTCGGGGGTATTCAATTAATACCGTTTCAAGGTCATGTTGTTTCAGTTTTGCGGCGGATTGGTCATTTACCCTTAATGAGAGTAAGATCAACCCGTCCAGGTGGGCGGTAAACGGTAATGTCGCCAGATAATGATTAAGATGTTCCAGTGACTCAACGGTAAATATCGTTAATTTATAAGGGGTTGAAAGCAGGCCTTCAGAAACGCCCCTGAGGCGCTGAACGAAGGCTGGTGCCGTAAAGAATGGGGTCAGGACGCCGATGCGGGAAAACCCTCTCATGGCGCGCGCCCGTGCTTCTGCTTTGGGTACAAATCCCAACCGGTCAATGGTATCTTGAATTCGTTCCCGGGTGGGGTCACTGACATGTGGATTGGTATTAATCACACGGGAGACGGTAGAAATGCTGACGCCAGCTGCCTTTGCGACATCGTAAATGGTGGGTGGGCGGTTGCCTTTTGGGTTCATAGGTGAATTTATTCTTTTGAATGGAACAGCTTTCACGGAAGTGCTTTCATGCCCATGTTAACATAAATATTGATGGGCGTCAAATAAATTCAAATTCAGGATCGTGACTGTCTGATGGGATGCCATCTTAAGAAGGTGGAATTGAGCAGAGGATTAAAAATTTTTAAAGCAAAAAACAAGCAGATCTTGATACTGAACGAGCCATACATTGATAAGCCCATCAATTTTTATAGAAATTTAGGTCATGTTTGACCCCTCGCGTATAATCCATGTAACGATTTGGGGATCAGGGCATCAAAATAATAAAGATAACAACTAAAGGAGGATTAATGGAATATCGACATTTAGGTAAAGCGGGTGTCAAGGTATCTGAGCTTTCCCTTGGCGCCTGGGTGACATATGGAAACCAGTTCGGCGTGGAAGAGGCAAAGGAGATCATGACCTCTGCTTATGACGCTGGTGTTAATTTTTTCGACAATGCCGAGGCTTATGCCAATGGACAGGCTGAGCTTATCATGGGTAAAGCCCTGAAGGAATTGGGGTGGGCGCGTAAGGATTATTTGATTTCCACAAAGGTTTTCTGGGGTGGTAAAGGACCTAATGATCGTGGGCTTTCATATAAACACATCGTGGAGGGGGTTAACAATGCCCTTAAGCGATTGCAATTGGATTATGTTGATTTTGTTTATGCCCATCGTCCTGACCCTGAAACACCGATTGAAGAAACAGTATTTGCTTTTAACCATGTGATTCAGCAGGGAAAAGCCTTTTACTGGGGTACATCGGAGTGGTCTGCTGCAGAAATTATGCGAGCGGAGGATTTTGCAAGGCGTAACAATTTGCGACCACCCTCCATGGAACAGCCCCAATATAACATGTTCCACCGCCGCCGTTTTGAAGAAGAATACGCACCACTTTACAAAGAGCTTGGCTATGGTACAACAACCTGGAGTCCGCTTTATGGCGGGATGCTGACTGGTAAATATAACGAAGGTCAGATTCCAGAGGACAGCCGTGCGAATCTGAGTGATTTTGAATGGATGAAAAAACGGGTTCAGGATCAGGAAAAATTAGCTGTCACCCATGAACTGGCAAAAGTTGCCGAAGATTTGGGCGTATCCATGGCGCAAATGTCCCTGGCTTGGGTTTTGAAGAATCCCAATGTGAGTACAGTGATTACCGGTGCCAGTAAGGTTTCACAGGTTGAAGAGAATATGAAGGCCGTCGAAATCAAAGAGAAGTTGACCGATGATGTGATGGATCGCATTGAGAACATCATTCACGTTATCGAAGACTAATGCCTGTTGATTAATGATGATAGAGGGTTGCCCATTCTGGCAACCCTTTTTAAATAATGTGGAGAAAGATAAGAACTTGTCTTTCCTTGAGGGTTTTGAAAATTAGGTGGATCAACGAATTTTCTGATAAAATCATGCTTAGGATTAGCAATATAATTTTAAATTATTGTCTTATACTGAAGGGGCACGGCACGAAGTGTCGAGAAATCGAAGACAGCCGTGCCCCTTCAGACCGATCCTTTGTTTCACGATTGTGTTTATCAACACTCTCTAACTTTAGAATTTTTACTCAAAGCCAAATGAGTTAAAATGACTTGAAAGCATCCACTCAATAGAATTAAGGACTGCATATTATGCCCCCGATTTTATATCTTCTTGACGGTCACGGCCTGGCATACCGGGCGTATTACGCTTTAACGGCTGGGGGAACCCGAACCAATGCTTTTCAAACAAGCAGCGGTGAGTCGACGGCTGGCGTCTATGGTTTCACCAGCATCCTCCTGAGAATTTTCGAACAGGAGAATCCGGATTACCTGGCCGTGGTTTTTGATAAGGGCAAAACCTTTCGTCACGAGATGTTTGATGATTACAAAGGCACGCGCGCTAAAATGCCAGAAGACTTACGTTCCCAGGTGGAGCGCATGCGCGAAATCGTTGATGCTTTTAATATCCCCCGTCTTGAGATGGATAATTATGAGGCGGATGATGTTATTGGCAGTGTGGCACGCTGGGCTTCGGATCAAAAAGGTCTTGGGGTTAAGATCATCACGGGTGATAAGGATCTGCTGCAGCTTGTCACGGACGGGGTTGTGGTCAACCTGGCAGGCAGTCACCTCTCAGATGCAAAAGATTTCTTCCCGGAGGATGTCAAAAAGAAGCTGGGCGTTCTACCTGAGAAAGTGGTGGATTTTAAGGCTTTATGCGGGGATACCTCAGATAATATTCCCGGCGTAAAGGGCATCGGCGAGAAGACGGCTGTGAAGCTGCTTGACGAATTCGGTGATTTAGATGGTATTTACGAGCACATCGATGAGATTTCCGGTCGGGCGAAATCTGCCTTGGAGGGGAGTAAAGATATTGCTTACCTCAGCCAGAAACTTTCCCGAATTGTGACCGATCTGGATGTAAAGCTGGATCTTGAACAGGCACGCATTGACCGGTTTGATCCCAAGGCAGTAGAAGCCCTATTCAGGGAACTGGAATTTCGGACATTGACAAACCAGCTTAATCAACTCGTGGGGAAGATGAAGCCGATCATGCCGCAGGGTGAGGGACAAATGGATTTATTCTCGCAAAGTACAGATGCCGAGGCTTCGGACGTTCCGGTAAGGGATATAGAAACAAAAATTATTGATACCACCGAAGCGCTTGAAGAACTCAGCGAGACCTTAAAAGATGTGGACATGATTGCCCTTGACACTGAAACCACGGATACAGACGTGATGCGGGCAAAATTGGTCGGGATCTCCCTGGCGGTGCAGCCAGATCAAGGCTACTATATCCCCGTTGGTCATCAACAAGGCAAACAGCTGCCCCTTAAGGACGTCTTTGACGCCCTTTCAGGTCCTATGTTGGACCCTGAGATTGGTAAAGCGGGGCATAACCTCAAATACGATTACCTGGTCTTGAAACGTGCTGGATTGACAGTCTCACCCCTTTCATTTGATACCATGATTGCAGAGTGGTTGATCAACCCTGCTTCACGCAACCTTGGATTGAAAAACCTGGCCTGGATGCGCTTGGGGTATGAGATGACCCATATTGAGGCATTAATTGGTAAAGGGCGCGATCAAAAAACAATGGACCAGGTGCCCATTGCTGATGCTGCCAGCTATGCTGCAGCAGATGCTGCGATTTGCTTGCGCTTGATTCCTGAGCTGAGAAAAGAATTAAAACAACAAGAATCTGAACACCTTTTCAAGACCATGGAGATGCCTCTTATACCGGTTTTGGCTGCTATGGAGGAAGCAGGCATCAAATTGGACCAGGCTTTTTTTGAAAAGTTCTCGCGTGAGTTAGAAAAACGCCTGGGCGAAATTGAGGACAAGATCAAGGATGCGGTCGGTTACGAGTTCAACTTAAATTCAACACAGCAGCTTTCACAGGCTTTATTCGAGGAGCTGGGCTTAACACCTCCCGACCGGGCACGCAAGACATCTTCAGGTTATTATTCCACAGCAGCTTCAGTTCTAGAGGCGATGGACGGGCAGCACCCGGTGATTGATTGGGTGCTTGAATATCGAGAGCTTGAAAAACTGCGTTCAACATATGTCGATTCCCTGCCCCAGCAAATAAATCCGCAAACAGGTCGGGTTCACACTTCCTTTAATCAAACGGGGACGGTTACAGGTCGCATTGCTTCCTCTGACCCGAATTTACAGAACATCCCCACCCGAACAGAGATTGGGCGGCGCGTGCGTCACGGTTTTATCGCCAGTGAGGGATGGCAGCTGCTGGCTGTGGATTATTCTCAAATTGAATTGCGGGTTGTGGCGCATATGTCACAGGATAAAGCCATGCTGGCTGCATTTAATGCAGGTCAGGATATTCATGCGACAACAGCCGCAGCGGTTCACAATATTGACCTGGACCAGGTAACCCCGGAGATGCGGCGTCACGCTAAAGCGATCAATTTTGGTCTTATTTATGGGATGAGTGCCTATGGTTTGACCAATGCTACAGATCTAACCCTTGCGGAGGCCGAGAATTTTATATCAACTTATTTTGAGAAGTTCCCCGGTGTAAAGAATTTCCTGGATGGTATCCGAAAAACTGCAGCTGAACAAGGCTATGTGGAAACCCTGTTAGGACGGCGGCGGTACTTCCCCAACCTTAAGCGCGGTGCGAGTTATGCAATCCGGCAGCGCGAAGAACGTGAAGCAATCAACGCCCCCATTCAAGGTACGGCTTCAGATATTATCAAGCTTGCCATGCTTGAACTGCCGGATGAGATTGATCGGGGGGGATTAAAAACACGCATGCTGTTGCAAGTCCATGACGAATTGATTTTTGAGGTGCCTGAAGAAGAGCTGCAAGCAACCTTTAAGCTGGTGACCCGTGTTATGGAGGATACCTATCACCTGGATATTCCTCTCAGCACCGAAGCTAAAGCTGGCCCCAGCTGGGGAGATATGGAAAAAATTTAAAGGATTGTATTTCTTGAGTTGCGCTTTGTTTACACCGCTACGCAGACGCGCCCATAGAGGCGTTCACGTATTTGCAGAACCTGTCGGCGTAATTGTTCATCCGTTTCCATCAGGTTGTTGACCTTGTCACAGGCATAAATAACCGTTGTGTGGTCACGTCCACCAATAATTTCACCAATTTTAGGTAAAGAAACGCCGCCTTCCTCTCGCATCAAATACATGGCGATTTGGCGCGGAAGTGCGACCTCTCGTGTGCGCTCTCGTCCCAGGATGCGATCATTGGAAACGCCAAAGGTTTTTGAAACCTCAGCCAGCACATCATCCGGTTGTAGATCCATCCCTTGTGGGAGGAAGTCCGTCAGGGCATTATGTGCGAGTTCCAATGTGAGGGGAACGCCGGTCAGGTCGGAATAGGCTAACACGCGGTTAAGCGCACCTTCGAGTTCACGGATATTGGACTGCACCTGCCGGGCGATCATTTCAAGAATATCAGCTGGAACCTGACGTCCTGCCCGCTCGGATTTTGCCCTCAGAATGGCTAAGCGAGTTTCTACATCAGGAGGATGGATATCAGCCGTCAATCCCCATTCAAAGCGTGATCGCAAACGTTCTTCCAGCGTCACAAGGGCTTTGGGAGACCTGTCGGATGAGATTACAAGCTGTTTGTTTTGTCCATGCAGGGTATTAAAGGTGTGAAAGAACTCTTCCTGTGTGGATTCTTTACCGGCAATGAACTGGATATCATCGATGAGAAGGACGTCAATCTGGCGGTATTTCTCACGGAAAGCCGGCGTGGTGTGGGTGCGAATCGCATTGATCAGGTCGTTGGTGAATTCTTCGGATGAAACGTACAGCACACTTAAATTCGCGGGTTGGCAGGCATTGCCAATGGCATGCAAGAGGTGGGTTTTACCCAGGCCAACACCGCCATAAAGAAATAAGGGGTTATAGGCGCGTGCTGGGTTTTCAGCAACAGCCATACAGGCTGCATGCGCCAGGCGATTGTCTGCTCCGACCACAAAATTATCAAAACGGTAGCGACCATTGATGGTTGGGTTGTCATTGGTGAGGGGTACTGACTGTGATGTTGCCTTTTGTTGGTTGTGTTCAGGACCTGATGTGTTTATAGAATGAACTTTAATTTCGGTTGTAACGGGTTTTCCTATCATGCCTGTCAGCAATCTTGAAAGTTTGGCGCTTAAGCGGTCATCAAGCCAATCACGGGCGTATGCATTCTTGACACCAACTGTAAAAAGTCCGGACTCCTCATCATAATTAAGAAACTGCGCGCTGCTGACCCAGGTGTCAAAGGAGGCCTTTGACATTTCAAGCTGAAGTTGACCTATTGTGGCTTGCCAGGCATGTTCTGCTTTCATTCATCTTCCTTTCTTTCATGTGCTGCGGTGAGCCAGCAATGACAATCGCTCTGATGTTAAAATAACCACGGCTTATGATTTGTAAGCCGGTTATGATTTTATTGTTTTGCATTTCCAATGATGGATTTTTCTTGCCCACTTGTTTGGAAAGTGATTTGATTTTAACGGGAATCAGAAATACACACAAGCGGATTCAGTCTTTTTTTGCTAAAAAATCCTGGATTTTTAAGACAAGCCAATCTTAAAAAATATGATTATTTTGATAAGTATTAAATAAGCCAATTAGATAAACGTCGAGTACACTTTTATGGGATTGAGTCCTCGTCTAACCCCTATATATAGGGGTTGAATATTAAAATCGCCTTTAAATTCCGTATTTAGGGGATTGGCTAATATTTGATTTTGTGTGAAAATGCTCATATGTTCGAAGTTGTGATTCACAATTTGGAATCAGTCATTTTTATCCTGAAACATCATATTTGCTGCTCGACGGCCGATCTCAACCGCAAAATTTGTTCCCCTATCCCAGGGGTAAACCTGACTCATGCTGGCAAAATAAAGCCCGGGGATGGGCGTCCGAATGGCGGGGATATTCTTGGCGTGGTTAACCAAAGGCACAGGTTGTGCATATTTTGTTCTGAATAACCAGGTCTTTTTTACCCAATCAGGTGAAAAATCAGGGTTAAATTTTTTGAGATGGGGCAAAAACCGTTGTTCTAATTCTTCCTTTGTCAGGTCAAAATAGGCATGATCTTTGGGGAGATAATCGCCGATATAGAGAATATGATCACCGCCAAAATATTCAGGCTTGACGAAGTTGGTGTGCTCAACCAGTGATAGGAAAGGAAAGCCGGCTGATTTGGGGATGTTATACCAGTAATAGCCTTCTTGCGATAATTGATGTTTAAGAGACACCACCATAACAACAGCACCCATGCTGTTCAGGGACAGTAATCCATCCAGGTAGGATTGCGGCAGCCCGTGCGCCAACCGTGCCAATAAACCGGGGGATGTGGTTACAAGAGCCTGGGAGAAGTTATAGGTTTGCCCTTCCCCCGTTGTGATAGAGATCTCGCTTTCATCGGCCGCTTTTATTTCTGTTACATGACTTTCAAGCAAAATTGTGACACCCATTTGTTTAAGACGCTCTGCAAATTTATCAGCAAAAACTTGGAATCCGCCCTCAAAGGTTCCCAAACGGGTCGTGCGAGCGTGTAGTCGCGCCCAAAACCAGGCCATGTTAACAACCCTGGCAAATTTTTCCCCAAATTTACCGATCATCATGGGTTCCCACATGGATTCATAAACCTTGTCCCCTGCCCATTTTCGCATCCATGCATCGACGGTTGTCTTTTCGAGGGCTTGCCAGTTGTTTGTAAGGCGCAGGTACAGGCCAATCAACCCAAAACGAATTTTATTGAACCCCCAACCCAGCCCCGGGTACATCAAGGCTGCTGGGATAGAATCAAAGGGATAGAATTTTCCCCGGTAATACATGACTGTGGTGGGCTTCGGGAAAATTACTTTATCCGTCCAGCCTAATTCGTCAATCAGACCCAGCATATGTTCATCAGAATGAAACCAGTGATGATAAAAGCGTTCGACCGTCCAGTCCCAGTGGGGTTCTTTGAATCCGGTTGCCAGGCCGCCAACGTGATCTGATGCCTCAAAAATGACGACTTTTTTCCCTATCTTTGCCAGGTCGTACGCGGCTGACATACCGCCAATGCCTGCGCCAATAATGGCAGTCTTTTGGTTTTCATTGTTCATGGTTAACCTCTTCAATAGTCTGTGATGGAAGGTCCCTTGCCTGGCTTTCCATTTCATTGACGTCCATTGTCCATTTTAATCCTTCACGGATAAAGTAAATTGTTCCTATCAGGGTAATGGGTACCCATAAAGCGATCCGCAGGACAAGGGTATAACCCAGTGCAGGTTCCGATGCAATGCCGAAGGCTTCAAGCATGGCGCGACCAGCAGCATCGAAGGTCCCCAGCCCACCCGGCGCTGCTGGAATTAACAAAACCAGGTTGACCACCCCGTTCAACAACATCAGTTGACCAAAATTGAGATTTAATCCCAGGGCTTGATTGACGCTCCAATACAATCCTGTTTCAAGAATCCAAATCAGAATGGACGTTAGAAAAATCATCAATGCGTCTGCTGGTGAGCGCAGGCTCATCAGCCCTTCGAGAAACCGATCGGCAATATTGATGAGGGGATTACGCCAGCGCTCAGGGATGATTTTATTGATAATGCTGTGTATCAGCTTGCTGGCAGGCTCAGGGAACATTGCAACCAGGAT
>Ga0209121_10002603_pt1 | contig 18189 bp, 11 predicted proteins | sample Cruoilmetagenom3_FD_187292 | JGI IMG/M metagenome (GOLD analysis project Ga0209121, IMG submission 187292) | Oil polluted marine microbial communities from Coal Oil Point, Santa Barbara, California, USA - Sample 3 (SPAdes) (version 2) | ecosystem: Environmental > Aquatic > Marine > Oil seeps ... | reverse complement strand
ATTTCATGAATTGTGAACTAACTTCACGAATAGATATATCCTTTAACTTTCCCTCCACAGGCGGGAGGGAATTGAAGGGAGGGGGATATCGACCGTGTCATTGCGAACGAAGTGAAGCAATCCTATAAGAATAAATTTAGATTGCTTTGCCTGCCTGTGCATTACACGCAGACAGGTCATTTCACTCCTCGCAATGACAATAATTGGTTTCCTTAAAACGGTTAGTATGTCTATATCCATCTACTCAACAAAAATAATTTTGCTTGACAAAATATTTTAAAATAATATAATTGTGCAAGAATTAAGTTAATTTTATCTTTAGGAGGATAAAATAATGAGTGTTTATATTAATCAGGTTTTAGAGGATATTCAGCGTAGAGTTCCATGGGAAAAAGAATTTTTACAAGCTACCGAAGAAGTTCTTCAATCATTAGATGTTGTTATTGAGAGAGAACCGAGATACAAAGAGGCGAAAATACTTGAAAGAATTGTTGAACCCGAAAGAGTGATTATTTTTAGAGTGCCATGGGTTAATGATAAGGGGAATGTTGAAATAAATAGAGGGTACAGAGTGCAGTTTAACAGTGCAATCGGACCATATAAAGGAGGGCTCAGATTTCACCCTTCGGTAACACTTAGCATTCTTAAATTTCTTGGCTTTGAACAAATATTTAAGAACAGTCTTACAGGTCTTCCTATGGGTGGTGGAAAAGGCGGAAGTGATTTTAGTTTAAGAGGGAAATCAGATAATGAAGTTATGAGATTTTGCCATAGTTTTATGAATGAACTTTTCAGATATATAGGACCGGACACTGATGTTCCTGCTGGGGATATCGGTGTAGGTGCAAGAGAAATCGGTTATCTTTACGGGCAATATAAGAAATTAAAAAATGAATTTACCGGTGTTTTTACAGGAAAAGGACGCAATTGGGGTGGGAGTTTAATTAGACCTGAAGCTACCGGTTTTGGAGCTGTCTATTTTGTAGAGGAAATTCTTAAAAGGAAAGGAACAAATCTTGAGGGTAAAACCGTTTCTATCTCAGGTTTTGGCAATGTAGCCTGGGGAGTTGCACTTAAAGTAACGGAACTGGGTGGCAAGGTTGTTACTCTTTCAGGTCCGGATGGATTTATATATGATAAGGACGGAGTAACCGGAGAAAAAATCGATTATTTATTAGAACTTAGAGCATCAGGCAATGATATTGTCAAACCTTATGCGGACAAATTCGATACGGAATTCCATGCCAATAAACGACCATGGAATATTAAAACTGATATTGCAATGCCATGTGCAACACAAAATGAGCTTGATGAAGACGATGCAAAAGTTCTTATTAATAATGATTGCATTCTTATTGCCGAGACTTCAAATATGGGTTGTACAACAGAAGCAATGAAAGTTGCTAATGAAAATATTTTATATGCCCCGGGTAAAGCAGTAAATGCTGGTGGAGTGGCAACTTCCGGACTCGAAATGTCTCAAAACAGTATGAGATACAGCTGGACATCCAATGAAGTTGACAGTAAACTTCATCAAATAATGAAAAATATTCATGACAATTGTATCCTAGCAGCCGAAGAGTATGGATTCAAGGATAATTATGCCATTGGAGCAAATATTGCCGGTTTTAAGAAAGTTGCAGATGCAATGATTGATCAGGGTGTTGTATAGTAATATCTCTTCTTAATTAGATTAAGTAGTAATAAGTAGTTAACATTTCCTTTTAATTGTTTTTATATTTATATGAAATTATTATTGACACATTGTCCTAATTTTGATATTCTAATTTCAGTGTATAAAAGAATTAAAATTTTAATGTATCAATTGGGAGGTATCGAATGAATGGTTATGTAAATGAAGTTCTTGATGATTTGAAAAAGAGAGTTCCATGGGAAAACGAATTTATTCAGGCAGTTACCGAGGTCTTGAATTCACTAAGTATTGTAGTTGAAAGAGAACCAAGATATAAAAACGCAAGAATACTTGAGAGAATAATTGAACCGGAAAGAACTATACTTTTCAGAGTTCCTTGGGTAGACGATAAAGGTGAAATACATGTAAACAGAGCTTATAGAGTTCAGTTTAATAGTGCCATTGGTCCTTATAAAGGTGGAATAAGATTACACCCGACAGTAAATCTGAGTATTCTTAAATTCCTTGGATTTGAACAAACATTTAAAAACTCATTAACAACACTCCCAATGGGCGGCGGAAAAGGTGGCAGTGATTTTGATCCGAAAGGTAAATCTGATAATGAGGTTATGCGATTCTGCCAAAGTTTTATGAATGAGCTTTTTAGATATATAGGAGCTGATACTGATGTTCCAGCCGGAGATATCGGAACTGGTGGAAGAGAAATTGGTTTTTTCTTTGGACAGTATAAGAAACTCAGGAATGAATTTACAGGTGTTTTAACAGGAAAAGGACGCAATTGGGGAGGAAGTTTAATTAGGCCTGAAGCAACTGGTTTTGGTGCTGTATATTTTGCCCATGAGATGCTAAAAACAAAAAGTGAAGATTTTAATGGAAAGGTTGTTGCTATTTCAGGTTCCGGTAATGTCGCTCAACACGCTACTCATAAAGTTATGGAACTCGGAGGAAAAGTAGTCACACTTTCAGATTCAAGCGGATCCATACTTGATCAGGAAGGAATCAATGAAGAAAAATGGCAATTCATAATGGAACTCAAAAATATTAAGAGAGGTCGTATCAAAGAATATGCTGATAAATTTGGAGTTAAGTACTTTGAAGGTATGAGACCCTGGGAACTCGCCCGTTTTGATGTGGCAATGCCATGTGCCACACAAAATGAACTTAATGAAGAGGAAGCAAAAACACTAGTCAAGAACGGTGTTATCTGCGTTACCGAAGGTGCAAATATGCCATCTACACTTGGCGCTACCGAGGTATTTTTGGGAAATAATGTATTATTCGGACCCGGTAAAGCTGCAAATGCAGGTGGTGTTGCGACATCAGGTCTTGAAATGAGTCAAAATAGTATGAGACTTAGCTGGAGCAGAGAAGAGGTTGATGAGAAATTGCATAACATTATGATCAATATTCACGATAATGCAAGAGAAGCAGCCGAACGATTCGGATGTCCCGGCAATTATGTCAACGGAGCAAATATTGCAGGATTTTTAAAGGTTGCAGATTCAATGATCGATCAGGGTGTTGTATAATTACTTTTTTTTATAAAACAAAAAGGGCAGATTCACATCTGTCCTTTTTGTTTTATATTTTCTTTATTTACTATCTTCTGATAAGAGCCACACCATTCATACCATCCATAAGTACAATAAATGGTTTCTCCACTTTAATATGCGTTATATAGGATTTTTTTTCTACTATTTTTTGTTTTACTAACCACTCCCAATCAATAAAAGCATTATGGGATTTCAATATGGTAAAGTATCCTATATTCATTGTAACAACATTATGAAAAAAATGGGTGCCCTGAGAAGAATCCAGAGGTAAATTGGATAATTCCGTTTCAACAATAACTCGTGCATTACTAATGTCTTCCCAATTTACGGGAATTCCTATAAATCTATCCCTTGTGCCCCATCTTCCCGGTCCGATTAATATATAATTTCTCTTTTGAGCTTTCATAATTCTATTGAATCCATTTAATTCATCTTTAATTTCAATTGTTTTAGTATTGTCAAATGTTTCAGGATTTATAAAAATAATATCGTTTACATTATCAATTATTCCATTGCCAAGACTTTCTTCCGTATAAACTACAAGTTCTTCCATATTCAATTGTTGCTTATCAATACTAATTTTCTTCCCACTCCCGGCGAGAGGTCTTATCTGTAATATATAAAATTCTGGTTTTCTTTTCAGTTGATTGTTAAGATCAACTGCAAATTCAATCTCAACAGGGACCCCCATTGCTGTCTTTCCTATTGAAAGTATATGTTGTACAATATCTGCCAATGGGAAATAATTATATTTTAGTATATCAGCGAAATTGACAATCTTTGGCCCATTCAAGGATGTTCCGCTAACAATTCTGTTATTCTGAACATCCCATACCGATACAATATGATCCAATGTTTTATGCATTTCTGCCTCTTTAATATCCAACTCCACTAATGTAACATCATCATTAACCAAAAGGTTAAAATTACAATTATCAAGATTAAGAGCATAGAATGATGTTTGAGAGACTTTATATAATTCTTCAGGAGGAAGTATATCGAGTTTTGGGTATTTCGGACAAAACCTAAAACTTTTATTTCCCTCGACAATATACTTGCCCATCCCTAAAGCAATGGTGGCAAAACCGTCATTATGTTTAATATATGATGTTGGATAAAAATTATAAGAACCTGCAACACCTGAAAACTGCGGGTAGAAATATTTATCATATTTATTACCAATAATCTCCTGTACTACAACTGCCATTTTTTCATCTTTTACCGCATAGTTGATATTTTCGATGTAATTCTTCGAATTTTTAAGAAATATTGAAGCATATACTAATTTTATTACATTCATAAATTGTTTTAATCTTACACTATCATCCTGATCATTATTTGCAAGCATGTATGTATGATATATGCCTGCAAATGGTCTTGATTTGGAATCTTCCAACAATCCCGAAGATCTAATCGCTAAAGGGTACTTGACCTTATCTATAAACTCTTTTAATCGCTGTTGGAGAACAGCTGAAAAATCTCCGTTAATAAATCGTTCCTTTACATCTTTATCACTTTTCTCATTTTCTACATCCCTTAATCCATTATATTTAATAAAGTAATCATACTCATCCGTTCCTATGATAGATGTCTTGGGAATCTTAATATCTATTCCAGGAAATGCATTTTCCAGATCGAGAGTACTAAATAGTGCATTTAGAAATGCTACCCCCCTTCCTTTTCCTCCAATTGAACCTTCAGCCAATCTGATAATTATATTTTCCTTATCCAGGAGATTTTGTTTGTAGTCTAAAATTCTTCCTTTACTTTTGTTGAATGATTTTTCTTCAAACCAATCAATAATACTTGATTTTGAATTAAATACGGAAAAATCGCTAAAATCACTCTTATTGATTTCCCTTGCGATATAAAGTTCATCGTGTGAAATAAACCATAATGACAAATAATCCTTGTCATTAAGACAATACTTCAGTAAATCATATGGAATAGTCTTCATTGCTTTAACAAATTCAGAAAGATTCGAAGCTCTTTCTATAATATTTGAATTTTTATCCTTAAAAACAAAATCACCGAATCCGAATTCATCTATAATAAATTGCCTGAGAATATCGAAATTCATCCCCGGGTGTTTATGCATAAAAGGCATACTATAATTTTCTGCATATGATCTATTATCCAATTCCGAAGACATTAAAAGAACCGGAATATCTTTTTTACTCCCACCTATATATTCAATCAGCTTTATACCTGCTGTTTTATCCATATTGTCATTGTTAGGGAATTTAGTATCGGTAATAACGCCAATAATACTATCTCTGAATCGATCAAATAGATTTACTGCATCTTCCAAATTATGAGCCATTAAAACTCTCGGTCTTATATTTGTTCTCAGATTCTTCTCTTTTGTATGCATTTCATCTCTTATCGACTGCTGAGTGAAGTCTATTAGTTTATCATATAAATATGGAAGAATCGTCGAATAAGCATTTATATTATCTTCAACAAGAAGTACAACCTTTACTAAATCGTTCTTAATGTCATTTTCTATATTATTTTTATCTTCCAAATATTTCACTACTGCAAGAGATAATTTGGCATCACCATTCCATTGAAATACATTTGTAAAACATTTCATATCATCACTATTTTTATCAAAACTACTTGTATCGGTTGTATCGTTGAGCATCAATACTATTGGAACATCAGGAAATTTTTTATTTATCTTCCTACTTAAATCATATGGAGAAATATCACCTATACGCAGCATTGTAACGATAAGATCATATTCATTCTTATCTATATAACTAAGAGCTTCCTCCCCCGTAGGGACATTTGTAATTTCAGGAATATTGCTTAAGTAAAGTTTATGAAACTGGTTAATAAGTTGTTGGGATAATTGACCATCATCTTCCAATATAAAACCGTCATAGAATGTTGAAACCTCGAGTATTTTATTTACTCTATAATTCATTAACCTCCGAAGATCATTTTCCCCAAACTTAAATTTCCTATAATAATAATTCAGCTCTCTTGAATCCATAGAATCACCTATTCCTTTATGCTTATTTATATATCACTGCAATATCTTTTCTGCCATCCATTAAAACAATCGAAGGTTTATTAAATGTATAATGTTTCAAATACTTCATCTTTGTATCCGCTTCTTTCTGTGCTTTTATCCATTCCCAATCAATGAAATCGGTTTTTGATTTATAAGGAACAGTAAAATATCCTACATTCACTGATACCAGATTATGAAAAAAGTGTGTTCCCTGAGAAGGCTCTATTTCAAATCCCTCGATGCCGATTTCTACAATAACTTTCGCCATATTAATATCTCCCCAGCTTACCGGAATGCCTAAAAATTTATCCCGTGACCCCCACCTTCCGGGTCCTATAAGTATATAAGGTTTTTTATTATTATTCATTTCTTGATTAATCCGGGAAAGTTCTTGTCTAATATCAATGGTTTTTATACTGTCAAATGTATCAGGATTGACGATAATTAAATCAGATATATTATCTATCTTGCCATTACCCATTGCTTTATTTGTATAAAGCAAAAGTGATTCTTTGTCAATATTATTTATATCAATATTAATACTGTTTTTATTACTACCAAGGGGTCTTGTTTGAAGAATATAAAAAGTTGGTTTGTCTTCATTGCTAACACAAGAGAGATCTACTGCAAATTCTATTTCAACGGGAATCCCCATTGCTTTCTCATTAATATACAAAATATCCTGAAGTATTTCCGCAAGTGGGAATTGATTGTATTTAAGTATGTTTGCAAATGTTACTATTCTTGGTCCGGCTCCTGATAACCCATCGGTAATTCTATTATCTCGATAATTCCAGACAGATACCAAATGATTAATCGTTCCATGTTTTTCAGCCAATTTTAAATCGATTTTTTTTAATGTTATATCTTCCCCCGAACAAAGATCAAAATCTTTATTGTTCATATCAATTGCATAAATCTCTGTTTGAGAATTCTTTGGGAACTCATCAGATAACCTAAGATTAAGGGTTGGATATTTAGGGCAAAACTTATAATTCTTATTTCCTTCTACAACAGCTTTGCCAAGTCCTATAGCAAGCGAAGCAATTCCATCAGAGTGTTTCATATCAAGTACAGGATAATAATTATATGATTCCGCCACACCTGCGAAATGAGGATAATAATATCCGTCATACTGTTTGCCTACAATCTCCTGTATAACCACTGCCATTTTCTCTTCCTCGGTTTTGTAATTAATACTCTTTATATAATCTCTTGCTTTTTTAAGAAATACGGATGCATAAACCAATTTTATAGCACATTTAAGATGATTTAATCGTATTTCGGCATCAGTGTGATTATTCGGTAACATATAAGTCTGATATATACCTGCAAATGGTTGTGATTGAGAATCCTCAAGAAGGCTCGAAGAGCGTACAGCAATCGGATGTGTTATTTCTCCTATATAAGTTCTTAGATTATTTATAAGGGATTTCGATAACTCCCCATCAATAAAATGCCTTTTAATATCTTTATCATCCTTATCAATATCAATACTGTCAAGTTTATTATGTTCGATAAAATAATCAAACTCATCCGTTCCTATTATAGCAGTATGAGGGATTTTTATACATACATCGTTATACTTTTTATCAATATCGAGTGAAGCAATAAGTGTATTCATAAATGCTATTCCTCTCCCCTTTCCTCCGAATGAACCGGATCCAATTCTCACAATTTCATTTTTTTCCTTCAAATTCGCTACATCGAAACTGATTATCTTACCTCTGTTTTCTTGAATGCGAATTGTTTTAAAAACATTAAGTAAAAATGTACGGAGTTCATCTACTGAAGAGAAATCCTCAAATTTCATAGGTTTTATTCCTTTTGCGACTTCGATTTCCCCGTGAGCAATAAGCCATGAAGAGAAATGATTGCGTTCGCTATGATACAATAATGATTCATATGGTATATTTTGCAATGTATTTTCAAAATCAACCATTGTTGATGCTTTTGCAATTGCAAAACCATCTTTATTTCTGAATATAAAATCACCAAACCCTAAATTTGTAAGAATAAAACTTCTTAGTTCTTTAAGAAGTGTTTTCGATTGTTTATGAAGAAAAGTCGATGATAATTTATTAGCTCTTTCCTTATTTTTAATATCGGATGATTGTAATACTATCGGAATATCAACTTTTTCTTTTCTAATTGCATTAATCAATTTAAATCCCGCATTGTCATCATCCTTACCTTTATATGGGTATTTTACATCTGAAATAACACATAACAAGTAATCTTTGTACTTCTCAAATATCTCAATTGCTTGCTCATAGCTATGAGCTATAAGTATTTTTGGCCTCCCTCTCATTTTTAATCTCTTTTTTATTTCATTTATCTCCTCATTTACCAATCTTTGTGTTTGATTCAATATCCTGCTATATAGTAATGGTAAAAATATTGAATAATAAGGAATTTCATCTTCTACAAGGAGAATTACTCTGACTAAACCATTTATAGTGTCATTTTCAACATTTTTTATATCCTCGGCATAATTTATCATAGCAAGAAACAGTTTCGAATCACCATTCCAGAGAAATATCTCATCAATAAATGGTGAAGTGAGATAATCTTGTTCTATTAGAATAATATCAGATGACACATTAAGCAACAGGAATACAGGAAGAGTTGGATATATCTCTTTTATAGATTTCGCCAAGCTAATAGGAGGAATACTACCGATGCGAAGCATTGTTATAACTAAATCGAATGTGTTCTCCTCTAATTGCTTTAATGCCTCTTCTCCATTTGTTACATTAACTATTTCCGGAAACTTTAGCATATTGAATTTATTATATTTATCCGTTAACTGTTCGGAAAGAAGTCCATCCTGTTCAAGGACATATGCATCGTAAAATGTGGAAACAATAAGTATTTTATTAACTGAATGTTGCATCAATTTACGATAAATATCCTCCCCATATTTGAATTTATTATAGTAATAGCTTAAATTATTAATTTCCATATCTATTCAACCTCATATATCCAACATACATTATTATTGTAATGTAACAATTTTGTCAAGTATAATTAGGGAGGTAATAAAGATAGGTAGTTTCTTTCCTTCTTGACACTGTTTGTATATTTTGTTATATTTCTCACTTACAGTGGCCCCATCGTCTAGCGGCTAGGACGTATGGTTCTCAGCCATGAAACAGGGGTTCGATTCCCCTTGGGGCTACCATTATTTTCCTCTTCCATTTAAATGTTATTTCCTAAACAATCCAAACTTATATTATTTCTTTCCCATTTATAAAACATTTCCAAATATCTCCCTTATGATAAATAAACTCAATCATTTTCTCTATTTATAAAATCGATTGCTTTTCTAATCCTATCTAATGTCCTGTTTTTTCCGACGAATTCCATAAGATGAAAAAGACTGGGACCTATGGTTTTTCCCGTAAGAGCAAGTCTTGTAGGGTGGATTAGCTTACCTGCACTAATGTTTCTCTCTTCCACAATTTTTCTATAAATGTTTTCAATAACATCCGGTGAATATTTATCTAATTTCTCAATCTCACCTAAAAGCATTGTTAAATAATTCACACTATAATCATTAAGAAAATGTTTATTAACACCTTTTTCATCATAATTATCAAATTCCCGAAAGAAATAATATCCCGAATCAACAAAATCCGTAAGCAGCCTTGCTCTTTCCTTAATTAAATCTATAACTCTCATTAGTGTGTTATGATCGAATAAAGACAAATCGAAATTTGCCTTCTCCCATAACGGTTTAATATATTTATAAAGCTTTTCTGCATCCATATGTTTTATATATTCCGCATTTATCCATAATAATTTTTTCTTGTCAAATATTGCACTTTTCTTACTTAAAGCTTCTATAGAAAAATGATCAATCAATTCCTCTCTGGATAGTATTTCCTTTTCTCCAGCTGGAGACCACCCCAGAAGAGCAAGGAAATTCACAAACGCATCCGGAAGATACCCCATATCTCTGTAATCGGTCACAGCAACAGTTCCCTTTCTTTTAGATAATTTACTTCTATCTTCTCCCAGGATAAGTGGGAGGTGAATAAATTTAGGGACCTCCAAATTAAGAGCCTTATATATTAAAATCTGTTTTGGCGTATTAGATATGTGATCTTCACCTCTCATAATATGTGATATATGCATACTTGAATCATCGATTACCACGGCAAAATTATAAGTAGGATGACCATTGCTTCTTACAACAACAAAATCCTCTATTTCACTATTATCCCTTTTTATTTCACTATGAAGACCATCACTGAATATTGTAATGCCATCGGGAACTTTAAATCTAAGTGCAAAAGGCCTTCCTTCTCTTTCATACCTTTCCCTTTGTTCCTCAGTAAGGTTTAGGCAATGTCTATCATATTTCCATGCCTTTCCTTCTGATATTATTTTATCCCTTCTCTTTTCTATCTCCTCTTTATTGCAATAACATCTATATAAATAACCCTTCTTTTCTAGTATATTTGCTGCTTCTCTATATTGATCATATCGCTCGGACTGAAAATACGGACCTTCATCCCAATCTATACCAAGCCATTTTAAACTTTCAATAATTATATCAACCATATCTTTGGTTGATCGTTCAATATCCGTGTCTTCAATACGAAGAATAAATTTTCCTCCGTTTTTTCTTGCAAAGAACCAGTTATACAATGCTGTATGAGCTGTTCCTACATGCAAATAACCAGTTGGACTTGGTGCTATTCTAACTCTAATTTCATTCACAATTACTCCTTTCTCTTTATTTAAACATAAGATAAAATCACTCCTAAAACCTCACTCCATAAAGCTGTTAATCCTATCTTAAAATGTATAGGCAAACTAAATGTGGGTGCATGAGTTGAAATCAAAAACCATATTAATGTTAAAATCGCCCCTTTAATATTTCTTGCCAATCCTCAAATTTAGAAGGCTTTATAATTATATTTTTTCTATTATGTCTTATTATTATACTGTTTTTTTTAAAACTTAAAACAGATGTATCCTTTTTGCTGATCTCCATAACAGGTTTCATATAATTATATAATGATAATCTGTCCCTAAATAATACCAAATAACAATAACTACTCTTTCTCTTTGCCACTGATAAATCAGTGTAATTTACATATTCTTCATCGAATATAATTTCATCTTCAAAAATATTTTTCGGTTTTTTACCGGAAAAATAAATAAGAAAAAATATCAGGAGAAATGATATTACTGCAATGATAAGATATACAAAATCATTATAGTAAGTGCTAATAGGTAACTCAATATTCGGTGATATAATTCTATGATCCTTATAATTGCAAAATTTCAATATATTATTCATTATATTCAATGATTTAATCAGTGAAATCGATGATACACTTAAATATACAGATGTAGATTCTATATTTAATGAATAAACAACTGTATTATCACTCTTACTTCGAAATATATAAAAGATTGAACCATAGGGTTTTACAAATTCTTTTTTATACAGCACTTTCTTTTTATTCTTTGGAAGATTATATATATCTATTTCCGGTTTTTCAGCAATTATAACCAAAACATCTCTTCTCCTGAGAGAATAAACATCCCAGCCCTTACTTTTATATTTTACAATCCTATAATTATTCGGAACATTTATATTCATTCCCTGCCACGATATTTTCTCATAATTATTAGCACCTATGCCATAGAAGAAATATATTAATGCAATAATTGCAATTATAAATATTATTGTAATAGTATATAATATTCGTTTCATATTGATAAAATAACAGAAAGAGAATAAGAAAGCAAGAGTATATGGTAAATAGGTTGTAGATAGGTATGGACATACTTACCACTTTAAGGGGAGAGAAAAGGATTAAACCCTTTCCTCTCCGCTTTAATTATTCCCCCTCCCTTCAATTCCCTCCCGCCAGTGGGAGGGAAAGTTAATATATGGTAATATTTCCCAATATTTCTTCCTCGCCCTTGATGGGAGAGGATTTAGGTGAGGGTGATTATCTTTTATAAAAAGATATTTCTTTTTCCCCCCCCTTCCTCTCTTTACAGTATAAAATGCTTTGCGGATTTAATTTCTTTTATTGTATAAGCAATTAATTTAGCAACATTTTCAATATCTTTTAAATTACACATCTCTACAGGTGTATGCATATACCTATTTGGAATACTTATAAGAGATGTGGCTACTCCTCCTCTTGACAGTTGAATAACATTAGCATCGGTTCCGGTTGCTCTGGCTGCTCCCCTAATCTGATAGGGGATCTTTTTCTTTTTAGCAGTTTTTATGATTAGGTCAAATAGTTTAGGGTTAATGTTAGCCCCTTTGTATACTACTGCCCCTTTCCCTAATGAAACTTCTCCCATAAGTTTTTTATCCATTTCAGGGTGATCCGTTGCAAATGTAACATCCACAGCAAATCCTATATCGGGATTAACGCTATATGATGATGTAATTGCCCCTCTAAGCCCTACCTCTTCCTGAACCGTTGCGACACCGCAAACCGAAGCATTAAATGTTTTTATATCTTCCTTTAAAATTCTTATTACCTCAGACACTATAAATGCTCCTGCTCTATCATCAAGTCCTCTTGCAACAATATTGTCATTAAGCATATCGACTGTTCCTTCATCAACGGTTATGGAATCACCGACACATACATATTTTAATGTTTCTTTTTTATCCCTTGCTCCAATATCAATCCACATACTTGTTATTTGAGAAATATTTTTCCTCTCATCAGGTTTTATTACATGAATAGGTTTTCTCCCCATTATTCCAGGAATATTACCTTTTCCATTATGTATTATTACTCTTTGCCCGGGCATAATATGAGGATCAATCCCTCCGATTGTAGAGAAAAAGATATATCCATTATCATCAATATGATTTACCATATATCCTATTTCATCGATATGACCTGCTATCATTACTTTTGGGGAACCTTTTTCGTTTAGTACGGCAAAGCTATTGCCATGATAATCTCCATATATTTTATCAGCATACTTTTTTGTTCTCTTTCTCCAGTTCTCCGCATTAGCATTTTCAAATCCCGATGGTCCATGTGTTTCAAGTAATTTTTTTAAGAAAAACTTCTGTTCTTTATTCATAACACCTCCTGGTTAATCTATAAATAACTCATTCTTTACAATCTCTTCAATCATATCTTTTATATCTGTAAAATAGCCTCTTATTCTGTAGTTAATTCTCCCATCGGGACCTACGACTATATTAGTTGGAAAACCAGTAATACCCAATTCTCTGGATATATTTCTGTTTCCGGCAATCATTATACCTTTAAGCTGGTATTTATTCTTGAATATTAATGCCTTACTCTTGCTGTCCGGTGTAATATGTATAAATACAACACTCTTGCTGTCTTCATATTTCTCTTCAAGATTTTTCAAATCATAAGCCTCCGCTCTACAAAAACCACAATCACTTTTTATAAATGCTATTATTATGACTTTATTCATAAAATCAGCAAGATTATATTTTTTTTCATTGATATCTATAAATGAATAATTCTTAATTCCAACATCAACTCTTTTCAATGCTCTGTATTTTCTCTTTAATTTCTTAACATAACGATTGAATTCTTTCTCGGGTTTACCGGTTTTTTTATATAATTTTTTGATTTTTTCTATTACCTCATTACAATCTTCAATTGCAATTATTTTACCATATATAGTCATAAGTGAGTCATCGCTAATATTTTCCTTTTCCAGAATATATGCATAATGCATAAGAATTGTTGCATCCTCTTCTCCGATACTATCTAAAATATCTGTCGCTTTTATAAATTGCATTTTGGAAGAATCTATATCACCTTCCTGTAAGAGTATATATCCATATGTATCGAGCATATATGCAATATTCGTTTTATATAAATTTCCCCTCTTTTTAACTGTAGAGTTAAAATATTTTTTTGTAATATCAGCAAATTTGAATTCATTAAGTGCAGACTCAATTAAGATTTTTGCCTGATAAATGCCAATACCTTTAACAGATAGTTCATAACTTATTGAATTTAGATCTTTTGACGAATAATTATTTTTATCAATTTGATTCAATATGTATAATGCTTTATCTTTATCGTTTGGAATCATTTTAAGCAGTACATATCTTTTTATCTCATTGAGATATTTAGATGTACTAAATTTCTTAATAAAATGTTCATATAATTTATATATATTATCCCTCGATGCTTTTAGAACCAAATAGTTTGCAAGTTCATCCTCTTGAAATATCGTATAATTCCTTATTTTTTCTGTATAATATGTATAATTCTTTTTTATCCTATATTTTAATGCGGACATTAAACACATTTTATAAATATAATAGGAATGTTCATTATATAAGGAAGTTATACTATCAATATAAACAGTATCATCTAATACTCTCCCGAAAAATTCACTCAATCTATCACAATTTATATCCTTTGTAAGCATTTCATTAAAAAGAAATTTACTATCACTAATGTTATATCGCGATATAATCGGAATAAAAGTGTTATAATAATCCGCATTTCTATTTTTGATATTTTTTGCTATTTGTATAATATCAAATTCTTTATAATCAAGATTATCTTTTATATCCTCAATAAATGCATAAACATAATAGTTGTTCGGGTATAGATTCAATTCATTTTTTATATACATATTAATTGTCTTAAAATCAGTAGATCCACTTCCATATAAATCCTTAGCATAATTAATATATGCATTCTTGAAAACCTTTCTATTTGCCTTGAAAATAATTGAATAAAAATACGGTGAATACGGATAATGGTTTCCTTCAAAATCTTCTATATAGTATTCTAATAATATGCTTGATGAATCGGTGGGAATTTTATATGAAAATTTATTCCTCTCTGGATACAACACAACTGCGTTCTCAACAACCCCTTTCCCATCATATATCCTATATGCAATCAAAAGGGAATCAGCAGACCTCTTCGTGCAAAAAACAATATCCTCTCCTGCACTTTTAAACACAACATTTGTCTTTGCTCTACAATCCGTAATAAAGATTATTGAGATAATAATAAATATAAAAATTTTATAATTTTTATTCACAACACCTCCATAATATTGATAATATCTTTAAATTTGCTTATTTTATAATCCGGAGCAATTTCATATAGCTTTTCCTTGCTCCCATATCCATACATTGCAGCGCATGTTTTTATCCCTGCACTTTTACCTGCTAATATATCAAGATATGTGTCACCCACTATAATCGTTTCATTTTCATTGTATCCTATTTTCCTTTTAATTTCATATATAATTGCCGGATCGGGTTTATATGGAAATAAATCCTCCGTTCCTATAATAACATCAAAATAATGATATATTCCGTAATGTTCAAGAATATTTTTTGTTATATATGTTGGTTTTGTCGTAGCAATAGCCATATTTATATTCTTTCTCTTAAGTTTTACAAGTGTATTTTCTACATTATCATAAAGATAAGAATCTTCAAAAAATAATTTTTCATAATACTGGCGATATACCTCAATACACCAATCTATCCTGTTTTGTAAATTATCAGGAAGGACTTCTCTGTACATATCCCCAAGATTGTGTCCTATCAACCTTATAATTGAATTGGTATTATATATAACCCTTAGTTTTTTTAGTGGAGAAATAAACGCTTTCAATATCCCACCTTTTGAATCAAATATTGTGCCATCAAGATCAAATATTAAAGTAACCATAATTTTACATTTTATAATAAATTCCTTCATTTGTGAAGTAGCAAATTAGAATAAAAATATAGAAGGCAAGTGGTATAGATATGCTTACCAGTTTTATTAAACCCATCATTGTCATTGCGATGAGTGAAACGACAAAGTATGCTATATTTACTCTTGTGGGATTGCTTCACTTAGTTCGCAATGACATAGTATATCTCCCCCTCCCTTCAATTCCCTCCCGCCTGTGGAGGGAAAGTAATAATATTATTCACTTTCGTGTAATTCGTGATTATTTCCCTTCCTTACGGCTGATGTCTGTCGTCTGATGTCAGATGTCTATTACAATTTATTCGTGTAATTATAGGGGCAGACACAGTGGTCTGCCCTATATCATTCCTGTGAAAACAGGAATTTGCTCTATTCTTTCTCTCCCCTCTCGGCTGATGTCTGTCGTCTGATGTCAGATGTCTATTCCCATTTATTCGTGAATTCGTCGTATATTATAAAATCAATGAAATATTGACTTGCGAGAACCATATTATTGTCTATACTAAGTGCCTAAAACAGAGAAATGCTTGACAAATAATAAGTTTTAAAATAAAATATGAATTAGATTATATCAAAGGAGTCTCTTTATGAAATATAAACCTGAAGACATCCCCGAAATTACTATCGGAAGATTATCGATATATATTCATATATTAAAATTACTGGAAGAGAGAAATATAAATATGATTTCCTCTAATCAACTTGCTTCTTTATCTCATACAAATGCTGTTTCGATTAGAAAGGATTTATCATATTTTGGCGAATTTGGGAAAAAACACATCGGTTATGATGTAAAAGCTCTGATAAAAGCGATTAAGATTATTTTAAAAACTGATAAGGAAAATTGCTTTATTATTATCGGATATGGAAATATGGGAACCGCAATTGCCCACTTCCCAGGACTTGCAAAAGATAATTTTATTCTTAAGGGTGTTTTTGATAATGATGAGAATAAAATTGGGCAGAAGGCTTTAAATGGCATTCGAATAAGTGATATTAAGGATATACATTCTTTCTTAAATAGAAATAATATTCAACTCGCTGTTTTGGCAACACCATTGAATGTTGCTCAAATTACTGCTGATAAGATTATAAACGCAGGGATAGAAGGGATTTTAAATATGACAGGCAAGCAGATTATAGTTCCAAAGGATAAATTCGTTTATGACTTTAATATTACAACAGGATTTGAATGGCTTAGTTATTTCACATATAAAAAAGAGCAATATAATGATCATTAAATATAATAATATAATTCCCGATAAACCGTTTTATATATCCGAAAATGCTACTTTGATCGGTGATGTTAGATTTGGAGATAGTGTTTCAATATGGTTTGGATCCGTGCTAAGAGGAGATATTAACTATATTACGGTAGGGAATTTTTCAAATATTCAAGATAATTCGGTCTTACATGTAGCAAACGAATTTCCGGTTATTATCGGGGATTATGTGACTGTTGGACATAATGCCATTATACACGGATGCACAATAGAAGACTTTTGTTTAATTGGCATGGGAGCAATTATTCTTGATGGAGCAAGCATAGGAAAAGGGTCTATAATTGCAGCAGGTGCTGTAGTAAAAGAAAATGCAATAATACCTGAAAATAGTCTTGTAGTAGGCATTCCAGGTGTAGTTAAACGAATATTGCCTAACAACATTATAGATACTTTGAAAGAATCTGCCGAGCATTATGTTGAAATTGCAAAAACATACAAATAGACCGTATTAAATATAGAATGTGATTATCATTAGCATAACTACATATATATTACTAACCTTAATTTAGCAATATATATTTATAAATTTGTCACTTTGTATAGACATATTTACCACTTTTGCTATAGAAATTCAAATATGACTACTCCTCTCTTGTCAATGCGAAATGGAATAGATTCATCTATTACTCTTAATTTGAAACTATTTAACATATAGCTTATTTTCATAATCACCCTCACCTTAGTCCTCTCCCATCAAGGGCGAGGAAGTTAGGGGGAATAATCACGAATTACACGAATAATAGGGAATAGACATCAGACGCCAGACTTCAGACTTCAGCCGAGAGGGGAAATGAAAGATAACAATGAATTCCACAAAGAGAGGGGAATAATTTATTGCTTTTATTTCACGAAAGAAATAACCAAGAAGAGGAAACAAAGTCATTTTAAATTTCTCGATTACTAATAATTTTAGATATAAAATACTTCCCCCTTACTAAAAAGTAAGGGGGAGGAG
>Ga0209121_10002601_pt1 | contig 18191 bp, 22 predicted proteins | sample Cruoilmetagenom3_FD_187292 | JGI IMG/M metagenome (GOLD analysis project Ga0209121, IMG submission 187292) | Oil polluted marine microbial communities from Coal Oil Point, Santa Barbara, California, USA - Sample 3 (SPAdes) (version 2) | ecosystem: Environmental > Aquatic > Marine > Oil seeps ... | reverse complement strand
ACTCCCTCAGGATTTTGACAGCAGAAAGAACAATTATCAGAACGAAAATTATAGCAAATACTATTGCTACTACAGTCCCTACATACATTTAAACCTCCTTTTTGATTATTGGTTTTATAGTGTTAGATTTCATAAATTCAATAATATTAATTACTGATGTTTAAATTATTACTTAATGAAATTTAATTAATTTACTTTACTTCTTGCTATTGCTATCATTCTACAGCATATTTAAATATTATGCATTATTATTGTGCATTAAATTAAGCATATTTTGAGATATACGATCTTTGTTTTGTATTTTTGCTATTTTTCATTCTTCTGTTCTTTTATTTTTTTAACATATAAGGTTAAACCTTCTATAGATGTAACCATAACTTTTTCACCCTTTTTTATTTTTTTACTGTCTTCAGAGGATGCTTTCCAGATTTCTCCGTGAATTTTAACCTGGCCAGTTGGCTTTAAAACTTCTAAGACCTCACCTTTTTCTCCAATAATTCCTAATTTTCCTGTAGTAGGTTTCATTCTGTGAACCTTATATACTGCTCTAATTGCAATAATTAGAAATCCTGATATTACGATAGTTGCACTTATTATTAAGCTTGTAGCTATTTTAAGGTAAGGAGCATCTGTATCAACAAGTAAAAAAGACCCTAAAAGCATAGAAATTACACCTGCTATAGACATTATTCCTCCCAATCCGAGTTTTACATCTAATATAAACAGAATTATTGCTAAAATAATTAACCCGAGGCCTGCATAGTTTATTGGAAGGATGCTAAAAGAATATAGACCTAATATTATAAGAATAACTCCTATTGCTCCAGAAATGCCCAATCCAGGCTGGGAAAATTCATAGATTATACCAAATATTCCGAGTATAAATAATATATATGCTATATTAGGGTTAGATATTATATGCAGAAACCTGGATATAAAACTCATTTCAATTTTTTCGGTAGTGGCTGCCTTACCATTCAAAAGAAAAATATTATTTTGTTTCTCTATGGTTTTGCCGTCAATCTTTTCCAGCAGCTCCTCCAGGCTGGAAGCAGTAAAATCTATCACTCCAAGTTCTAAAGCCTCTTCTGAGGTAATAGAAACGCTTTCTCTGACCGCTTTTTCTGCCCAATCAGCATTTCTACCCTTTGATTGAGCGAGATTTCTTATAAATGAAACAGAGTCATTTACTACCTTATCCATCATTTCTTCTGATATTTGTTGCTGGCTTCCTAAATTTACCGGGTGAGCAGCACCTATACTTGTACCCGGATTCATAACTGCTATATCACTTGCATAAGTTATAAATACGCCTGCTGAAGCAGCTCTTGATCCCTCAGGGTAAACAAAAACTATTACTGGTATAGTGGTATTTAGCATATTTTTTATAATATCCCTCATGGATGTTTCCAGTCCTCCAGGAGTGTCCATTGTTATAATAAGGCTATAACCATCTGCCTGTGATTTATCCAGGCATTTTTTTACATAATTGGAAATAGATGGATCTATTATTCCTTCTATGTTGCAAATGTAAAAGTTGTTAATCTCTTTAATACTGCTGTCAGCTGAAATTTTTTGGGGCAACAAAAACAAGAAGATTGAAAAGATTGTTATAAAGATTGAAAATAATACTATATATAAAGATTTTTTTTTGTGCCTACTTATTTTTATCATTATAGTAATAACCTATTAATTATTTTTATTCTTAACATCTTTTTTTACAATTATGAATAATTTCTATGCTGCTTGATACTGTTAGTTGAATTATTATTTAATTACTACTGTTAATGTTATATTAACATTATACTATAGTTAGGAAAATAAGGGACTTCAAAAATGCGATACTTCTAAAGATGGGTTTTAAATGATAAGTGAGTAAAGATTAGTTAGATTTTTAATTTTATTGCATTAACCGGACAGGAGTTCAGGCAGAGTCCACATAAGATACACTTATCTTTATCGAAAATTAATTTAAAACTATTTTTATTCAGACTTAAAGCTTGTGTTATGCAGAGAGAAGTGCAAACACCGCAGTGGACACACTGCTCTTTATCCAGTATTATATCTTTCGATGCCTCCTGGACTGATACATTCTCCTGGATTAAATATTTGATACCTTTTTCAATTTGAATACTGCTGCCTTTAATTTCAATTAGCATCTTTCCTTCTATATTAGGAGTAACCTCTGCACGTAAGATATTAAATTCTAAGTCAAAGTCCTTGACTAATTTGTAAGTGATAGGTTTAGTGACTGTATTCTCCGGAAAAGTTAATACAATTTTTCTGGTTGTCATAAAATTTCCTCCTGACTCAGGATATCCAGATTATTTAACTTTTCTTCTGATGGTAGTGGGTTTACATAAGATGTTAAGTAAAATTTACCTTCTTTTATCCAGCTTTTAAGTACATTTGTAATTTCTTTTGCTTTGGAGTAGCTGGAGATGGATCCTGTTTGAACATTTTTACCATTTATTTTAATTTTCCCACTTCTAAGTTGCTTGTAATTTACCTTTCCATATGAAGGTTGATTTCTTCTTTGAACAGAGTAATCAAAAATCTCAGTGTATATATCTTCATCTTTTATTTTTAAAAATTCTACCATTTCTTCATCCAGCACTGGAATAGGAATTCCAACTCCCATAAAAATTGTAACTCCGTAGCCATAGAAGGTGCAGGCTTTTATATAATTGGTAGACATATGTTTTAAATTCCCTATAAGAGCTAAAGTTCCTGCTGGTCCAATAGGAGTTCCATTTGGAAGCCTTTCTTTGTTAGTATTATACTGAGTCCCATACCATGCCACGAATCCCTGTGCTCCTCCTAAAAAAATTCTTGTTCCTATTCCAATTGTTCTAAAGTAAGGATCATTCAGTAGCGGATTAAGCTGGCCTGCACTGGAAAAAGTGGCATTTCCAAAATGGGGAAGAAGTTTGCCCATATAAGTATAAATAGTTCTGCTGGAAGAGTTAGTAGCAACTCCATAATTCTGATAGACATTTCTTGGATTATATAGATATGCCTGATTGATAGTTTCTTTAGTAATATATGTTTTTATTTCTTTTCTGGGGTAGCAGTCTGTTCCATAAGCAGTTGCTTTTAATTCCACAGGCCTTCCTGCTATTAGATCTTCTATAACATAAGATCCCCCATAATTCATATCTCCAGATTCTGGCAATTCAGCAGCACCAATATAGACATCTACGGCAGCAAGACCAGCATATGCTGGAACATTATTTAACAATACTTTTGTCATTTTTATTGGAGGATCAGAGTGACCAAAATTTAAAAAAGCTCCAGAAGAACACATTGGTCCAAAAGTTGCAGTGGTAACTACATCTATGTCTTTAGCTGTTTTTTTTATTCCATTTTCCCTGACATAATCAATTATTTCTTCAGCATCCAGTACTACAACACTACCTTTTTTAATTTTCTCATTTATTTCCTCAATTGTTTTAGCCATAGCACACCTTTATAAAGAAACAGATTAATTTAATATTTTATAATACTATAATGTAAGTGTTTTGCAAATGACCAGAGTAATAATTAAATTGTAATAGTAATTTCCAAATCATATAAAATGTAATAAATAATATCAAGGATAAAATATTTGTTATAAATTATAGAATAATAAATAAGAGTAATTATGATGAAGCTTTTAGTGGAAATATTACAGATTAGAATGACTGAAGGCGAAGCTGAGTATAAAGAAACAAAAAAGAGTCAGAAAGTGATATAATTTTTAGACAGGGTGAAGGGGACGAAAACAAAGAATCAGAAAGAGTAGGAAATTTAAAAATTGATAAAGATAAAAATTTGAAATTATAAAATGGCTTTTAATTTTAATTCCAAAATTAAGAATCCGCTAATTCTGAGTATTTTATCAACTGTTTTTTTAATTCCAGTTTTAATTTTGGGCATGTATATATTTGAAAGTACTATTAATTGGCTGATGTTAATTGTTATCACTGTTATTTACTTTATAGTTTTATTTTTAGTATTTTTATATTATGGAAATATTAGTAAGAAATGATTATAAATGACAACAAATTGCTGTGATATTAGTATTGAAAGTTTGATTCCTGATAAGCTATATTTAGATAAAAATATATATAGAAGCAAAGTTAAAAGTAGAGAAAAGTATAAATGGAAGGTTGTATATAAATATAGTGATATTTTGATTAGTAGTGATAGTTATATTAAGGATAGAGTTGAAAAGCCTTTAAGAGAAATCTATAAATTATTAGAGTTTTGTATTGAAAAAGACCCCTCTTTTTTAAAAAGTTTATCTCCTGTAAGGATTAAATCTTATTTTCCTGAAATCATAAAAAAAATGTGTGAGAAGTCTGCTATTTTTAATGTTGGCCCCATGGCAACTGTTGCTGGAGCAGTCTGTGAATATTTAGCTGCTAATTTAAATAAATACTGCAGTCAGCTAATAATAGAAAATGGAGGGGATGTATATATAAAAAGTAAAAGAGATATAAATGTCGGCGTATATTTAAAAAATAAATATTTTAAGGATAGGATTAATTTAAAAATCAAAGGGGGAAACACACCTTATGGATTATGCTCCTCTTCAGGCAGTTTCGGGCACTCGCTAAGTCTGGGTAAAAGTGACCTGGTAGTAGTTTTAGCCGAGTCTACTATAAGTGCTGATGGAGCAGCTACTGCAGTTGCTAATAGTATTAGTAGTCATGCTGATATATCAAAAGCTATAAATCATTATAAAAAGGTAAATGATATAGAAGGAATTTTGATTGTAAAGGATAGTAAGATTGGACTCTGGGGTAGTTTAGAGCTTATAGAGTAAATAACTCTTTATGTATATTTTAATGTATTGATAAATAGCTAAAATTTACCTGCTTTTACAAACAAATTGTTTCTTCACCTTTTAAATCTTCTTCATAGCTATATCTTTAGAATTTGTGTTCTTTGTCTATCTTTTTATTAAGACTGTCGTCTTTTTTGTCAAGACTGGTATTTTTGTCAATTTTATTTATTTCGAAAGTTTCCTGTTTTTCGGAAATAATGCTTTCGCCTTTAAATAATCCACCTTTAGAGATGGTAAGAAGGGCATCTTTCTGGGTGAGATTTCCAGTAAATTTCCCGGTAGAGGTAATTTCTACTTCTCCTGATGCAATCATTTCGCCTTTGAACTTTCCAGCTATCACTGCATTTATAGTTTTAGCATTTGCTTCTACTTCTCCTTCTTTACCAATTATAAGTTCTTTTTCAGAAATTATCTCTCCAGCTACCGTTCCATCTACTCGAGTGGATCCCGGGGAGTGTAGCTTACCTTCTACTTTTACTCCTTCTGCTATGATAGTTAAAGTTTTACTGCCCTTAATATCAGCGCTTTTTTTTGAAAACACTTCTGTTCCTTTCTTTTTAAGGTTTTATTTCTTTAGTTTACCAAAGAATATTTTTTATTTGTAGCTAAAAACATACTTGTAGCAATGTATTATATCACTTTTTTATTTAAAAATATTGTTACTTTTACTTCAATTTTTATTTATAAAAATATAAAATAATGCAGGAGATTGTAAGCTAATTTTTTTATTAGTTTTTTAGTTTTAAAAATTATTTTTAAATTTATATATTTATATTTTAGTTTAAGGATAAGAAATGAAGAGTAAGAAATTTTCACTTCTGTTATTTTTGTTTATCTCAGTTTGTATTGTTTCATCAGTAATTCTTGCCTCGTGTAAAATTTTTAATAATTTTGATTTGGTTTCTGGTAGTAACAAGAATGCTGAAAATATTGTAGATGATAAAAGTGCACAGAAGGAAGCGGTAGAGGAAAAGATAGAAATTGAAGAAGAGGTAGAAGAAATTCCAATGAAATTGTGGATAGACAGCAGCATTCCAAGTTATTTAAGAGATGTAATTAAGCAGGAATCAAAAAAGATGTTTGATAAATTAGTGTTTACGGATAACAAAGATAGCTCAGATGTCAGAATAGAAATTGGATTTGCCGATAAATCTTCTACATTTTTTTGGGTTTTTGCACCAGTAGTTTCATTTTTTAGGTACTGTGATGATATGTCCTGGCAAGATTTAAAAGAATTCTGGAATGGAAGTGAGGATTCACTAAGCTATATTACTAATCAGGATATGAAGCCTGAGCTTATTGTCACTGAAGAGAATTTAAGTGTTTTAGAGAAGTTTTTAGGCAAATGTAAAAATGAGAATATAAAAATAGTTGCTAAGGAAGATTTTCTTTCTAAAATTGAGGGCAATAAGAGCAGCTTTTCAATTATTCCTTTCGAAGAAATTGTACCTGAGTTAAAAGTTCTAAATTTAGAAGGGATGTCAATTTTTGACAAGAATTTAAATGTTTTAGAATACCCGCTTACTTTAAGTATAAATGTTAAAGGCCGCGACCCTGATCTTGTAGATGAGTTGAAATGTAGCCTGGGAGAGGTTTTAGCTACCAACAGAGATATAGAAAAGTTAGCCACGGTTAATATGACAGGGGTAACTGCTCCAGCTCAGGGTAAGACGATTGGAAACATGATGAATAAGTATGGAGCTTTATATCCGGCAGAGAAAATTGCTGGTGTACTGCGTGATACAGATATAACACATATAAGTAATGAGATACCATTTATGGAAGGCTGCACTGGCAAAAGATATATAGAGACTGGAGATTGTGTTTTTTGTTGCAAACCTGAATATATTGAGCTTTTAAGATATGTAGGCACTGATGTAGTTGAGCTTACTGGAAATCATATGAATGATTTTGGCAGTGAATGGATGCTGTATACACTGGATATGTATGATAAGGAAGGATGGCCATATTTTGGAGGAGGAAGAAATTTAGAAGATTCTTACAAGCCTGCTTTATTTGAAGTAAATGGAAACAGGATTGCATTTTTAGGGTGTAATTATTTTGGTCCGGATTACAACTGGGCTACAGAGGATAACCCTGGGTCAGCGCGTATAAATATGTGGAACGAGGTTCAAATGGAAGAAGATTTTCAGAGAGTTGAGGGTATTGTAAAAGAGCTAAAGCAAGATGGATACATAGTGATATTTACTTTCCAGTATGTAGAAACTTATAACTATAGGCCTACCGAGCAGCAAATAATAGATTTTAGAAGAATTATAGATGCAGGTGCTGATATAGTAAGTGGAAGCCAATCGCATCAGCCTATGGGTGTTGAATTTAGAGGTAATGGTTTCATAAACTACGGGCTGGGCAATTTATTTTTTAATCAAGCTGATGAATTGGCAAAAAAACAAGGAATAATAGCAAAGCATATATTTTATGATGGCAAGTATATAAATACTGTCTTAATTACTACCATGCTTGAGAACTTAAGCCAGCCTAGGGTTACTACTTCTGAAGAAAGAGTAGAGCTTTTAAAGTCTATTTTTAGTGGAAGCATAAGATAAGTATAAAGTAGTTTAAAATGTTGGGTGAATTTTTTAATTTTTTTTTATTTTTAGGAATTATTATTTATAATAAATGGTGTATTAAAGGCTAAAAAGATAGTTAAAAAGATATTTATAAGTTTTAAAATAAAGTTAATTGTAGCAACTATAGTTAATAAATTATTGTATGAAGTATTATGATTGAAATCAAAGGAGAAAAAGATAAAGGTCTAAAAGAATATGTTGTAGTTACAGACAGTGCATCAGATGTACCAGAAGAATATGTGAAAAAGTATAATATTAATATTATACCAATATATATTCATTATAATGGGAAGGAATACAAGGATGGAGTGGATATAAGCTCTGAGCAGATTTATACTCTTCAAAAAGAAAAAAAAGCGATATTTAATTCCTCCTCTCCCTCTCCTCTAGATTTTGTTACAGTTTATCAGGAATTACTTAAAACTTATAAAAAAATAATTTCAATTCATATAAGCTCTAAATTATCAGGAGTTATAAAATCAGCAAAAATTGCAAGAAGTTTAATTAAAGCTGAAAAGAGAATAGAGATATTTGACTCTTTATCAGCGACTATGGGTACTGGTTTTATGGTTATAGCGGCAGCTAAAGCTATTATTAAGAAATATCCCTGGGAGAAAATTTTATCTATTTTAGAGTTTTTAAAAAAGAATATAAAGTTATATGGTACTATAGATACTCTAAAATATCTTAGGAGGAGTAGAAGGGTACCAGCACTGGCTAATATTGCGTTAACGATTTTTAGAATAAAACCTATTTTATGCATAAAAGATGGAATAGCTAAAATGACAGGGATTGCAGTTACAAGATATGGTTCTCTTATTAATATAGTAAAGAGAGTTGTAAAAGATTTTAAGAAAGAGGAATTGGTTTTTATTTCAATAGTACATACTCTCTCTATGGAAGAGTCTAAAAGAGTTATGAAAAAGATTCAATCTTTACTGAATTGCGTTGAATCTATTATTACAGAATGTACTCCTGTGATAGGCGCTCATACTGGTCCTGGTTTGATTGGTATAATTGTGAGTAAAGTAAATCGTGATTTAGCAGATTTATTTATTTAGTATATAAATCATTTATAAATCCTTCTCGGTAAAAACAGTTGCTGAGAATATATAGATTTCACAGTTTTTTTCTTTGAAGCAGTCTTTATGTAGTCCAGCTTTATGGCATGTTTGTTCTAAAAACTGAGTTCTATTCCATCCATAATCTGTTGCTACCTGTGGCAACAGCAGTCCCTGGTAGAAATCTTTTTTTATAAGTATTCCATGTTTCCCAACTTCAATTTCTTTTATATCTGCTACTTTTTTAAGTGGAGAAAGTACAGAAATTTCTATATCTATATTTTTAAGTTCTGAGGGTGAAACTGATGGAAATCTCGGATCTCTTAAGGCTGATTCTACTGCCATATTTCTTATAGTTTCCCATAGAGATATTTCTGAAAATATGTTTCCTATACAGCCTCTTAAGTGATTACCAGTATGCAAAGTTACAAAAGCACCACATTTTATATTTAGTATAGGATCTTTTATATCAAAATCAGGTGACTTCTTTCCATTTACTACATTTCCAATAGTTTCCCGTGCTATATTCATAAGGATACTTTTTTGTTCTGTATTTAAATCCATACTTTCCATTTTTTCTTACCACCTAACTAATAAATATTAAATTAAGATTTAAATTTGTTTAAGTTTTATAAAAAACTGCAGATAAATATCCTACTACAGCGCTCCTGTCACCAGTAACATCACCAGAATTTTGGTAGCATAAAATTTTAGAACTATCAGCTCCTAAAATTTTAGCAGCTATCATAGATGAGGCTACTGGTCCACCGCCACACATCTCGATACTATTGTCAAGAAATTCTGCCTGCAGAGTTTCAGTATCATAATTTTCTATAAGTTGCTGTACTTTTTTATCCAGAGAAACAGCAATGTCGTAAGGGTGATAATGTGACAGATCGGTGCTTGCAATAATTAATATATTGTCATCCTTAAATAAGCTTCCTATAGTGTTTCCTAATTCCTCTATATTTTGTTTATTTTGCTGTCCTATTACTATTGGAACTATTTTTATATTTTCTAAAGCTACTTGCAGGAAAGGCAGTTGTACTTCCAGGCTGTGTTCATTTCTATGACCATAAAGAGATAATTTTATGTTAGGATTTTGGCTGGCAAGAATCTTACTTCTTTCTATATCAATATTTACAAGTCCAAGTGGAGTTTTGTAAGCTTTGCCGCTGTAAATTGAGATAAAATCAAAATATTCTGCATGGGAGGGTGCTATTATAAAAATGCAGTCAAATTTTCTGCCAATTATTTGTTTGTAGGAATATGCCGCTACCTGCCCGGAGTAAATATAACCGGCATGGGGACATACAAGTGCTTTTATATTTTTTATATTCAATAGCTCTGCATTATCCAGAAATTCATTTATTTGGCTTCGGAGTACACCAGGATTTTGAGGATAAAAACTACCTGCTGCAATACTTTCTCTGATATCTTTATCTAAATTCATAATTGCTCCCTGAAATAATTGTTATTTAAATTACTTTTTTATTTCCTTGAAAGAAACCTAAAAATAACAGTAAGAATTATACTTAAAATTATACTAATTACTATGCTTGAGGTAAGTGGAAAATAAAAATTAAAATTTTCTTTTTTTATGTTAATATCACCTGGTAATTTGCCTATGAATGGTACCTTAGAAAAAAGAATTATCAGTCCTCCAAGTATGATTATACCAATACCTATAAATATTAATATTTTTCCTATGTTACCAAAATTTCCAAAGTTCATAACACTATATCACTATTGTAAATTATAGTTTAAATGTTACATTTTTAAAAGGATAGGTTTTTAAGGATTTGAATACCCTTGACATAATAAAGGTAGATGAAGATAATAGCTATGCAAAATTGATTTGCCGGCGTAGCTCAATTGGCAGAGCAGCTGATTTGTAATCAGCAGGTTGTCCGTTCAAGTCGGTCCGCCGGCTCCATTATGGAGGAGTGCCCGAGTTGGTCAAAGGGAGCAGACTGTAAATCTGCCGGCGAATGCCTTCAGAGGTTCAAATCCTCTCTCCTCCACCATTAAATATAGTTTTGGTGAAAGCCCTCTGAGAAAATTGATATAATGATTGAAGTTTTCTTTTCAATAGCTCTGTGTTTTTATATTATATATTAATGGTATATTATGTACTAAATTCAAATAATAAATCAGCCCGTGTAGCTCAGATGGTAGAGCATTTCCTCGGTAAGGAAAAGGTCACCGGTTCAATTCCGGTCGCGGGCTCCATCAGATTTTTTTCTAATAAGGTTCTCGATAATTTTATTTAAAAGGTAAGTATTGCCGGAAGTTTTTCTATATTCTACGCTTCGATTAATTTCTTGGATCCTCATAATAAATTATTATTTGACAAACACGTATAAATAATAATATATTATACGTGTTATATAATTGAATAAAAATATAATGGAGAACAATATGGCAACAAAGCTGACACTTACATTGGATAAGGAAATAATAGAAGCTGCGAAGGAATATGCGAGGAAAAACAATATAAGTTTATCTGGAATAGTGGGACTTTATTTTAAGACCTTATCTTCTGGTACCCGCGATTACAGGATCGGCCCAATAACCAGGGAATTATCCGGAATAGCAAGTTTCTCTACAACAAAATCTGATAAGGAACTTTTAGAAGAAGCTCTAAACAAGAGGTTTCTATGAGAGAAAAAATATTTCTTGATAAAGATGTTATTCTTGATGTTATCTTTAAAAGAGAGCCTCATTTTTTAGATTCGCAGAAAGTCATGTCGCTGGTTGAGAAAGATTTTTTCCGTGGTCATACTTCTTCCCTTATAATAGCAAACTGTTATTACATAATTAGCAGCAATAAGGACCAAAAGACTGCTTTAAAGACAATTTCAAAATTAAGGTCTGTTTTGAACATATTGCCATTTACAGATAAGGAGATAGGAGAATCATTAAGCTCAGATATAAGGGATTTTGAAGATGGAATACAATATTTTATTTGTCTGAATAATAATATAGAAAACCTGGTTACAAGGAATATTGCTGATTATAAGGATATGGATATAAATGCCCTGACCCCAAAGGATTTTTTAAATCTTGAGGAAACAAAAAAAATTATTGAGGCATCCAATAATCTATGAAAAACTAATTATATTAGTTACTAAATCTACTTAATCTAAAAGAAAGCTAATTTAAAAAATAGAATCAATAAAACTGGAAGTGTCAAATATTGAGGAAAATGTTTCTAAATGGGTAAGTAAGAGGCACGATCTTACAGATGATTGGTTTTTTAAGTTAGTAAAAGGTGACTTACTTAGGAGGCTTAAGTAATGATTATTGGAGTATAACACAAATTTTTTGCTCCTGGGGACCCACAAAAATATTTTTTAGAAAAGTTATGATAGCAATAATAAAACTATTTCTAAAGATAAATTGACAACTGTTTTATAAATTGCATATAATATATTTAGTTTTATTTTACAATGACTGATATATAGTCATGACTATATATAAATAAAAAACAATTTAAGAAGATTGTAGTTAGCAGTCTTCTTATTTTTATGGGAGGTAATTAATGATTGCATATAGAGATGAAAAAATTAAAAATGCTATATGCTATTTTGCCTTTGAACATTTTAAGAGAACAGGAAAATATCTATCTCAAACAATATTGTATAAGTTCTTAGCTTTTTTAGATTTTATGAGTTTGAAAGATACAGGCAAACCTTCATTGGAATTAGATTACAAGGCATTAGAAAGAGGTCCTGTCCCACCGGAAATTTATAATAACTTAAAGGAGTTTGCTGATACAGATTGTTTCCAGTTTTTTAGATCTCTTACTAATGCTATTGTTGTAGTTAGTAAAAAAGAAGCAAACCTTGATTATTTTTCAAAATATGAAATAGACTTAATGAATAAGTTGTTAGATAAGTATAGTGTTAGTGGTGTAACGCAAAGAGTGATTTGTAAAAAAATTAATGATGATAGTCATAAAATAAAAGCTTGGGAAATTGCCTGGAATAATAAACCAAATAGTTTGATTAACTATAATGATATGTTTGAAAATCTTAATAATAAATCTGATGATGAATTATCAATTCAAGAAGAAAATTTTCTAACATATAAGGGATTGAAAGAAATCAGTTCATGCAAGTAGGCAATAGCCTTCTTCAGCAGTTAGCTTTAAGCAATTTTAGCTGGACGGGGATTAGATTTCAAAGAATCTATTTTGGTTTTTATCTGAATAAAAAACTTCTTCTCTGAATTATCTAGATTCTTCTGTGTCGAAGGGATAACCTCTACTTTATACACCACGTGTCCTCAAATATTCCTCAAGAGGAATAGCCAGTTTTTCTTCTTTGCGAAGAGTCTTTAAATCTAAAATATCTTCCTTAAGCTCCTCTTCTTCTAGTTTTTTTAATTGCTTCTTCTTTAAAGAAACTGTATTTAATACCATGTTTTTTACAGAATGTTTTAAAATTTCCTATTACATCTTTACTTATCCTTATAGCAAATGTAGTTTTTTCCATAATTACCTCTGGCCAAAATATACTAAAAATTATAACTTTGTAAATATAAAACTAACTAAAGTTATATAAAGTTGAAATTCTCAATTACCCCTCCCTATTCAATCTGTCTGTCAATAAGAGCCTTAAAGTCAAACAAAATTTCATAGCTACAAACAAAAAAATATCGCATATTCTTCCTACTTTCTTTCTAAACGTTCTTAGTCCTACAGCTTTTGCCATTTATCTTAATAACTATAGAATGATGCTCAACTCTGTCTATTATGACTCTTCCAGATCTTTGTCAATCACCTGTGTATTATTGTGAAATCGGGCACTGAATATCGTTTTAGTGGACATTAATCTTATTAGGGGTATTCACTTGACTTCGGTTCATACTATATAGATTAAAATATAAGGGGTACAAGATCGCACAAGTACTATATCTAGTAGGCATCCCAGTTAAGTAAATACCCCCAAAAATCTTGTTTTTCAAGGACACAAATTTAGATTAACTATCTTTCATATTATCCCAAGTCCTTCGTTTTTAATACGTATGATGGCAAATTATGATGTATATTCATACTTTATGCTTGGGAGATCCAAAAGCAAATTCTTATTATTTTTTTATTGCCCAATAACCGCCTGTTTTTCGACTGCCCCTGTGTTCAATCAAATTCAATTCAGTTAATTTCTTTATTTGACGATCTATTGTTTTTAGAGGTCTATTATCAAGAATAGCGACCAGATCTTTAGCCTGTATTCCAGGGTTATTAATAACTGCCTTATTCAACGTTTTTAATCCCTCACTTAATCCCTCACTTAATCCCTCACTTAATCCCTCACTGGCCATATCCATGCTGGATGCTTTATAAAAAGTTACTAAAAAATTAGAGCCAATTTCCTCATATACCGGCTTGGGAAGGCCGGCTTCTTTTACAAGCGTATTCATTGTTTGTATGCCCGAACCCCAACGTTCAATATAACCAGTAAAATATAGCATTTCAGCAATCGCAGGATTACGCAAAACAGATTTATGCTTTTTATTAAGATCCTTAAGCTTGATGCCTTCGGGAAGCCTTCCGGGTGACCAAATTTCAACCCGGTCATCAAAAGCAGCAATATCTACATGTCCTGAAATCATATAATCTCTGTGAGCAATTGCGTTAGCTGCAGCTTCGCGAATAGCTAAAAGAGGCCACTCATAAACACCTTCACGTTGTCCAGTCTCAGGATTAATAACATACTTTTTGCGAAAGTATTTAATGAAAAACTGCTGTACCGATGCTATTTGTTCAAAGATATTTGTTTTGTAATCTTCATATTCCACTATCGAGCGTGATTTATCCTTTCCTTCGAAAATAGCACATTTAACCAGAGCTTCCGGCACATAACGTTGAATGTCTTTGCCAAAACTTACAAGACCAGCAAGATTCAATTTGTCGCCTGTTAACAAACTCAGTTTATTTAAAATATCTTGCTGTTTGTCTTCTTTATCAATGGGAAGGGAACGTTCTTTCTGAGCTTTCTTTAAAAACCAGTTAATAGTCCTGCTATCTAAGGCTCCTCTATATTCATTTATAACCGTTTTTTCAAATCGGTATTTCGGATTGTCTCTTTCGTAAAGGGATTTCTCCACTTCGTAACGAGTGAGATACGCATTGCTTGAGCCAACTCGCTTAAAGGCTTTGCCTTTATAGAAATAGGGTTTGTCAGGACCGTTCTTAACTTCTACGACTAAAACATTTTTTCCGTTGATGTTATTCTCATAGATATTTGGATATACCCGTGGTTCAATGGATGAGAGAATTACCGTTGAAACTTTCTGAATGGTTTTATCTGAAATATCCTGCCCAGTCACTTTCCCGTCATCACTAATACCGAAATACAAAATACCTTCACCGCTGTTAGCAAAAGCGCAAATATCTTCAAGTGCCTGTTTAAGTTCGGCTGTTGACTTCTTAAATTCAACCTTTATTGATTCCTTCAATCTCATACGTCTTACCTATTTTATTGTTTTGCTTTCATCAATTTTTCACGATCTTTTTCAATCAAATCTCTAATAATAGAAACAATTGACGCGCTTTTATCTTGCTTCTGTGATTCAACCACTTTTTCTTTAAGAAAGAAATAATGATCTTCTGTGAGTTCGATTGTTGTTTTTTATTTGTTTATTAGCGGGCATATTTTACCTATCAACTCTTGTTAAAAACACAATATCCATATTCTCTGTAATTATAAATTATATCACAAAGCACCTTAAATAGTGCGTATTTACAAAGATTTTCATTTAGTGTACTGGAATGGATTACAGCACTTTGCTCCCATATATCAAACAAAGGTGAACAGATGGTCCGGTATTACAGGAACTTGAGGGGAACTCTGATTTCCATTTTATTCTTTGTTATACAAAGTACCACAAAATAATTAAACATCCTGTTCTAAATCATAATATATCCTGGCTTGTTCTTCTGTAGCTTTTGATAAACAATCTGCTCTCCTATTGTACTCTTCAGCTACAGGAAATATTTTTTTGTGATACTTTTTTGGAAAAATTTCTTTATAATCAGGATATGTTCCTTCTCCATCCGCGGGCTGTTTATGTTCAATTATTTTATAGCCTTCTCCTAATGACAGGACAGTTAATACTATAGGTAGACTTATACCTGATCCTTCCTTTAGCCCATCATCTTCTAAATAGTACTCCATACATAGAGTCCATAAGTATATATAAACTCTATCATTTTTTATCTCAGTTCCAAACAACTCATAATCACAAAATACTTTACCGCCAAAGTTTGGGGATAATATATTACTTTGCAGGTAATCATAGATGGCTTCTTTTAGCCCTGGCTGATTTAGAATATTTTCCGGGCTTTCTTGTTTATGACTTTGGCAACCAGATAGTATGAGCACTAATAAAATTACTATTATTATTACCAAAAATAATTTTTTCCGTATAGTATGATCCTCTTTTTTTAGTTAAATAAATCCTCAAGTTTAAGAAATTTTGAATTGCCTTCCTTTTCTTTTTTTTCAAACTCTTCTATTATTTTTTTATCCTGTATATCCTCATACATCTCATATAATGATTTTTTTAACAATGTTGATGAGTCACAATGAAAATAATTTTTTAAATAATTTAATACTTTTTCTTCATTTTTATTTAATCTTATTGATGTTACTCCCATAAACCATATACCTCCTCTCGTTTTCCTATATAAACAACATAAATGTCATTATTTTTAAAATAAAATATTGCTCTATATTTGCCTTTTCGTAATCTAAAGTACTCTCTATTATAATCACCTTTCATTCTTTTGATATCGAAAAGAATTAAATCCTTTGTTAAATCTAATGATAAAAATACGTTGTGAAATCTTTTTATTATATTTTTTTGCAGTTCACCTTTTTTTATTGATTTCTTTACCTCAGTTTCATAATAAATCATGTTTACATTGTACTACATATGTTAAAAAAATCAAGTAAACGAATAGGCTTTCAGATACTTTTTTAGGTGACGCAATAGGGTAAATGAATTATTCTCTACTATATTTGGTGTTCTACTGATACAAACTTGGTCGCAATTACTGAACCTTGTTCGAATCATCTTTGAGCGAAAGTTTGCGCCCTAACAGGCGCATATCCCGCCAAGCGGCTCCTTGCTGACGCAAGGACGAGTCGCTTCCCACTCTAAAAAATTTTAGCGGCGGGGCTACGAAATCAAAGGTGGTAGGTGGAGTTAGAAATGAATTTATTTTGATTTTTTAAAGCTACTCCTTTTTGCTCCGATAATCTTATTTTTATCATCTATGCGGTGCAGAATTCTATAATTTCCACTTCTTAGGCGATAGCCTTCTTCGGCAGTTAGCTTTAAGCAATTAGCTGGCCGGGGATTAGACCTTGGGATAGCCATCTCTTACTTATAGCCACAGAACTAACTTATAGACAACTTTAGATTCCCCTACTATGTAACATCAGATATTTTCAAGATGCCTTTTTAAGACGCTCTGCTATCCATACTTTAATAATAGACTGCCTTGGTACACCTAACCGTTTTGCCTCTTTATCCAATAAATTGATCATCCACAAAGGGAAATCTACATTGACTCTCTTTTGTTCCTGTTTTGGCCTTCTTGCCTTTGATACATCAAGATATTTTGAAATATCTTTGCTTTCATCAAATTTCTTATCAAACTCACGAGCTTTCATATATATCAACTTCCTCCTTCCTGGATCGTCGTACTGAAATAATTCTTATCTTTTCATGGTATAATTATTATATCTTATATATACCTTTAATCAATTTAAGTTTGTTTGGATTTTATTTCTATGAAGTTTTTGTTACAATAGAAAAGTATTATTTAGTATTAAATGTTTTGTTTTAAGGTTGTTGGATATTGTAGTTAATATTACGTAAGTGTAAGGCAAGTATTTATGAATAAGGTTAATCATACAAATAACCAAAAAGTAAAATGGATTCGTTGGCCTGCGCGTATAATTGGTACTATTGTAGCAAGCTTCTGGGTACTGAGCATGGTTGCAAGTGCTATTGCTGAGCATGGAACACCTATAATACTTGAAGGTATAATCCTTGCAGCACTAATTGTAGTGAATACAGCAGGTGTAATTATTGCCTGGCGGAGGGAAAAGATTGGTGGAATAATAATAGTGGCTGCTGCAGCTGTACTTTGTATTTTTGCTTATATTACTGCTGGGCATAATAAAATCTTTGCTATGTTGTTTTCAGGTTTCCCTTTTCTTATATCAGGTATTCTTTTTCTTGTAAGCTGGTGGGAATCAAGGAGGTAATTTATTACCAATACTTAGCTGTTTTTTAAGTTCTTATAGTTAAATTTCAGGGGATTTATATAAATATTATATCGTAATCAAAAGCAGTGTAAAATAAAGCAAGCTTTCAGTGCGTATTTGACAGGCAATACCTTCTTGGATAAAATTTATCCTTACTTTAAAAAATATTAAAAAATAATTATAATTGTTATTGAGCTATACAAGATTTTTGTAAAGTATGGAAAATATGGCGGTGTAGCTCAGGGGTGAGAGCACACGGTTCATACCCGTGGGGTCATTGGTTCGAATCCAATCACCGCTACCATGTTTTTTAAGGCTAAAAACAAGAAAGGAAGATGAAATGGCTAAACAAAAATTTGAAAGAACAAAACCTCATATAAACATAGGAACAATAGGACATGTTGACCATGGAAAAACAACT
>Ga0209121_10002600_pt1 | contig 18209 bp, 15 predicted proteins | sample Cruoilmetagenom3_FD_187292 | JGI IMG/M metagenome (GOLD analysis project Ga0209121, IMG submission 187292) | Oil polluted marine microbial communities from Coal Oil Point, Santa Barbara, California, USA - Sample 3 (SPAdes) (version 2) | ecosystem: Environmental > Aquatic > Marine > Oil seeps ... | reverse complement strand
CCGATCATTGCGGCGGTTTGCATGTGATCGAATGCGCTGCTAGCGAACTTGAGGATTGGGCGTGATACAAGCGGAATAACACCAATGAATAAAGCTGCCCAAATGAGAATCGAAAAAAAAGTTTCGTATTTAGGGGATCGATCTGCCCATTTTCCTCCAACGGAATATCCAACAGATAGGTAGATCAGTATCAATCCGATGATCGCTGCCCAAACTAAATTGCTCGACCCAAAATAATTACCCAATAACCGCGAGGCGGAGAGTTCCAAAGCGAGGGTGGCGGCACCTGCGCTAAATACCCCAAGATATAAATAGCGACGCATGCAGGCAATTATAACCGAATGAGATTTTGTAAAATTCCACATATGTGTTTTAATGAAGAAGGGAGAGTACATGATGGATTTAGTTACTATATCGCAGATAATTACTCTTGAAAAAGAAGCCAATGAAAGAGGGCTCGGATATGACCAAATGATGATGAACGCTGGGTCTGCATTGGCGGAGGTTATTCAACGAAGATATGACCATGCCAAACCAAGAAACATTTTAGGATTAATTGGCTCTGGCAATAATGGGGGTGATACTTTAATCGCTCTTTCTAAGCTAATAGAAAATGGGTGGCGGGCTACTGCTTACCTGGTAAAGAAACGGAAGAAAAATGATCCTTTGGTATTGAGCATTATTAAAAATCACGGTCAGGTCATTTCTATTGATGAAGATGCGTCCTTTGATGAATTACGGGAATTGATTAAAAAAAGTGGCATCATTCTGGATGGGATTCTGGGTACTGGATTCAAGCTGCCATTGAGAAAAGCAATCTCCGCTCCCCTTCAAGTTTTTTCTGAGTTTGATATTCTTCCTGAAATTGTGGCGGTTGATTGCCCATCAGGAGTTGATTGTGATACTGGTGAAGCAGCGGAAGAAACCCTTCGTGCGAATCTCACTGTATGCATGGCAGCTGTAAAAAAAGGACTGCTAAAATTCCCGGCATTTAAATACGTTGGCGAGATTGCCGTTGTGGATATTGGGCTCCCGAAAAACCTTCCGGAATTTATGAATATCCAAGCATATATAGTTGATCAGGATGTGGTGCGTAATATGCTCCCTGCTCGTCCGTTGGATGCCCATAAAGGAACATTCGGAACATGTATGATAGTAGGAGGTTCAACGAATTACTGTGGGGCAGTGCTTTTGTCTGCTAAATCAGCGTATTGTATTGGAGCAGGATTGGTGCGTGCCGCGATACCCGGAGCAATATTTGACGCAATAGCCGGGCAATTACCTGAATGCACGTGGATAGTTCTTCCTCATTCTATGGGTGTGATCAACAGCAGCGCGAGCGCTGTTATACAGGAGAATCTTGATCGAGTAAAAGCACTGCTGATAGGCCCAGGAGTAGGGCAGGAAAAAGAAACGATGGAACTCTTGAAGGATCTTCTACGATTTAGAGAAACAAACACCAGAAAGACAGCGATTGGATTTTCTAATCAATCGAAAATAATAGAGAAAACAAAACGAGTTGATTTACCAACTCTGGTATTTGATGCTGATGCACTCAAGCTGCTTCCCAAAATTAAAAATTGGTATCAAATGCTTACTAAAGTAGCTGTGTTAACACCTCATCCTGGTGAGATGGCTGTGCTAACTGGATTGTCAATAGATGAAATCCAGGGGGATAGGGAAAGTATTGTAAAAAAATTCGCTGTTGAATGGGGGCATGTAGTTGTCTTGAAAGGGGCTGTTACAATAATTGCTTCGCCTGATGGAAAGACTGCGTTCATCCCGATCGCGACCCCAGCGTTAGCATCTGCTGGTACAGGTGATGTCCTATCGGGGATGATTACGGGGTTGATCGCCCAAGGAATGAAAGCAATTGATGCTTCTGTGGCCGGAGCCTGGCTTCATGCTCAAGCAGGATTGGCTGCAGCAAATAAACAGGGTCAGACCATCTCGGTTACCGCGAGTGATGTGATTGGCCAGATTCCATTTGTTCTTAAAAATATAACCGGCACGAATTAATCGTGATAACGGTTATTTCTTAATAATCATAAGATTTATTATGCTTCTTTTTTCGGGGGAGCAGCTTTTTTTGCGCGTGCGGTAGCTTTTGTAACCTTTTCTTTACTTTCTTCAAGCATTACCTGACCTTTTTCCGTGATCTCGTTTGCTTTTTTCTTCGCTTCTTCAAGCAGCACCTCGGCTCGATTTACCGCATCTTTAGCCGCTTTCTCCGCTTTACTTAGTGTTTCGCTAAATGTCTCAGATGTTTGATCTTTCAATTCGATTGCTTTATCCTTAATCATTATACGGGTCTCTTCGCCGGATTGTGGTGCGAAAAGAAGGGTAGTAATTGCACCAGTCAAGCCGCCCACGATAAAACCTATTAAAAATGCTCCAAAATCATCTCGATCTGACATGTTCTACTCCTTTTTATTATCTTTTTTAATGAACCCAATAATCTCGAATAATTTTCTTCCCCCTGCTAATATACCGCCAATGGATACAATTGGCTTAACCGCTCTCTCAGAAATAAATTGGCTAGTTCCCTTTACTGTACGAATGGTTTCTTTTGTTGAAAAAAGGATTGGTTTAATTTCATTCTGGAGGAGATTGGAAAGAAGAGCTAATTGAATGATCAAAATGATCAATGCTGCGCCAATCAAGAATGATTCCATGACTAGAATAATGATAAACATATCCCTTACTTGACTGGTGATTTGCGCATCAGATTTTGCAAGAAAAACAATCCCAACAGTTATACCGATGAGAAAAAGGATCGTGATAATGGCGATGATGATTAATGTGGTCTTCTGAGGTTGAGAGCTTTTTTCTTTTTCCATAAGATGTCTTGATATGCGCTTTAATTGTTTTGCATTATAGCATAGATAAATTCTGTAAAAAATCAACAAAGTGAAGCTGATATATGGAGAGAGTGTTGAAAAAGTCACATTAATGAATAAATGCACCATATTTTTTAGGTAAAAATAACCATATATGGCGCTAAACTGTAGTAATTTTCAAGGGAAATCTTGTTTTTCCGCGCCCTCAAATGGATTATTTTGCTAAAAATAATGGGACATGTTAAACTTAAATGTTATGGTTTTTTATATTTGAAAAGCAGTAAGGAAAGAAAACAATTTATGGAACCATTTTTTATATTTGGATTGGGGAATCCTGGCAGAGAATACGAGAGGACCCGGCACAATATTGGGTTTATCGCATTAGACAAGTTATCGGTTGAATGGAAGATTGAAATCTCACGCTTCCGATACAAATCATTGGTTGGCGAAGGTAAATTTGCCGGAAACCGCATTTTATTAGTGAAACCGCAAACTTATATGAACAATTCAGGCGCTGCAGTACATTCCTTTATGAGGTTTTACAAACTTGACTCCGATCGCCTGCTTATTATTCATGATGATCTTGATTTACCTTTTGGAAGTATTCGAATACGAAAAGGTGGCGGATCAGCAGGTCAGCGGGGTATGCAGTCGATCATTTCAAAGATCGGTACCGATGAATTTGCACGGTTGCGAATTGGGATTGGACGTCCCCCCGGAAAAATGGATCCCATGGATTATGTCTTAAAAAAGTTCTCCCATGACTCAAAAACCGATCTAGATCTGGTCCTAAATACTGTGGTTAGTTCCATAGAGGTTATGTTGATAGACGGCATTGAAAGAGCGATGACAATTTATAATCATTCGGTTCTGCAGGATGAGTGAAAACAATCTGATTGATTTTTCGAAAATACCCGGTTATAAAGATCTACTTTCGGAATACGAATTTGGCCAATCGCAAGCATTAATTAGCCTACCGCGTTCTGTTCGCTTGCCATTTATTGCGTCTATTCAACATGATCTTAATCGAACAATTCTTTTCATCACTTCAAAATCTGATCGCCTGCTTTCTATGTTTGAGGAATTCTCTTTTTGGGTGGAAAAATCAGAGAGGCATATCTTCTCAGAACCATCGCCGCTATTTTATGAGAAATCTGGCTGGAGCGCGGCTACCCGCTATGATCGGTTGGATACTCCGGCTGATATCGCACAATATCATATCCCCGAAAGAAATGAATTCTACTCTCCGTCAGTAATTTTCACATCGATAAAATCACTAATGACAAAAACAATTCCACGAACGGATTTCATATGGAATTCTTTTTCATTGAATATAAGGGATGAAATTGTAATTAATGATTTGATCCAGAGATTATTGACAAATGGTTACAGCCCAGTGGATATTGTGGTGGCAGGTGGGCAATTATCTAGAAGAGGAGGGATCCTGGATGTTTGGCCGATAAATGTCAAAAATCCTGTACGGATAGAGTTTTTTGGGGATGAAATAGATACAATGAGGATTTTTGATCCCGCCACACAGCGCTCAATTGAGAAGATTAATTCTGTGTTTATTCCACCTGGCAGAGAGATCCTTTTTAAAGACAATATCGAAAAAAATAAAAGCCAATCTGAAGAACTGTCAGAATTCTTCATTCCTACTGTTTTCCCATCAGCAGGATCATTGATTGATTATCTGCCAAAAAACTCAATCATAATATTAGATAATGCAGCTTCTTTACAAGTTACTGCAGATGAAATTGAAACACAATCAATCAGGATAAAGGCGGAAAATGAAGAATTAGGATTGATAACTTCTGATTTCCCCATTCCTTTTTTTACATGGTCGGAAATAATTGATGAGATATCTCAGCGGAATTCAATTGATTTGGGATTTCCTTTAAGTGAAAATGGGCATCGGATTTCTAATGCTTTTTCACCCAGCCCGCGCTTCGGCAGCCGTTTAGACGATTTATTTATGTTTATCCATGAAAACAAAGAGAAAATCGAACGTGTGTATATAGTTTCTAAACAAATAAATCGAATTAAGGAAGTGCAGGGAGAGATTTCTGCATTATCTTCAACTCTGGAAAAGATAGTTTTCATTGAAGGAAGCTTGAACGCCGGCTGGAAAGTACAGTATCCAGGAGATAAAGAACAATATCTATTTTCCGACAGCGAATTATTTGGATGGGAACTTCCCCGACCGCGCAGACAGAAACATAGAACCACTACATCTCCGGAAGTATCTTATGCAGATCTTGCTGTTGGCGATTATGTTGTACATGTTGATTATGGCATTGCGAGGTTTGCTGGCCTTGTCCACCGATCCATTGAAGATGTAAATCGAGATTTTTTACTTTTAGAATATGCGGACGAGGACGAATTATTTGTGCCTGTACATCAGGCAGATAGGATTAGCCTCTATGTCGGTCCAGATAATCGCCAGCCTAAGCGTTCGAGATTAGGATCGGTGGATTGGAAAAATAAACGTAACCGTACAAGACAGGCAGTGAAAGAAATTGCATATGATCTTCTTAGACTTTACGCTATACGCCAAACTGTGAAAGGATTTGGATTCCAGAAGGATGGTGAATGGCAAGTAGAGTTGGAAGCCAGCTTTCCATTCATAGAAACTAATGACCAGGCAAGGGCTATCGTAGAGGTTAAAAGAGATATGGAGCGGAAACGCCCGATGGATCGTTTATTATGCGGTGATGTTGGTTATGGAAAAACTGAAGTAGCTTTAAGATCAGCATTTAAAGCAGTTATGGATAATAAGCAAGTGGCGATGCTCGTTCCAACAACAGTTCTTGCCCAGCAGCATTTTGAAACTTTCAAATCTCGGTTAGCTCCATTTCCTGTTCAGATTGAAATGCTTTCCAGATTCCGAACACCTTCAGAGCAGGCGAAGATCCTTTTACAACTTGAAGTGGGCGAGGTAGATGTGGTAATCGGAACACATCGGCTGCTACAATCAGACGTCATTTTTAAAGACCTTGGTTTGCTAATCATTGATGAGGAACAGCGATTTGGTGTTACACATAAAGAGTTCTTTAAAAAAATGCGTCAGGAAATTGATGTATTGACTTTAACAGCCACGCCAATACCACGGACGTTATATATGGCATTATCCGGCGTTCGTGATATTTCTGTGATCAATTCTCCGCCTGCTGAGCGGTTGCCAATCCTGACATTTACCGGGCCTTATGATGAAAACGTTGTCCGGAAAGCAATCATCAGAGAAATCGATCGTGGGGGGCAGGTTTTTTTTGTACACAACCGGATTCAGTCCATTCAGATAGTGGCAAACCACCTACAAAAAATTGTTCCTGAAGCGAAAATTGGAATTGCCCACGGACAAATGCATGAAAAAACCCTGGCTCATGTGATGAGCATGTTTACATCTGGTGAAATTGATATCTTGCTATCTACATCCATTATTGAATCTGGGCTTGATATACCTAATGCAAACACGCTAATCTTAGATCGAGCAGATACTTTTGGGCTTGCTCAACTTTACCAACTGCGAGGACGAGTAGGACGCGGTTCATCACGGGCATATGCATATTTTTTTCATAGTAAGAAGAAAATGCCAACACCTGAAGGTCTTGAACGTTTGGAATTAATCGCAGAGAACACGCAATTAGGTGCTGGATATTCAATAGCGATGCGGGACTTGGAAATGCGAGGTGCTGGAGATTTGTTAGGTACCATCCAACATGGGTACATTGCTTCTGTAGGTTTTCATTTATACACGCGTTTATTAGCAGAGGCAGTCCAGCAGCTGAAGGGTGAAAAAAGGTTCAAATCTCGAGTTGAGAAATTGTTATCGGTGAAATCTATCCGCCCTCTTGTGAATGTGGAACTTCCAATATCTGTAAATATTCCATCGGATTATGTTCAAGATGATTCCCTGCGATTAAAGTTATACCGCCGGATTGCTGATATTAGCAATGAAGATGATATAAGGTTGATAATCGAAGAGTTTGACGATCGCTTTGGGCCTCCACCAGAAGAAGTGATTAATTTGTTATATCAACTGCGAGTAAAATTAAAAGCAGAGAAATGTGATCTATCTTCAATTTCTATCGAAGGAAAATATATATCATTGAAATATCCTCCTTTAACCGAAGAACATAAACAAAGGGAATTACTGGATTTGGGGAAGAGGATAAGAAGGGGAAAGAATGCGTATTGGATACCAGTGGAAGGAAGGACAAATTGGCGTATCCGGTTAATTAATATTCTGGATTTATTATTAACTCAATCAGAGATAAATCATTAGATGGAATTCAAACTAAAAGCTTCTTATCAGCCAATGGGCGATCAACCGGAAGCGATTACGAGCTTAGTTGAAGGTGTAAGAAGCGGAAAACAGCATCAGGTTCTTTTAGGTGCCACTGGCACAGGAAAAACTTTCACAATCGCTAATATGATCAACGAACTACAAATGCCTGCGCTGGTCATGGCACATAACAAGACGCTGGCTGCGCAGTTATACGCGGAGTTTAAAGAATTCTTCCCGGAAAATGCTGTTGAGTATTTTGTATCATATTATGACTATTATCAACCAGAAGCTTACGTTCCTAGGCAAGACCTATATATTGAAAAGGAAACGGATATAAACGAAGAGATTGAACGGCTGCGGTTGGCGGCAACCACTTCGTTAGTTTCGCGTAGGGATGTGATTATCGTCGCTTCAGTATCTGCAATCTATGGGCTTGGAAGCCCTGAGGTGTACAGCAGTGTTGTTATTAAAATGAGAAGGGGTGAAGTCTATCGAAGAAATGTCCTCCTTCGTCAGTTAATTGAAGAGCATTATTCCCGTAACGATATTGACCTCCGCCCAGGAATTTTCCGGCTGCGAGGTGATACTCTGGAAGTATTTCCTGCATACGAAAAAGATCTTTCATACCGAATTACTTTCTTTGGTGATGAGGTCGAAAAAATTATTTCTATTCAACCAGTTACCGGTGAGATCTTAGATGAATTAGAAGAAATTGAAATATATCCCGCAAAGCATTTCATAACAGAAGAAGATCGGTTGAAAAAAGCGATAAGTGATATAGAAAGTGAATTAGCGGAGCGTTTAAAAGACCTCAAAGAAAGCCAAAAATTACTAGAAGCCCAGCGATTAGAGCAAAGAACGCGCTTTGATCTTGAAATGTTAAGAGAGATCGGTTATTGCTCTGGAATAGAAAATTACTCACGTCATTTGGACCAGCGGCCAAAGGATTCCCCCCCCTGGACTTTGATGGATTTTCTCCCATCAGATTATCTGCTTATTTTGGATGAATCTCATATGACAGTTCCTCAAATCCGGGGAATGTATAATGGTGACCGTTCGAGAAAAAGTACATTGGTTGAATACGGGTTCCGACTTCCCTCTGCGTTAGATAACCGACCGTTAACATTTGAAGAATTTGAATTGAAAATGGGAGCAACTATCTATACGTCTGCAACACCTGGGCCTTATGAGCTAGGAAAAGCAGACCAGGTGGTCGAACAGATTATCCGTCCCACCGGTTTGGTTGATCCTCAAATTGAAGTGCGTCCGGTACAGGGGCAGGTGGATGACTTAATTGGTGAGATCAGAGCCAGAGTGAAGAAGAAAGAACGTGTATTAATTACAACACTCACTAAGCGGATGGCAGAAGATTTAGCTGAATATCTAAAGGAAATTGAGATCAAGGTGCATTACTTGCATTCTGAAGTGGAAACACTTGACCGTGTTGGTATACTGCGGGATTTACGGATGGGTGTGTATGATGTGATCGTTGGAATTAATTTACTGAGGGAGGGGTTGGATTTACCAGAGGTGTCATTGGTTGCAATTCTCGACGCGGATAAACAGGGATTCCTGCGATCTGCGACTGCGCTCATTCAAACAATCGGCCGGGCTTCTCGTAATGTACAGGGAAAGGTGATCATGTATGCCGATAAGATGACAGGCGCTATGAAACAAGCAATTGACGAAACCAACCGCCGCAGGAAAAAGCAAGAAGCGTATAACAAGAAACATAATCTTGAACCTTTCACAATTATCAAGGAAATTTACGATATAACTGAACGGCTTACTTCACAATCATACATTTCTGATGATCAAGCAGATTATTCAGCAGATGGATCGTTTTCAAGAGTGCCTATTAAAGAATTGAGAAGAATAATTGAAGAAACAAAAGAAAGAATGGAAGTTGCAGCGAAATCTTTGGAATTTGAGAGGGCAGCTACTCTACGTGATCAGATCTTTGAACTGCGAAAAATGCTTGCGGATGAATTGAATGTTCCCCCATGGAAGCGAATCGCAATTATTTCTGGTGAAGAATAGACGCATTTGAATCATTTTGTTTGAAGAATGGTAAAAGGCGGAAGATTATTCTGAGATTTATGCCATTCAATATCAACTTTCACAATTTGCGCCATCTGTGGACCCTTGCGGATCTCCCTAAGTAATGCGTCTAATTTCTCTCTGGGACCTTCAGCAAGGATCTCCACATTGCCGTTGATCCGATTTCTTACCCATCCATACAATTGAAGGTTCAATCCTGTTTGATAAATAAAGAATCTGAAACCTACTCCCTGGACGATTCCTTGCACAAAAGCGTGCAGGCGTGCCTTCTTTTCATTCTCCATATGGATTTTCAGGGTTAGCCAAGGAGACCAAATGAGGGAATGCCATTTGTGAAATCCAGGTTATCCATAGCCATTTCTAATATTTCAGTCTCTTCTTCATCATCACTTTCCTCGATCATTTCTTCGAAAAGTTCTTTTATATCATTTCCACCAATCTTGGATAATGACCATATTGCTTGAACGTGTAATTCTTCATCAGGCGTGGAATTTTCTATGAATTCAATAATTTGCTCTTTCGCAGCTGCAATTTCCAATTCTCCAGCGGCTTTAATTGCTTCAATTTGGATATCAGGATCAGGATCTGTTAGTTTCTCTAATACTACCTTTCCCCATATATTGTTTACTGATCTGCTTATAGCAAATAAAGCAGAAAGATGCCACTCTTTTTCGTCATTCTCTAGTGCGCTAGAAATAAATTGATTCACTTTTTCATTGCTAGAATAACCTAAAGATTCAAGTATCCTTTGTTTGGTGGAATCATTCTCTGTCTTTAAATATTCATTAATCAGCAATTCTTGAACTATATTTGCTGATTTTTCTGAAATTTTATCGAGTTCGCCTAAAAGTACAAATTTTCCGAGAGCTGCAGCGGCTGAAGCATTGACTTCAGGATCAGAATCGTTCTGCAAGAGGTCCATGAAGATAGTGATTAATTTAATATCACTGCAGTCCCATAATAAACGGATCGCCTGGCTTCTGATATGGGGATCATCATCCTGCAAAGCAAAATAACCGAAATCATCGCAAGAAACAAGGGTGTTGGCTTCCATTAGAGATTCTAAATCCCTAAGGAGATTATATTTTCTATCCTTATTGACCTTGAACCAAATCGATTTTATTTTTTCTAGATTATCCAGGGAGATATCCGAAAAAAAATGTAAAAATTGCGGATTGAATGGTTTATTGCTGTCTAATAGGTTATTTATTACATTGTCAAAAATATACTCTTGGTTCGTTTCCATTTTTTCTTTTATGGTAACACGATTGGATTAATAATGTCCTGATAAAAAATATATCCCATCAATAACAATAATCCTGAGTAACCTATAAAATGGATAAAGTTTTCATATTTCGCGGGTATTCTCTTGCCGAGGAAAATTTCGGGGATAATAAAAAGTATTCTTCCGCCATCTAATGCAGGAATGGGAAGCAAATTTGAAAAACCCAGTGATATAGATATTATGCCAAAGAACCAAGCAATATTAATAATAATTAATGAAGGATTATCCTGCTCGACTTCTCTTTCGTCTTCCCGAACTTGAGAATAAACATCAAAGATACCCTTTGGAGAGAGCATACGTGTTTCCTCGGGATTCACATCTCCTCTGATTAGCATTCCCGGGATGGATAGTAACTGCCTACCTTGTTCAAGAGCAATTCTGACTCCCATTGGTATCGCTCTTATAAAACTCACCATTTCGGTCGGATTTTGCATGATTATCCCAATTGCTCCCTCACCTTCTGGTGAATCAATTCTGGGAATTATGGTCACATTTTCTATTTCATCATCTTGGAGAATTGTTAGCATGATTTCTTTACCAAGATTTTCTTGAACAAAATCGCTAACATCAAGAATATTTGATATTTCTTTTCCGTTCACTGCCTGGATAATATCAGTTTTTTTTAATCCAGCTTCTGCTGCGGGAGATCCTGGTGCAATTCCTATTATTTCTACAATATCAGGTTGAGGAATCCCAGTTTCGAAAATCACTAAGCTAAATAAAAGGGCTCCGGTTAATAAATTCATAAAAGGTCCGGCAATTAACGTACTTAATCGCTTCCATTTATTTGCTTTATAAAGACCTCCTTCAATATTTGGATCATCTTCTCCTTTGAACCGTACGAATGCCCCAAATGGAATTAAATTGATCGTAAAATCAGTGCCCTTCCAATTAAATAATTTGATTATTTTGGGAGGATATCCAAAACCAAACTCATCGGCTTGAATGCCTAAGAATTTTCCCACAACGAAATGCCCCAGTTCATGTACCAATAAAAGGATACTCAGGGCTGCAATGAATTCAATCAGACTTAATATGGAATTATTTATCATATTAAGGGATTATAATGCCAGCCAGCTGTTCTTGATGTAGGAAATTCATTAATTTGTACTTGTTGATTGAATCAGGCTTGCCCCACTCCCTGTGGGTGATTTCAGAACCTCAACAACTCCCGGAATGCACTGTAAAATTTCATCAACTTTCTTATAATTTTTTTCTGTACTTATGACATGTACATTTGAACCTGCATCTAAAGTGTATGCTGCGGCAACACCTTTTTGGCGGATCTTCATGACTTCCTGCATGATCAATAATGAGGTTGGTTGCCAATACATGATAGGCGGTTTTGAGGTCATCATAACTGCGTGCATTAAGTTGCTATCAAGTTCAATGATTTCAGAAAGAGCTCCGAAATCTTTTTTAATTATCGCGTTTCTGCAAATGTCAAGCCGGCGAGGAGCATCCAAAATTCGGGTTTGTTGTAGAGGGCTTGAATCTGCCTTGTTGTGCCCTTTAGTAGAACTTACCTCTTTTGGGTTACTTTCAACAACAGCAATACAATCCCATAGATGCCAATGATGCTCTGGGGCAATTGATATCGAAAAAGATTCCTCATGCCTGCTGCCCGTCTTCCATTCGCAGTAACCAGAAGGAATGGACCGGCAGGCAGAGCCGGACCCCAATCGGGCGATAGTAGATAACTCTTTTTGTTCTAGATGAAGATCGTATAAGTTTGCAACCGCAGTAGAAAGGGCTGCGAAGGCGCAAGCAGATGAAGCGATGCCAGCAGATATTGGAAAGTCGTTTGTACTTTTAATCTCTAGAAATCCATCTCGCTTGTACATTTTTCTAATAAGGTCCAAATACTGCTGGATGCGGCGCAAAACTGGGCCTGTCTGCATTGATCCATTCAGTTCAAGCAGGTCATTTCTTAAATCTGGATTTTTAGTAGCAGTGGTGGTTGTGCTTAGGTTAGCCAGATTCATGGATATCGAACCATTTGAGGGTAGTCTCAGCGAACTGTCCTGATTTCCCCAATATTTTATGAAAGCGATGTTCGGGTGGGCTTTAGCAGTAACTGAGTAAGTTTTCACTGGTGGAATACGAGTTTGTTCTATCTAGAAGATGATATTTGAAGGATCTTCCCTTCCTCAGTGGCTTTCACTTGAACTGAAATAGGAATGATATGTCCGTTTGCTGTTTTTGTGCTGCCAATATATTTGAGGGTTGTTGAGCCATCAGGTTTTTTTTGTATCTTCGGGGACGTATCTTTAAGGTAAGGAAATTGATTGAATACCTGATTATTTATCTTGTTGATTGCATCCAAATCCATAGGTTTTTTATTTAGTACTGTTTATCTAAATTATAACCTTTCCTAAGAAATGCAGGTACTTCTAGTTCGTTTTCATAGTCCTTTAACGATTTAGAAGATTCCAAATTTTCCTCATTTTTGACTGAAATGAAATTTTCTTCTACAAATTCAACTGGTTTGTGTTGATATACATCTTGATAAATTATAGGTGTAGCTCCTATACCTGTCAGCAATATAGAAACCATAACCTGTCCATTACTTAACTCTCTTTGTTCAACTACAGGTAGGATTTCGGTATCTTCCCCAACTTTTTCTTTTAGATATGTAATAGCAAAGTCAATTTCATTGATTTTCAGGTCGCCTGTCAATTTAATTATGATCCCACGTGCTTGGTGAATTGGTGTTTTTTCAAGCAGGGGGTGAATTAATGCATTTTGAATTGCAGAAACGACCCTTTCATTCCCCTGTCCATAACCAATTGAAATGTATGCTCCCCCCTCATTTTTCATCAGTTTGGATATATGTGAGAAATCAATATTCATTAAACCGTGGTTACTCAAAATCTCAGAAATTCCCTGGATTCCTTTAATTAGGATGTCATCTGCCATCCCGAGAGCAGTTTTTATTGGCATGTTAGGCGCAGCAAGTCCTACTATACGGTCATTTGGGATGGTTATCAAAGTGTTTGTGAAAGGTTGCAAGTTTATCGTTGCTTCGTAGGCAATACTCTTCCTTTTTTCTGCTTCAAATGAGAATGGCAATGTAACTATTGAAATTGTCAGGATATTAAGGGAGGCGGCAATTCTTGCTGCAATCTCAATAGCACCTGAACCAGTTCCCCCTCCCATACCAGCAGTTAAAAATAAAAGATCTGAATCCTGGATGCATCCAATTAAATCCTTATAATTTTCCTCTGCAGCCGTTTTCCCGGTTGAAAGATCCCCTCCTGCCCCCTGTCCATTCGTAGTATTGATGCCTAGTCGGATGACCTTACCAGCTTTACAGGTAGATAAAGAGTGAAAATCCGTGTTTGCACCGATTAATTCTACACACTCTAAGTCTAAGGATGAAAGGCGGGAGACGGTATTACATCCGCTCCCACCGAGACCAAGAACTTTGATTTTTGTGGATATTGATTTATCTTTCAACTGGAGGTGATTGTTCATGTCATTTTACTCGCTCAGTAATTCTGATATTTCGTTCGGGGAAATAATCTTTACGATGCTTTTTGCTGATAAGCTTTCAACATCATTTGATAAAAATTTATCCTTCTTGTCAGTTATGATTAAAATATAGGCCGCATTTGCAGCTTCGACTTTTGAAAAACCTATATGAGGTTTGAACTTTCTAATATAAGGATCGAGATTCTCAAGCAGGCTGGGCATATTTTGTTTTTGTGAATCAGAAAACAGGATATAGCGCTGATATTTGAAATGAAGGTTATTAATTGGGTTATTTATTTGGGCTGGTTGTTCTTCAGTTTGCAGAGCGGGGGAATTATCTGTTAAACCAACAGATTTGGCTGGAGTAAGGGGAATACCTTCTGGCGTGAACCATCTATAAGGAAAAAAATTTTTTTCTGTTTGTGCGGAGAGAATGAAAAAATTACATCCAATTACTTCGGGTGGAATAGGAGATAAAAGCATTTCGGGGTTTAGTGGGTCGTATACATTTTCGCCAGCCAACAGATGTGTGATTGAAAAAAGATTATCTATAGGTACGGTATCCGCTGAGTTTTCCATGAAACTATCGTCTGGAATTCCTGCTTTGAGAATAATAATTGGCAGCCTTTCCCCGAGAACCTTTTCTGATAGTTCTAAGTACCATTCGTATGTTCTGAAGCCCTGCTGGTTCTGCGTGTTCTGTTTTTGATGAAAAGGTTTATTTTTTGGCCATTTTTTCTTTCCGCCAGAACCCCATTCAATGGAGTGCCCCCAATCCCAACCAAATGCAGATAAGATCAAGTTATTTTTGATGCGGAGCGCCGCATGAGATGCCAGACCTTCTAATGATTCCTCTAAAAATGCAAGATCCCAATAATCGCCGCCAGGGAAAAGAGGCGAAAGAATTGGTTTGATGTGATTTTCCACACAAAGCTGTGCAAATGGAATGAATTTATTCAGATGTGTCTTAACAATATTGTTGTTATTCCATTTTATTTCACCCCATTTTGATAGCAAGTTTGGCTTTTCAAATAAATATGCGTATTTAACACCCCATTTCCCATACACATTCAGTAAAGCAGTAAGGTTTGCTAAATTAATATCTGAACGAATATCCTCATTAAAATTTATTATTAAATTTACGCCTGCGCTCGAAAAAGGCCGGATGAATTCTTCAGGAATTGCGCGGTCTTGCGGATTTTGAATAACTAACCATTTTGCCTTAATTTCATGTAATTTTTGGACCCATAAATGAGCATCAGCAGTCTTAAAATGTTCCACATCGAGAAAATAATGAAACCCAAGTTTATTTGAAGTGAAGGTCTTTTCTTGTGTTAAATGGTCCATTGGTTAATGGAAAAATCCTAGAATATCGATTAATAATGATTGTTGCAAGATGAATGCCATTTTGTTAATAGCCAATCTGCTATAATCGCTTGCATGATACTTGTAACAGGCGGGACCGGGTTTATCGGATCAAGAGTAATTCTTAGATTGGTACAGTCACATTTCCCATTAAGAATATTATTGCGACCTCAGAAAATAATTACAAAGTTACCTCATGATCTTGCATTGGATGTAGTAGTTAGCAGTCTAAAAGACCAAAGAAGTTTACGAGCTGTATTAAGTGGGGTTAAAACAGTTTTACATTTTGCCGGTGCGGAAAACGAGAAACCACATCCAAATTTTGAGGATGTGGATGTGGTTGGAACAGAAACCCTGATTAAAGCATCTGCCGATGCTGGCGTAAAGAAAATCCTTTTTCTCAGCCGAATTGGCGCTGATAATAATTCAATGTATCCGATCTTAAAAGCTAAGGCATTGGCTGAGAATTCGATCAAGAACAGCGGGTTAAATTATGCGATCTTACGGTTAACAGATGTGTTTGGAGAAAATGATCATTTTACGAATCAACTAGCAAATTATGTTATAGCAGCACCGGGAATAATTCCCCTACCTGAAGGTGGAAAAATGGTTCTTCAGCCATTATGGATTGAAGATCTAATTTCATCCATTTTTCTTGTTTTAGAAGACGATCTTTTTAATAAGTCTATTTTCACCATTGGTGGGGGGGAATTTTTAGAATTTCGCTTAATCATCAAATTAATTATGGAAAAGGTTAAGAAGCGAAAGATACCTCTAGCTGTTGCTCCTGCTTATTTACGCTTATATAATCTTTGGTTTGGGCAAAGCAAAGGCGGTTTTCCATTGTCAAGTACCTGGTTGGATCTCTTGGCAGTTGAACGGACTTGTGCATTAGATTCTCTACCGAGGACATTTAAACTTTTACCTGCCCGCTTTTCTCATCACCTAGAACATTTATAAGTTAATTCTTCTGAATTAAACAAACTGTATTTCAAATACCCTGCATTCATATGGTGATAATTGAAATGATATTCCTTGATCTTCAATTACCGTAAAAGGAATTTGGGTTTCTTCTTTTGTATAAAAATCAATAAGTATGGTGGAATTGTTTTCATATGATTTAAATGGAGTTTTTATGAAACCGTTTGATTGCTTGTCTGTATTATTGTAGATGACTAGACTATTGTAGTTATCATTTTTATTGCTGTATGCGATTACATCGTGGTTAATTTTTCCATTAGTGGAATAGTAATCATGTAATTGAAAATTTTTAGAGCGGGAATACTTAAAGCGGTTCTCAAGCAGTGGCCGGATTAATTCCTTATGTCGCGCGATGAGTTTTTCATCTGGAGTTTCTTTCAAATGCGGTTGAAGGAAATCCATTCCATATCTCTCTTTATACCCCTCAAATTGTCCGTGCCCAAACATAGGCAGACCAGGCATAGTTGCTAAAAGTTTACATACACCAAAATATTTTTCTTTATTCCCGAATTGGTGAAATGCGGGTTCTTCATCGGGCGTAGATTGATAATTCACTAATCGTTCAAGAAATGATGGATCTATAGTGATCATATCATTAATACATTGCTTAAACTTTATATTTTCTTCGTCTCTCAATAAATTCATGAAGGCACTGTTATAAACACGGTCCATCCCTAAATGCTGGATGAAAAAACTCTCCATCAACCAGAACGCTTCCGCAAACAGCAATGTATCAGGTTCTTTCTCTTTGATATCTTCCAAAACCTCAATCCAAAATTCGCGAGGCATTTGATCATCGAACTCCGAATCATTCATGTTGTAATTACCCCTGGTTGGGATATACTTACTCCCCCCGATGTATGGAAACCATAACCTCTTATAGTGTTGTTTTGTTAACGTCATTGCCGCATCGAGGCGAATAATATCAAACTTCTCCGCAACGCCCAAAATGACTTCTCGAACCGCCGCGCGAGTTTCCGGATTTAAATAATTCAGTTGAGCGGTATCATTCCATGGCATACTGGTACCATCATTACCGTGATAAATGTATATATTCTCTTCTGATGAGTTGTAGCGAAACTGAAAGACTTCTGCTGCGCCGGTCTGGGTGTAATATCCTTCTTCTATCCTAATTTCAGCACGTGGCTCAGGAGAAAGATTAGGAGAGTTATATTTAAATTCAGGGTTCGGATTTCTTTTAGCTTGAATGAACCAATCAGGGTGATCAATGACCCATGGTGAATCAATTCCAGTGTGATTGGGTACCATGTCGCACCCCAATTTTAAACCGGCATTATTTGTTTTAGTTTTTAACTTCAAATAGGCATCTTCGCCGCCCAAGTCATTTGTGATACGGTAATCATAAATTGAATAGGCGGATGCGATTGCGTTTTTTTTCCCATAAAGCTCTTTAATTATTTTTGAAGCTGGGCTGCGTTCCCAGATACCAATTAGCCAAAGGCCATTCACGCCAAATGATCTCAGTGACTCTAATTCTTCAATAGGAATTTGGTCAAGATGTTTAATTGGTTTATGATATTTTTCGGATAATTGGTACAGCCAGACAAATGTACTCTTTGCGATGAGTACGAGATTCTGTTTCCAATTATGTTCAGTTGATTGATCTTTATTCATACGTTAACAAATAGATTTTCAAAAATTTAAATTGTAATTAATAAGATTTTATCTTATATCAATTCTGGAATTGCAAAAATATCCTTTCTCTCACCTTCATCGGTGAAGGCTTGAATGATCTCCCCGGTGGCAATCAGAGAGTTGATTGCCTTATGAATATCATATTCACTCCAAGCGAATAATTTTTGAATCTCTTTAGCTGTTCCCGTTCCATTTGAGCGAAAGTATGAACGCAAAATATTAATAAAGGCATCCTCTTTATTGATCTGCACCGATTGTT